>Ga0099818_1222740_pt1 | contig 8687 bp, 3 predicted proteins | sample SidCnscriptome_3_FD_81133 | JGI IMG/M metagenome (GOLD analysis project Ga0099818, IMG submission 81133) | Metatranscriptome of coral microbial communities from Puerto Morelos, Mexico - Siderastrea C C metatranscriptome (Eukaryote Community... | ecosystem: Host-associated > Invertebrates >... | reverse complement strand
GCTCGGTTTATGCCGGGGTTCAGGTACAAAAACAAATACAAAATTACAAAATCTTTAAAAAAAAATCAGCCCAACAAAGTTTTCAAAGGATTACCACTACGCTTACAGCGATTAGTTAAATTTAATTGCTCAACCCAGGAGGTTTTCGAGCTAAGGTCGGAGGAATGTGAGGAGAAGAAATTATTCCTAATAAGTTTTATCTCCTTTGCTAAAACAAAAACTTTACGTTTGAACATTTCCATTTCAATATTTTTACATTTGCAACAAAAGGTGTTTCGTAAAAGAAACCGGCCTGCAAAAGAGAACAATCACTGGTAGCAATTTATTATCTTTGACCTTAAAAGATCAATAGCAAGGTTCATAAAGCAAATGAATTACGGTTGGCCACCCTATACTGACACCTCTTGTTCCCATATTATTTGCTTTCTATTAATTGCTTTTGGGGAATTTGCTCATTTTTCAAACTTGTCTGCGAAGAAAACTATCAAGAGTCTTGACAAGTCAAATTCTTAACCTTTTGACTTGAGTTTTGTTTGGAATGATCTTTTGAATCAGCAACTACAATAAACTGGTAGAACAAAAAACAGATGTGTGCCCCTGATATAAACAAACAGTAAAAACAATCTCATCCCCCTTTCGTTTTCTACCCTAACGTATATTCGTGTCTATTGGGGGTAATACATGTATTGGGTTATGAAACGATTAGATGCATCACCCTCATTAAAATCTTGTTTTCGTACAAATTAATATTAGTTAATTAGGTTTAATGGATTGTATTCTTAGATCGTATTTCAACCGTACCTATCTTTACACGTATCATATTCTCCTTGAGGTCGCGCGATCGGCGCCTCGTTCAATTGTATTTTATTTTACACCATATTCTTCGATATACACTGCAGTCCCATGATGGGGAAAACCAGTAAACGTGCTAAAACATCCCCAGCTGTCACACTCAGCATGAAGAGTATCAATTCGGATCAGTTGGGAATTATTGTACAGGCCTACGACCGAAGACAACCACAACAGCTCACAGTTCAGCGATGCAGACAATGAACATCCCAAGTCTGCTTCTACGAACACCACAGCTTCGCCCGCTTCCCTGGACTCAGTTCTCGCCGCAATCAGCAATCTAGCCCTACAAGTTGACAAACTTGCGACAGATCAACAGCGAGTTCATACAGAGGTACAGCAAATGAAAAACACACCGCAGGGCGCCACTGCTTGCATTCAGCCGAGTCAGACACCACAATCCAGCATGACCGAGGACCCATTGCTCCCTGGCACAGATATTTCAAATCAGCCGACCAAGCTGGAACAGTCAATTCTTCGCGGTGAGTATGTAAATTTCATTGACTTACTTAAACCACACAAAGAACACGTAACTTACGGAGAAGACACGGTAGTAGTCGACCAAGAGGGGAAATTAACCTTACAGAACTCCCGCTCCCGACGTGCAATCGACTCCTTTTCCACATGGCTTTCGGCCTGGTCGGAATACGAATGAATAACTGTGCTTGCTAATCCTCACCGCTAAGGCGAAATGGCCAAATATCGTTGCGTTATTCACCAAGCGTTATTCACCAAGCAAAATTTATCTGGTCAGCGGTCTACGCCTACGATGTCCGCTTTCGGCAGGAATCCGCTAGAGTAGGGGGCCGGCGCTTCGATATTCTCGACCACTCCTTGTACACGACCACACTTGATGCCACTGCCCTAAGGAAATGATGCCAAGCAATGTTTCCGTTGTAAATCTTTTGATCACGAGACCAGGGAATGTCCCTTTCTCCCGGCCTCCGCGTTGGAGACACCGGCGCAGAAAAAGAGCCCTTCGAACCCATAAGGAACCTATCATCCTGCCCAACCATGGAAACTGGAAAAGTGGTTCCACGACAACCACGAAGGGTGCAACCTGTTCCAATGGCATGCCTGCAATCTGGGTACAGGGTGCAAACGGGCACAAGTGTGCTTGCCTGCCGAGGGCACCACGCCCTGGCAGATTGCACACAATCTGCCTGAACCCTGGTCCCCATTCTCTGTAGCCAAGTGGAGTGCAGCACTCGTCAACCTTCCAGACAACGCCTTCGTCGAGGCAATCCTTCACGACATCACGCACGGGGTAGAATTTGGCTACAGTGGACCGACAATATTTCAATCCTACCCCAATCACCTCTCCGCGCTGGACGCCAGAAAACACAGTCTATTGGGGGTAGTACATGTATTGGGTTATGAAACGATTAGTTGCATCACCCTCATTAAAATCTTGTTTTCGCTATGGTAAGTTGACACCTGTTGAGTTTCTTCTGATTAGGCCAACTTATACAGTCAGATTTTACTCATTTCTTCAGCCTAAAACTAAAGTATTTTTCGATTCAAACTTAGTTTATGTTATTAGCTTTTGATCTAGCATCTTTACTTTCTCTATAAGAATTCAGACCTAAGAAAAATTTCACTTTTGCAAAAATTTTCCAATGAATAGACCCTAAAACTTTTCGCAATGGCAATAATGTTCTTTCATTCGTGGAGCTCTGAACAGGTGGAAGGCACCTACTTGTTGCATATGAATTGTGTTTATTTTCCTAAAAACCAGTTAACCTAATGATTTGACATAAATAGAGCTGCACTGTAAACCATATTCATCCGATACTCTTCTCAGCTCTAGAGAAGGTGATCTTCTGCAGAGTAAAACACCAAGCAGGACACCAACTTGGGCATGAACATTCTTTTACAAATCTGTTCCGTAACAACAAATTGCCAAAGCAGCATTGGCGACATGGTGAAAAGAATAAGGACGAATGGCAAGAGCCTTGACAATAAGAAGAAGAAGAAAAAAGAGGTCGATAAGTTATAATGCAGAGAATATAAATAAAGCAAATGGGGAATGGAAAAAAAGTTCAAGAAGTTGCATTTTGTTTTGAAATCTTAACAAACTCTTTTAAAATGGTTTTCGCATTTTAAATTATTATAATGACATTTTTTTATTTTCATTTCATTTATTTCTTTGCATAAATAAAGCTTTTGATTAATTGATTGTACGTTCTAATTTTTTCCTTGTTAATATTTGTATTTCTTGTCTTAGTTATGTAACGAAAGAAGTTTATATAACAAATACAAGTTCACATTCTCATGAAGTTACATTTTGTTTGAAATCGAAACAAACTAATCTTTTTTAAAATGATATAAGCAACATTCTGGTTACAGGTAAAAAAACCCTCTTCGTGAAGACAAACTTCAATCCGACAGACCTCAAGTCGTCATTACCTTTTTTGTTTGCAATATATGGAAGCCTCACTCTAGGAAAAGCATGTTATCGAGTGCCATCCACGTGACAAAACAGGTTTGAAAAGTTTTCCTACAGCCTGTAATTTTATTTTCGAGGAGCACGACATACAAATTCATATATTTCCTCTTGAAGTTGCGTTTCGTTTTGAAATCTTAACAAACTCTTTTTTAATGGTTTTTGCAGATGAAGCGATGTTCCACTATTGGCCTCTTTGCCAACAAAAGGACATCATTGCCGCATCAGTGTTAAGGACATTTTCACCCACGTCCTTAGGACAAGGGAAAGAGCAAGATGGAAATTGATAAAGGTAAGATAAAACAAATTACAATAATAAAATAGGACAGCATCTCTTTTGATTTTCTTTGTAATTGAAATGTCATTTTTTTTTACTTTCAAGTGCCATAACTTAAAACAGCAAAATTTTATATACATTCAATTTCTTACAATAATTGCTTATAGCCAATGTTGATTTGTCTTCAATGTTTCTTAAGAAATTAAACTTTTTACGTAAATGCAAGTCCCGCAATGAATACAAGACCTTGTATTCATTGGATTCTGACTTTGACCTCGGATTCTGACTTTGTTTAACATTGCAGAATTATACCATTTCACCGTGTTTATCCCCCAAGCAACTGTAAGGGGTACGTTTTGGTAGTGCAATTATGATGCTTTTCGCTAGATTAGTGTTTTGACACAAAAGAATTCTTCAATCGTGAGTGAGGTAAGCTTTAGTAAAATTAGGTTAATGATAATATTGCAGGATATTGTTTCTGGGAGTTGTCAGTCACCCGCTGAAAAACCTTGCAAGGAACATTGCCGCAAGACCTGCAGCAAAACCTTCACTTGCCCAAACCATTCGGTAGCCCATCAGTGCATTCATGTGGAGAAAAAACCTGCAAGCATCCTCATTGCCCCAAACGCTTTTCAGGCAAATCCACTCTCAACCATCACCTCAAAGCAAACGAAAAACGAGCCACACAGTACAGCTTCACCTGCACAATTTACCACCCTGTGACCCTCAAATTCAAACTGCACACCTGAACCAGCTGAAACAACAACTGAAACAACTAACAAAAACTACAGAGGCTTCTCGCACGAGGATAGCCAAGACAAAGCCATCTAATTAATCTGCTCCACAGGCCAGTTCCAGCTGGGAAATGGATCCTGAAATGGATCCTGTCCTAATGTAAGATAATAAATACTAGTTTGTTTCTTTCTCAATATTATTATTCGCTTAAAACATTTGCTGTTTTACTTATTTATTTAGGCCCTGAGACTGCTATAATAAGTAGCTCAGTTTACACTACGGTTCAGGTATTGTTTTGAAATATTTAATTTTGCAAAGCTTGGTTTTCATTTAATCCAATAGATCCTAAGAAATGTTTGTTTACGTTCTGTAATTAGGCTTTTGTGGTTATGCTGTAATCCCACATTGGGTCCTTTTGTAGTCTTAAATAGAAGCACACCAAAAAAAAAAAAATTCATTTGCCTACAGATTTAAGTCTTTGTTGGACCCATGCAAGTACTGTCTGTATGTTCGCTCAAAAATTGTATCCGCTGTAACAGATCCTCAGTATTCCCGCAGCCAATGAGTTTTTCCCCATGTTTAGAACCCATTTCACAGAATAAAAGAATTTTGTTCTTGACAGTGCAAAAGACCTGTTATCATAGTAGTTTAAGAATGTGTGGAAGTTACAGAGAAATCATCAGAGGAGGATTAGTGCAGTATTAGATAATGTAACCCCCTGGAACAACAATAAGACATTCAAGTAAAAAAGAGAAATGTGAGGGAATTTCATTTTTTTTTTTTTTGGAATTCAAGTAGATGCTTTTCAAAAGTGAGACGTACAATTTGACAAGTCGGAACAGTTAAATGGAAGCACCCTGAGAAAAGACCCTCCATGCTAAAACTGGACCAAAGATCCGTAAGAGGTTTAGAACCTGTTTCACAGAATTAAAAGAATTTTTTCTTCACAGCCCAAAAGACCTGTTAACACAGTGATTTGAGAATGTGTGGAAGTTACAGCAAAATCATCAGAGGATTTGTGAGGTATCAGATAATGTAACCCTCTGGAACAACAATAAGGCATTCAAGTGAAAAAGAGAAATGTGAGGGAATTTCTTTCTTTCCATTTTAAAAGTGGACCAAAGATCCACAACAGAAGATGGTCCTTTGATGCAACATTTCTATTTGAAGAATTATTTTTGAGCACCATCAACTTAAGTGAAGGTCAGTCAGAGCTCATCCAAGTCTCTCTGTCAATAACATGATTACTGATGTCGGTCATGAGACTGCAAGATTTGCTTCATAGATGAAGATGACGTGATAGCCCTAGTCACAGGTCATGACCAGCTGATGGTGGTAGTTGTAGATGGCCTCACAGATTTTGCCTGACAGTAGGTGATTCTTTTGGTAAAAGATCTTTGTACTGGCCTTATCAATGGAGTGCCCTGCCCCTTCACCTGCTCCAAAATTGGCAACTTGAAATCAGACATTTATAGCACTTGATGTGTGGCATTTATAGAAATGGCAACAAAAACTTTTTGTCAGAATTAAAAGCTTGGGCTTTTACAAGCAGTATCATGTTAGATAAACAGCACAGAGTGCTCATACTGTAAACTACTTTTGTTTCTTTCTTCAATTGCAACTTGTTTTAATCCAGGAAAATAAGTTTCAGTATCCAAACTTTCAGCTGCAGAAGGATTTTAAATGACATATTAACCTCCATGGTACCTTACCCTTTTAGAAATATTTGTGATCCATTTCAGCTTTTTATTGGCTGCATCATTACCCATATCAGCCACACCGTAAGTACTATATCAACCATACTGGCAACCATACTATTCAAGGCAAGAGAAGTAATGGAAGAAAACTTCTTTCTGTTATTTGGTTGTTGTTGTTGTTGTTGTTGTTAAGTTTTTCTTTTTTTACTTTTCATTTTTTGAATTATTTTTTAATTAGTTTTCTTCAATTTTTTTTCCTTATTATTATTACTAGTAACTTATTGTTATCATTACTAGTAGTATGTCATTAATACCAGTAGTATTGTTATCATTTACCTATTTAAACTGTTGCATTAAGGCGGCCCAGTCCATTGCATGGTTCAGACACAAAAACAACAATACATTACAAGAAGATTGATCAAGACCTTTAGAACAAGGAACATTGAACTAAGAGATGCAAGTGTAGTTTGGTCAACTTTTGCAGTAGTTTTTATCACAAGAATTTGTACAAGATCAACACTTGAAGTGTAAAAAATATCATTTTCATTGTTTTCTTTCACTGCATTTGTCATACTGAAGACCACATGTTTTCAAGTGCATTCACTTTTCCTTTGCATATGCCACTGTTTACTTTTTTCTCATTTCTTTCCAACCATGATTTCAGACATTTTGTGTTAATTATTTACATGTTTTATATTTATGTTGTTGTTGGCTTTTTCATTTCCCTTTTTAATGTATTGCTGGTCCCACAGAAATTATCGTTCTATTTTTGTGCACCTAATATACAGTGTATTGTTAAGTTTGGTTTATGTTATGGTTCAGGCACTAAATCATGAGTTTGATCTTGTCGATATCAAGTGATCTGGTGAGCAACCTTGCATTTTGGAGTCTTCAACCAAGATTATTAATTATTTTTGGTAAATACTGTATATGGAGAAAACACCTTCCCTGTTTAGTATTTACAACGCTACACTGAAAAATGGAACCAATCATAAAACAACTTTACTATAGATTTTGTATTGTATTGTATGGTATGTAGCTTAATAGCATGAGAAAACAGCCAATGTTTCATGCGGTCACCACTTGAAACGTGGGCTGCTTTGTCAGGTTGGTAGCTTAAATGTCAATTCGCTGTGGAACCACAGAATTTTGTAATCATGAACTTGTATGCTTTTTGCACTGTAATGTTTTTTAAACTTAAATTTTGATATGGTAACTATTTGTTTCTTTACGAATAAAGTGAGGTGTTAAAAAAATTATCTAGAGATGTTTGTAGTTTTCTATTTGATTCTTTTCAGCTACTCTCAACATATATATGTTAATTACTATTTAATACTACAGTGCAGTGTTTTAGTGTAACAGCATACAACCAGAAAAATGATAGAAACTATATCCATAATTTGACGAATGAACTCGAAAACGGGGCCTGGGAACGACATCTAAATCAAATGTTGAATGTACATGTAATAATTTGAGTCGATGCAAATTGTTATTAAATTCGGCACATGTGAAATTCAACGATTAAACTGGGCCTTAGTGAGTTAAACAATAATATACACAAATATGGATAACAATAAATAAATAAAAGCCATGATCTTATTACTTGGAAAAAATCTTAGACTTAGTGGGAATTGAACTCCTGACCTTCCAGAATACTGGTGGGGCTCGGAATTTTTTCTAAGCAAGCTGATCATGAAATTGATTTATTTATTGTGAAGCAATATAATTCACAATATCAAATAATAAAAGTAAGTTCTTGTGATTAGGAAGTTTGTTATTATCATAAAGAGTCGAACATGTAAGTCGCTAAAAAATGTAATGTTAAATTGCCAATTGAAATAGTGATCTTCAAGTTGATTTCAGGATGAGAGATGCATGGCCAAAGATGAAAGAAAAATTCTTCACTGTTTTGGTAAAATGAAACCCCCCAAAAAACTTTTATATTAGAAAAGAGACATTTGCGAGCAGGACCACAAGACAATGCACTGCAAACGTCCCTTCACTGTAACTGTCATGGTTCAATTAATCTCCCTTCCAGTAAGTGCACCATTAAGCATGGCATCACAAGATCAATTGTTTTTTAGCTTTTTTAATATTATATTTTGTAACAAGCCACATCAAACTGCAATCTCAAAAAGCCTGGTCTTCCTTGGTTGTCTCAACTGTCTTTTCCAAGTGAGAGCACAATTCTGTTATTGTTCATTAAAGTGCTTTTGCATGCTCCAGTGTTAATGTAAAAAAATGAAAAGAAATAATCAGCCCACCGACTCTGGAGCCACCAAAGGCAAATTAAGGGCCAGCATTATACGTATATAGAATCATTACACTACTGCACAACCAAAAAAAAAGAAATGAAAAGTTTCCTTCACATCAAACTGGGGACTGAACATTACCATAGCAACAAGTTAACACACGAAACTCACTGTGCCAGATTCCTTTGTTCCCTGCAAATTTCCATCAAAGTCTCAGAGCTTGTAATATCTTTTCCCTTGCTCAATTCAAAGCAAACTTCATTGTAATCTCTCGTCAAAGCTTTAGGTTGTGTAAATACAGCTGCTCTTCTTTAAACGAGCAGTTTCTCGGTGGAAGGAATCCACAGCGATGAAAGATGTCCACTGCATGTCCATGTGTTATTACAAACAAAGATGGCGATCGAATTGATACGTCATCGTTCTCCAGTTGC
>Ga0099818_1007179_pt1 | contig 8722 bp, 1 predicted proteins | sample SidCnscriptome_3_FD_81133 | JGI IMG/M metagenome (GOLD analysis project Ga0099818, IMG submission 81133) | Metatranscriptome of coral microbial communities from Puerto Morelos, Mexico - Siderastrea C C metatranscriptome (Eukaryote Community... | ecosystem: Host-associated > Invertebrates >... | reverse complement strand
TTCGACAACCTGAGTGGAAGGATCAAGGAAAGAAGCGCTAGAAGTGCGGCCATCGAGCGATGACTCGCTTGGCATGGCATCATGTTTTTGCCAGTCTGCTTCTGTGGTTTGAAGCGGGGTTTGCCTACATGATGAATGACAACGCTACTTCCTGCCTCATGTGGCAGGGAGATGGATGCGAAAGCATTACTGACGAAACATTATGTGTTCACAGTCGAGATGGTATGGCGCATGATTTCTTTGGCAGCGTCCGAGTAGGTAAAGCTTGTGCTTGGCACAAACGCGGTATTTGCGAGCGAGCTGATGAATGGATGCGAAAACAAGAGGATCCAAGTGACTACAAAACTGCTACCTGCAAGGCTGGAGACAGCATCAACACGACGATTGCGGCGGTGCAGCCTCCGGCATCCACTGAAACGCATTCAGCTCCTGGGAGCCGAGCACATATGCCCTGGGGTCAAGTGAAGCTCCTGCCCATGGATGGTGGTAGCAATCGTGCCTGCCGTGGAATTACCCAAGGGCAGACTGGGACTGTGTCGCGCCAGTACAACTTGTGGACTGCGCAAAGTCTTGATGAGTGCAAGGCCTTGTGTACTGGCCCCTGCACTGGCATTGAGTTCAAGTCCTCTGAGAAATACTGCGAGGTTTGGTTTGGTGACATCCTTTTCTCCACCAAGGCTGAAGGATTCGATTGTTACGTCAAAGAAAATGTTGACAAAGAGTCCAAGTTGGCCATGATTCGACCCCAGGATGACAGCTGCCTCCGAGAAGAGGTCAAGGGTTGCGGTGCCCTTGAGGATCGTTACAGCTGCCTCAGCAGCAAAGATGGCAGCGACACAGGAGACATCTATGGTTTGAAGGTGAAGGGCGAGCCTTGCGTGTGGTGCGGAGGAACGGCGTGTCGAACTGGAAGCCCCAACAAGTGCGAGCCATTCGACTTTTTGTTGCGTGGCATGGGAAAGGAGCATGGCTTTGATAGCTTCACTGCTTCTGGAGTTTTTGAAACCCCCACCTGCAAGGCTGGCACATCAACAGTTTTCGACGAGGCAGCACAGATGGTTTTTGGCAACGTGGATTGTTTGAAGAAGCAATCTGACGGATGTGGTGCCATCAAGGACAGATCCACATGCCTTTCCAGTGTTGATGGACGTGCATTTCCTGGCTTGAAGGTTGAGAACCAGCCGTGTGTGTGGTGTGGCGGTGCGCCTTGCAACACTGACAACGACAATCTCTGCGAACCCTATGGCTTTGCATTGAATGAGAAGCAGGGTGCATTCCACACCTACTTCTCAGCAGCTTGTGAGGCTGGTCAGCCAGTGGAGGAGTCCATCTCTACCGCAATGGCACGCCAAGGTTCTGTGAAGATTGTCGACTGTGGCCTTCCCAATCCTACTTGGCTTGGCGTCAGCAAGAGTTGTGGTTTTTGCAAAGTCCAAGTGGCGGAGCAGGCAGCATCCTCCTACCGTTCTTGCAGTGCTTACTGTCAAGCCCAAGGTGGCCTTCAATGTGCAAAAGCCTTTAATGGTTTCATGAGCAGCTGCGATCTTGGGTCAGAGATGACTTGCGACGCCACCTTTTCGGCCAACAGCCATCCAGTGTGCGAATGCAGTCCTGCATCTGTGAAGGAGCGTCAAGCCAACGTGATGATGGCGACTCATTTGCCTCGTCCAGTTGAGGACAAGCTTACCTGCTTGGATGTGGTTGCTGAGGGCTGTGGATCTTTGAAGGATAAGCTGAGCTGCTTGAGCAGCAAGGATGGCTCCGTTGCAGACTGGCATGGTTTGAAGATTGCTGGAGAGCCATGTGTTTGGTGTGGTGGAGGGTCTTGTTCGGATCATGATGAGAATGTCTTGTGTGCTGCCTATGACTTCCTAGCAAATGGCGAGGGCTTGGCTTTCAGCAGTCGACAGGCTGTGACTGTCATGGATGTGGCTCACTGCAAGGAGGCAACTCAGAGCTTCGGCAATGTGGCCTGCCTCAACCGTGTGTCAGATGGCTGCACATCTTTGAAGGACAAGGATACCTGTTTGTCAAGCGTTGATGGCAGCCCATACAAGCAGATTGCTGGATTGAAGGTTGAGGGTCAACCATGTGTTTGGTGCGGGGGAGGGCTATGCAGCGAGCATGGAAACTTGTGTGAGCCACATGAGATGGTCGTCAATGGCGGAGGTCATGCCTATGATGCAGGAACATCAATTTACACCACTGCTGCCTGCGAGGCAGGCAAGCCTGTCCAGCACATGATGCCCAGCTCTATGGCGAACTATGGTGCTGATCTCGCAGTGGACTGTGGCATTCCCAACCCAGTCTGGTACAAGGTTGGCAAGGTTTGCGGCTTCTGCAAGGTGCAGGTGGCCAAGATGGCACTTCCAGTCTACAAGAACTGCACAGGATATTGCCATGCTCAAGGCCTGAAATGCTCGAAGGCATTCAAGGGCCACCTCCACAGCTGCGATGTGGAGTCTTCAATGGGATGCGATGATGCCTTTGGAACGGAACAAGCACCACTTTGCGAATGCCAACCAGCGGAAGTCAAGGACACCTTTACACCTGTTGCTCGACCTTCGGAGGAACAGATGCATTGCTTGACTGCGGAGGAGAAGGGCTGCTTTGCCATCACGGATCGTATCAATTGTCTCAGCAGCAAGGATGGTACAACTCAAGTTGGAAAGGGAGGATTCAAGATTGGTGGCGAGCCCTGCGTCTGGTGTGGATCTGGGACTTGTACCACCGACTCTGCTGCCAAGTGTGCTCCATACGACTGGTTGATGAACGGCAGGGGAATTGAATACTCTGCCAACCACGCTGTGGGAAACTACAATGTGGCCACTTGCAAGGCTGATGTTGATGCTGTCTTCCCAAACTTGGACTGCCTGACATCCGAAACAACTGGCTGCAACAGCATCCAGGATGAAGGCCAATGCTTGAAGAGCAAGGATGGTCGTCCTTATGAGTACATTGCTGGCTTCAAGGCAGCAGGGCAGCCTTGTGTTTGGTGCGGTGGAGGGAACTGCCATACTGGAAGCTCCAACAAATGCGAACCCTATGATTTCGCCGTGAACGGAGAAGGTCATGCATTTGATACCTTCCATGCGGTGGGCACCTACAAGATGGCCTCCTGTGAGGCTGGCCAAGTGGCCGTCCATTTCCTGAACAGTGGCTTCTCCGCACATGGAACCTCTCTCCAGGTGTCTTGCGGCTCGGGGCCAGCTCCAGTTTGGTCCAAAGTCAGTCGCACTTGTGGGGAATGCACTGTGAATGTGCCCAACATCAAGGAGTTTTCTGATTCATGCGCGGTCTACTGCAAGAGTCAACCTGGTTCTCCCAAATGCTTGAGCTCATCTATTGCCTACCATCCAAGCTCCTGCGACGTGAAGATGGGCGCCTCCTGCGACTATAAGTTCCACGATGACCAGACTGCACTGTGTCAATGCGACACTGTCTTGTATCCTCATCAGAAGGTGCAGGCATTGTATGCCCAGTGTGGTGGCAAACAGTGGACCGGCCGCAGTCAGTGTGAGGCTGGTGCTGTGTGCAATATTGTGGATGAGTGGTACTCCCAGTGTGTGCCAGCATTGGCAGCTCAGCCTGGTGTGAAGTTCACCAGTGGAGAAGCAGAATTGGCTGCTGCCAATACCCCAATTGGTGGTGAGGAGGACCTCGGTGCCGCAGCCCCGGCCCTCGGTGCCGTTGCCGGTGTGGCCGGGGTGGCGGGCATTGCGGGAGCTGCTGCTGGAGCTGCTGGAACGTCTCCGGACGTCTTGGACGCGAGCTGCGCGGCACATCCGCAGTGTGCTGCTTTGAAGTTGTCGGGCAATTGCTGCCCAAATGACGATGCCGTTATCCTCGGCTGCTGTAAGAACTTTAATCCAGATGCCGTGAAAGCTGTGCCAACCGAAGCGCCAGAGCTTGTCACTGTTGCACCTTTGGCAACACCACCTCCACCTGATCAAACCTACTGGACGAATCAGTCCTCCCGTCCGTCGCAGGAAGAGCTGTCATGCCTTCCAGCAGAGCCCAAGGGCTGCAGTGCCATCAAGAGCAAGCTGATGTGTCTGAGCCGAGTAGATGGTCGCACTGGATACCAAGTCCATGGTCTCAATGTTGGTGGCGAGCCATGCGTTTGGTGTGGCGGTGGGCCTTGCACTGACTTCAGTGATGCTGTTTGTGAACCTTACGATTGGCTCATCCATGGTACTGGCAAGGCCTTCAAGACTGTGCACGCACGTCACAGCATGACGGTTGCAAGGTGCCGCGAAGCCAAGAACTCTGTCTTCTCGGATGAGCTTGTTTCCTGCTTGAAGTCCACGGAGACTGGTTGCAACAAGATCAAGGACAAGAACGAGTGCTTGAGCAGTAAGGATGGCCGCCCATATGCTCAGGTGGCTGGCTTTAAGACCAACAACCAGCCTTGTGTTTGGTGCGATGGTGTGGCTTGCCACTCCAACAATGACAACATGTGCGAGCCATTTGACTTCGTCATGAACGGCGCAGGACATGCCTTTAGCAGCAATATGGCGGCACTGGACACCTACTTCGTGCCTGAGTGTCATGATGGAAATCTCTTGCGCAAGCGATATGGCAGTGCTGCGTTTGACAGGGGTCTCCCCAAGACAGTAAAATGTGGTGGCGTCGAAAGCACTTGGAACGGTATCGGCCAAGTCTGTGGAGCTTGTGATGTCACCACTCCAAACATCAACACCACCTACGGCACATGCGAGAAGTACTGTGCAGCTCAAGGTGGCAGGAAATGTTTGTCGGCAAGCGTGACATATACTCACGAGTGCCAAGTGCAGCCTGAATATCAAAAGTACTTTCTTGGCTGCAATCGACCTTTTGTAGAAGGCGAGACAGCACGCTGTAGGTGCAAAGACGAACAGGCTGACGAAGAGGCAGCAAAAGCCAGCGCAGCTTTGCCATTAACTCCGTACTCTCAATGCGGTGGTGAGGGCTGGACTGGGCAGACCAAATGCCAGGTCTACAGCACTTGCGAGGTGGTGAATCAATGGTACAGCCAATGTCTTCCTGGGGTTTTGTCCAATCCGGATCAAGCGGCTGAAGCAGCTAGCCAAGCGGCGGAGGCGGCTGGCAAGAGTCTGCAAGAGCAGGCAGACTATGCTGGACAAGCTGCATCGGAGGCTGCCAAGGTCGCAGGTTTGGTGGCTGCCACTCAGGCCACTCGCGCCTATATTGGAGCAGCCGGAACAGCTGATGAAAAAGGAATGGCAATGAACGAGGCCCATAGTGCCGGAGTTCGAGCAGTGAAGGATGCTATTCAAGATGCAGAGGTACCAAAAGACCAGGTGGATTATATGACCGATCAGGCTGTGGCTGAAGGAAAGATGATTGTCTTCGGCCAAGAGCAAAGTGCAAAGTCGGCACCCTATACTGCCGGAGAGGCAGCCTACAAGCAGGCTGAGGATGCTGGCCTTTCTAAGGAGGAGCAGTGTGCCAAAGCATATTCAGCAGCTTGGAAGACAGCAAAGGCTGGTGGCAAGGTTGGAGAGCAGGTTACAGATGCCGCTGCTGGCGTAATGGTGAAGCTGGCACCAAAGATGGGACTTTCGACCCATGATTTGGTCTACTGCTCTGTGGAAGCCGCCAAGGTTGTCAGCAAGACCAATGGTGGCTTTTCTGATGACATTGCATCATCCATGCATCATGCTGGTGTGGTGACAGCCACGGATGCTGGTGTGCCACTTCCACAGGTTGACCCATATGTGGCCGAGATCATGAAGGATATCGAGACTGAGAAGGGCAGCATGCTGGATTCAACGAAGATGAATGAGATCATGAGCAAGTGCTTGGCAGCTGGCCAGGCAGCAGGCGAGAAAGCACCTGAGACGGCGGCCATTGAAGCTACCAACATTGGAAAATCCATGGGAATGTCTGGTGTTGACACATCACAAGCTGCCAGGAAGTGTGCATACGAAGCCGCCATTGCATCTGGTCGAAGCGCCGTGGAGGCAACAGCAGCCGCGGAAGCCGCCCGATCCATGGTGCCTTCAGTGGTGACCAGCCCTGCTGATGGTGATGCCATTCATCCGGAAGCATTGCAAAACATTGGAAAGGACTGCTGGATTCCATGCGGAAAAGCGTCCGGCCTGTGTGCTTTCTGCGGCCTTGGCAACGCCTGCTGCAGTGGGAAGGAGTTGAATCCTCCAATGGCCTGTCAAGATGTTGTGGTCAATACCTGGCACCATTCCTGCGTGAAGCCAGTCCATATCACATCTGATGCGGACGATCTTTCCCGTGGTGTGCAAAGTGCTATGATCTACGCCGAAGCCAGGGCTAAGGGAGATGAGAAGGCCGACGCTGCCAAGGCAGCCGGAAAATCCGTGGAGGAGCAAGTGTCGGCAGCTGCAGAAGGTGCCATGGAAACCATGAAGGATGAAAATGCCAAGATCTCTGATGAGGTCAGTGCAGCTTATAAATCAGCTTTTGAGACTGGCCTTGAAGAAGGTTTGACTGGACCTGCTGCACAGACTCAAGCAGTGGATTCCATCAAGGATGCATTGTCAAAGGGAGGCATGTCCAGTTCGGAGGCAGCTGTGGTTTCAGCCAGTGCTGCCACTGGCGTCGTGGTTGCTCCTACAGTTAACATCAATGGAGGTTCTTCAAGCCATACTGTGGTGACAAACTCCAATACAAATGTGGTGACAAACTCCAATACAAATGTGGTGACAAACTCCAACACAAATGTGGCGACAAACTCCAATGTGGTGGCCGCACCAGCTGCTGCTGCACCGGCACCAGAACCAACAGTTGCACCAGCTGAAGTCACTGTGGCACCAGTTGCAACCGTTGCTCCAGAGGCAACTCTTGCACCAGCTGCAACCGTTGCACCAGCTGCCACCATTGCACCAGCTGCCACCGTTGCACCAGCTGCCACCATTGCACCAGCTGCCACCATTGCACCAGCTGCCACCATTGCACCAGCTGCCACCATTGCACCAGCTGCCACCGTTGCACCAGCTGTGACTGTGGCACCTGTTGAAGTGGCAGAGTTGACAACTGTGGCTCCAGTAGCAATTGTAACTTTGCCTCCTGTGACCAACAACAAGGAAGCAGGTGCTGAACAGACTGCCAGCATCGCATACTCTGAGGGAAGTGGAACTACAGATACTTCTGGAATGTCCGATGCGGTGAAGGCTGGAATCGGCGCAGCGGAACTGAAGAAAAAAGACCATGCCGATGTGGACACCCAGGCACTTGTGGCGGCTGGCACCAGTGGATCTTTTGAAGTCACTCAAGGTGGCACACAAGACCAGGCCATGAAATCAGCGGAAGAGGTGGCTGAGTACATCTACGTGCAATCAGGAAAGCCCGCTACAGAGGCCAAGGATTTGGCCTTGAAGACTGCTGCGAAAGCCAGAAGTGATCAAGGTGGAGAGTTTGTGCAGCCAGGCATGCTGGAGAAGCATGAATTCTCAGATTGCTACAAACCATGTGGAAACAAAGCTGGCTACTGCTCAGACTATTGTGGAACTGGAAATGCATGCTGCCGCAAAACTGGAGACATTGTTGTCCCACGTGAATGCGAAGGTGTTTACGACTTCTACACCCCGCACTACGAGTGTGTCAAGCCAAACGCAGTGTTTATTCCTGCGCTTGAAAAGGCACATTCTGAGGTGGACACTGCCGCAGTCGCTACTCCAGATGTATCTGCAACCGCAACCGCTGATACCAGCAATGGTTTCAGCACTGGTGCATACATCGCAGTTGGCGCGTGCATTGTCGCCTGCTGCTTTGCGGGAGTTGCAGCTTGGCATCTTTCGGACTCCGAGAGCAAGCGAATCTACTCGGGCAAGGCCATGCGGTACACAGAGGTGTCTTCTGCTTCGCCAGCGAATGGTGGCGATTTAGAGCTCCAGGCTCCTTTGGCTCGAAGTCCAGCCATGCCAATGGCAGCTTCGATGCAGATGGCGGCGGCTCCAATGCAGAGCTCAGTGGCAGTACAGTATTCTAGCTTGCCATACGCACAGGCAGGAGCAAGCGTTGCCAGTGCTTCACAGATGATGGCACCAATGGCCATGCCAGTTGCTTCAGTTCCACAGCCAATGATGGCAGTTGGAGCTCCGATGGTAGCCATGCCGGTGACCTCGATGCCAGTGGCAAGTGTGCAAACTGGCGTTCCAATGTCAGCGGCTAGTGCTGTCACTGGGGCCATGTATGCAGGTGGTTTCATGGACCAGTTTGATCGTATGGATCTCAATCATGATGGAGTGCTCCAGCGTTCAGAATACGATCGGGGCATGCAGGGTCGGCAATGAAAGAGAATCGATTGATATATCAGTGGCTGAGATCCCATCAAGCATTCCTGCTCGAAGGCTAGTGGGGTGCTGATGGATTTTTGCTCAGTCTGCTTTTCAAACAGCGTTGTTGCAGGATTTTGCTCATGACCTCTCAGCATCGGTCAGCTAAAGGGTCACCGAGCTTGCTGATCGTTGGGGGCTTTTGACCACGTTTTTTTTGCGAGGATCGTTCAAGAAGATGATAAACCTTTGATTTGCTGGAATGTTATTGGAGTTTAATATTTGAGAACATGCGTTAGTCGGCGATTGGAATGTGTTTGTCGGCGATTGGAACAAACCTATTAGTCGACGTTTCAGCGCCGTCTCCCCATGTTCACGTGTCATGGTGACGTTTGACTGCTGAGGATTTTGCATACCAACAATTTTTTTCCATCGCTTAAAAAATGCCTCAGGATTTTGCTCATGAC
>Ga0099818_1180681_pt1 | contig 8723 bp, 3 predicted proteins | sample SidCnscriptome_3_FD_81133 | JGI IMG/M metagenome (GOLD analysis project Ga0099818, IMG submission 81133) | Metatranscriptome of coral microbial communities from Puerto Morelos, Mexico - Siderastrea C C metatranscriptome (Eukaryote Community... | ecosystem: Host-associated > Invertebrates >... | reverse complement strand
AGTGTGGGGTGCCGGGTGAACTTATTCAAGTGTTTGGGGACTGGTCATCCGAGGCGTATAAGAGTTATTTGGAATTTGCCTTGCCAGCAAAGTTGCGGGTCTCGCGAGCAGTTGGTCATGCATTACTCACCCTCATTATTAGTGTTTCTCGCTTATTCAGGACACACAGTTTGTTTTGGGGGTTTGGTGGGCAGAGAGTTTTATTTCTGTTGATCTCTCGGTTTGTTTTTTCTATTATTAATAAAATTCTCTCCATGCCAAACAAAATGTGTGTCCTGACTTCTTGGTTCGCGGGAGATATTTCAGGGAATTTATTTGCCGCATTCGTAGCTGAAAAACGATTGCAATCATAATTTACATAAGTTTATAGCGTCTGTAATCGAGAATGTGCTTTCAATAGCGAAAACGAACATAGTGCATGATGGCGGATTTATTCATTTAGTCAATTCATTTAGTCGGTTCATGGCTGTAGCAAATAATTTTTTCAAGGGTGGAGAATTGCCTCGGTCGGAAAACTGGTGTCTAATCTTAACAGGATCTTCAGCTTGTTTGTTATGCCAAATGCCGTTCAGGAAACGGCGCATTTCGTCAAAACAAGACACGACGTTTGCAGACTGAATAATTTCTTCTGAGAGAAGTATTTCAAAGACATACCCATAATCAGGGGGTACTTGTGTCTTAAAGTGACAGGGAGGTGAGAAGGATTTTTTTGTTGGTGCAGCATTTTCCAGCATTTGCACATTAATTTTTGGGTAGTGAGATTCTAGCAAGAGTTTGGCTCATAGCAGGAGCTTCATTCTCATTTTCCCCTGTGGTAAAAGCGATACTGTGTTAGCTTATAAAAAACGCAACGTAGGTTTTTTTCTTCAACGACACCCTTTATAACAAGAATCCGTCGCTATTGTGCGGAGGTATTTTGTTAAATATGAACATTGTTTGATTGTTGAAGGTGATGGGGTATGGCGCATACACAAACATGTCATGCATCTGAAAAAGAGGCTAACGAACTTCCACTTGCAAGTGGTGGATGGATGAGACATGATGGCTTCGAACATCACACCGAAAGGGGTGCTAGGGAATATTCCCGTCAACAGTGCCAGGACAGAAATGAGAATATTGATAGAAACAGAAGACAAAGAAACAAGAAATCGAAGAACAAGGCGCAAAAGAAAGGCAAAGATGTAAGTCCCACTATCTCGACTTCAAAACCGTGCCGTTTGGTCATCAAACCTCCAAAGACACTGAAAGTGAGTCCAGAACTCATGAGTAGGTACCTAGAAGGATGTCTTGGGGACAAAGTCAAGTTTTGCTTAGAAGACACCAAGACTAAAGATGGCAGACCTTGTCAATTTACTTTCGTTTTTCAAAGTACCAATCAAGGAAGAAAAGCTGAACAGTTGCTGAAAGAAAATGTCAAGGAAACGGGAGAAGAAATTGAAGTCACCATTCTTAAGAAGGATGCATCGGGTACCCCAGCTACGTTTCTTGTTAACTGCAAAAAGGAAGTTCAAGAAAAGTTCCAAGTGGTTATAGAACAACATGGTAAAAAAATCAACGAAATTAACGATCTTCTAAGGCGTCTACGTGTACGTAAACACATAAGTTTGGACGAGTATGAAAAAGTTGTATCGGAAAGAAAAGCTTTAGAGCAAAAGAAAAGCGAGCTTGAACAGCAGCAGGAAGAGTTTGAACGTTTCACATCTCAGTTGATTTCTGTCCTATCTACCCAAAGCGGTAAGCCACAGTCAAGTGTTGAGAAGACCATCAACGAACTAAGGAAGTCGTTTGGTCGAGAGTGTCACAGGCTTGATTCAGCCCTTCCCATGTATGCCAAAAAGGGTTTAATCATCGAGACCGTCAAAGGAAACCAAGTTTGTGTCGTTCTTGGAGAAACTGGTTCCGGCAAAAGTACTCAGATGACCCAATATCTTTATGAAGCAGGTTTTGCAGAAAAAGGCTTAATCGTTTGCACTCAACCAAGAAAGGTCGCTGCCACAAGTTTAGCAGCCCACGTTGCTCGGGAAATGGGTGGAGTACCTGGACAGGTTGTCGGCTCCCATGTTGGTGGAAACATTCAGGCAAGTAAAACTACGGGTATCGTGTACGCAACAGATCACGTTCTTCTAAACGAATGCCTCAAAGATCCTAATCTGTCCAAGTATTCTTGTGTAATTATTGACGAGGCCCATGAACGCAGCCTCTACTCAGATCTACTTCTGGGCATGATCAAGAAAAGCCTTGCTCAACGTCCCGAGCTACGAGTCGTCATCACCTCAGCTACCATTGACCCCACCCTTTTTGTGGCATACTTTGACCAGTGTCCAGTTTTAAAGGTGTCTGGTAGAATGTTTCCCGTCGATGTGATATGGAGAGACAATCCATCTGGCAGTGCTGAAAAGTACCTTCAAGAGGCTGTGGAAACTGTTCGAGAAATTCACCACAAAGAAGGCGAAGGAGATATTCTGGTGTTCCTTACTTCACCAGTGGAAACAGAACGAGCATGCGAAAATTTGGCAAAGGTGGAGCCTGATCCAAACCTAGTTTGTCTTCCCCTTCACGGAAAGCTACGCCAAGAAGAGCAAAGGAAAGTGTTCGAGGTAGACACAAACAAGCGCAAGGTGGTATTTGCCACAAATTGTGCCGAGACTTCTATTACTATTCCTGGGATAAGGTACGTGGTGGACACTGGTATGGTCAAGGAAATGAAGTTTGATCCCAAACGCAACAAAAGTTCTCTAGAAGTAACAACTATTAACAAGAGTTCTGCTGAACAGCGCAAAGGAAGAGCGGGGAGGACTCAGGCAGGAAAATGTTATCGACTTTACAGCGAAGAAGAGTATGCAGCAATGGAAGAAGGATCCAGACCGGAGATTCTTAGAGTTCATCTTGGACAGGCAGTGCTGAAACTAATGGAGCTTGGTATTGAAGATGTAACCCAGTTCGAGTTTGTGGAATCACCACCATTTGAATCTATACAACTAGCACTGGACGCTTTGAAATCTCTTGGAGCCATCACAGAAAACGGAAAGCTTACAGACCTGGGCCACAAAATTGCACGAGTTCCCGTAGAGCCACGTTTAGGTAAGCTGATATTTGACGGAATTGATCAAGGAATCGGTGCGGACGTGTTGGCTTTGGCAGCTATTGCAACAGTAAGTGGAAGCGTGTTCTTCCGCATGGGCAGCGAAGAAGAGAAGCAGCTTGCAGATAGTAGAAAAGTTGGCTTCTGTCACAATGGGGGTGACCTGTTAACATTGCTGGAAGTCTATAGACAGTACCTTCAGCAGCCTAAAGGGAAAAGAAACAAGTGGGCCTTTGATAACAGCTTAAATGCCAAGTCACTTCGCATGACAGAAGATACTGTCAAAGAACTTAAGCTGGCTTTAAAGCATGAACTAAACGTCAAGGTACCTGATGCTGTTTCACAAAGTGACGACACCGATCTCAAGCTACAAAGAATTTTGGTTTCCTGTTATACGACCAACCTTTGTGTGTTTACTGGTCACGAGAAGGCAGGATACAGAGTGGTATCGTTTAACCACTGTGTACAGTTGCATCCTTCTTCGGCCCTGAAATTTCTCGGAGCCACACCGCAGTTTATCGTCTTTGAACAACTGCTAAAAACATCTCGTGACTTTGCCATTAACGCGACCCCTGTTGAGGAGAGGTGGCTTCAGGAAATGATTTCTAAAGGAGCTGTTAACTACGACATGGATGAATTGATGTCGACAGTAATGACACAAGTTGCATTGTCATGTAGTCCAGACCTTATGACCTTAGCTTTCGGAGGGTTCCGAAGACGAATGCTTGATCAAATTGAAGAAGAGGTGTCCAAATCATGTGAAGACAGTTTGGTTGTCTTAGAGAAAGACGAAAAGTCAGGACAAATGAAAGTCTTCGTAGCACCAAATTACACTGCAAAAGCTCTATCTATTGTAGGAAGTCACTTGGAACAAAGCAAGAAATCACTGAGATGTGAAAACAAAGAAGAGCAGCTTTGTCAAGGTACCAGGATCGTTTGGGGACAGGGCGGTGAAGTGCAGGAAGTACTGATGCCTCATATGTATAGGCGTGTCACCGTAGCGGATGTACAAGACGAGCAGGTGGTTTCAGATTACTTGAGGTCGTTTGGAGACGTCGTGAAACTCTATTTCAAACAACAGAATGACAAGACTCGCGTTTTTGCGACTTTCAGAAAGTCTGAAGACGCACATAAGGCAGTAAAAGGCTCATCCGATATCTCCCTGGGTAGCGACTTCAAAGTTCAGCCAAGTCACTCGATGCCCGAAGGGATGCATGCGGAAGTTCCTCAGTTTACGGTGAGAGCCAAGTGGCTTCGTCGTCCTGGTAAAGGCACGGGTTCCATAGAATTCTTTAGTGCTGAAGACTTTCATCATACACTTGGCAGTCTTTCCTCGCTGACGATTAAGTGGCAACGGGCTACATTTCAAGCAGACAAAATTCACCCGGGGCAGATATACATGAGACGGCTCCATCCTGAAGTATCTGCGGAAGACGTGAAGTCTGCTATTGAAGAGAGGCTTCCCTCTGTAAAAGTAAAAAATGTAATTATCCACCGACAGCCAGGGTTTGAAACAACAGATGAGATCCTCGCATCACAGTCAAGAACCCTTCAAGAAAGTCTCGGAGTCTTTGCCACAGAGGGACAATTTTCCGTTCATCTGGTAAAACCTTTCCCAAAGAATTTTGAGGGTTATGCTCATCTAACATTTGAAGACTCCGAAGAAGGTCAAGCAGCTGTGAAAGGTCTTAATGGAAAGGGCATCTCTGGTCTTGGGATCGTAACCCTGCAACCCAACCTTTCAACAAACTTGCTGTGTCCCAGAAATGTCTTTTCCGTTATTGAAGGTGAGGTCCAAGCGAGGATTAAGGAACTGGACCAGACCTTCGGCAATAAGCTCGTGGTAAAGATAAAAGATCAACACAAATACAAGAGGGTTGCGATAGAAGTTCGTAGCGATTGTCCGGACCACTTTGTTCGTGCGACAACTATTCTCAACGAAATTCTCAACGGAGACGAGATTGACTGCAAAATCTCTAAAAACCTGGAAATTCTGTTGAGCAATCCAGTTAAAGAAGTCCTTCAAAATACCCAGAAAGATACTGGAACGGTAATCAGCCAAGACTGGAAAAACAAAGTAGTGAAAATACACGGAAGTGAAGCCAACCGCGAACTGGCAAAGCGTGCTATCAACAAGTTTCTTGATGGTTTCATCACTAGTAACAGATATCCATGGGAGATTCAGCTTCGCGGACCAAACAAGCCCCGCGGGCTGCTGAAAGCACTTTTTGAGAGATTTGGTGTCGGTCTGCTAGAACTTCAAGAAATTCCTGGTGTCGAAAAGGTCCACGTTGAATTCCGAAGTCAGGTACTTAAGATTATCAGTTCGGAAGAGGCTCAAGAAACAATCAACCGCTATGTGGATGAATGTTGTGAGATTCTCACGCAAGACACATCCCCTTTACATGCAGAGAACGAAACTCAGTTAACTTGTAACATCTGCTTGTGTGATTTGGACGAGGCTGCTGACGTTTACAGACTCGCTTGCTGTGGCCACGCTTACGACAAGGGCTGTATCATCCAACAACTAAAATCTGAAGAGGTCCCATTAACGTGTATCACAGAGAACTGTGACGAGCCTATTGTGTGGAGGGATTTTCAGAACCTGCTGAATCAAAGCGAGAGAAAGAAGCTTCTTTTCAATGCCGTGGATGCACACGTGAGAGGAAACCCAGACGTTGTTAAGTACTGTCCAACAGCTGACTGTAGAATGGTCTACCGCGTATCAACGGATGGTAGACGCCACACCTGTGGCGAATGCCTAGCTGAGATCTGCACATCATGCCACATGCAGTATCACAGCGGACTCACCTGTGCCATGTTCAGATCAGAGAGGCGAGTGGAGGGACGCCTCAAAGAGTGGATGATGGAAGACCCTAGCAATAGAAAGAATTGCCCAAAATGCAACACACCAATTGAAAAGAATGAGGGCTGCAATCACATGACATGCTCGCACTGTCACTCGCATATGTGTTGGCTGTGCTTGGAAGTCTTTCCAACAGGAGGAGATGTATACGCTCATCAACGTCACTGCCCAAGGAGGACTGGAGTGTGAACACTGTCAGTTTTCGTCGCAGATTTTGCCGCCGTGGATGTCTGGCTACTGAGACTGCTCATGCATGATCTTTATGTCAGTTAACAAAGTTTTACGTACTCTGTTGTGGACTACGTACTTCGTTAGATACGGAAAACCACTGGTTCTCCTCTATAGTAGCTTCTAGTAAACTTGAACAAAATTGTAGGTTGTCCTTCAGAATTTTTTTAGTGGGCGTTGCTGTTATGTGTAGGTTACCGAAGGACTAATTTTGAGTAGCTTAATCTTTTGCAAGTTTCGTGAGGTTCTCCTTTTTGCAAAACCGGTAAGGTGGCATAAAAGAACAGATTTCAAGTCCACGATCAAGAGAATCTTTAAGGTACAAAAGGGACGCACAGCTTACGGTATTATGTTATAGTTGATGGGGCAAGCGTGTATAGATAAAGTTTTACCTATCTACGAAAGCTGAGACTTTTAGAATGTCAATCAAGATTTTCAAATACAGAAAGACTCTCTTTAACTCTGAAAACATGTTAGATAGTAAATAAATAAATACTTGCACGGGGGTCTCCTAATATAGAGTCTTTCGCACTAAACAGAGAAACGGCATATGTACTTTAGTTTATAGTCGTGTTTCATCAGGCCTCCATTCCAACATGGACTATGCCACTGGAGAAATATAAGCTCGAATTGCGTTAGAAACATACCTTTTGATTAGTCTCTAGATGACATGTAGAGAAAAAAAGGTTTTTCTGCATAATGAAAACTAGTTTCTTGGTATCGCTGTGGAAACCCGCCCAATTGTTGTTGATTTTAAAAGTCCCGTGAATAAAGGTCCTGATTCAACTATTATTAATCTAAAGAAACTGAAAACTAAAGTAGCTTGTTAATAAGCCAGTGAAAGTTTTGTAGCGATAAACAGTTATTGTAGCGGACCGAGGATCGATACTGTTAATTAAAACGTCTATAAAAAAGGCAGTACATGGTCAGTTTTTTTCATAGTGAAGTGTACGTTAGGGTGTTAAAGAAAAGGGTGCCGTCATGTTTTGTGTCAAATAAACAAAAGGCGTCGTCGACGATAACCTTCGAACCCTCGTTCTGTTCCAACCACACCCTCGTTCTGCCTCATGAAAAGATTGGCAAGAATATGAGCAAGGGGGACCGGATAGCTACCCCATCAATTGGGTCATAATAGGATTCCTTAAAATACTTGCTAACCACCAATTTCAGTAATATGCTGCACTTACCAAGGAAACACTGCATATCGTCCAAAGATTGTCCTCGATTTTTCAGAACATTGTCCTTGGGCTATTCAAATGTTTCAGATCATTTCCCGAAGATTGCCGAAGAACGTGGAAGATTTTCGAAAGACATATGGGACTTTAAGCAACGACGACGGCAACGCAGAGGAAAACGTCATTAAAATGGTGTATTTGGGTTATTATTCCAAAAGAACCTAAAAACTGGTCATTTCACGTTTTTTTTGCAGAGCACTGCAAAGAAATGTGCCAAAATATGTGTTGCACGTGCACAACCACTGTTTTGCTCATGGCCATGGAGTCGGTAACTTTGTCCTGCCACAAGATATTAAGCATACGCCGATGGCAACGGAGGTAGTAGCTTTTCAGTCGTTTCTCAACTGACAACCTTAACTCATCCAAGATTCACTGCCATACAGTGTTGTTATATACCTGCAAAACAGAAGGGGACTACCCCAGGCTAGATAACCCACCAAGATAAATCTTTTTTACTGTAGTGGTCTTAAGAGGGAGACTGATATAAACACAATACACAATGCACTTGTTGCTTGACGGTGAGCTGCACGACAACAATATTTTCTTGTAAACCAAAACCACTTTATGTAGAAAGCAGAGTGCGCGTAGCAGACTGGTATCATAACAGCCGGTGAAAAGCCGTGTCTGGGGAATGTCTGGAGTTCGGGAGTATGGTACACCCAGGAGGGTTCAGCACACTCGGACAGAAAGAAAATGGAAATTACATATCGGCAGCTCAATCGCATGGAGTGTCCTCTCGAGTCTAGATGTACGAGAAATCTGGATTATCTTTAACGAAACTAGAAGGTAACTTACGAAAGTGCTGTGTTTATCTGATTTTTGAACTTCTGTCCCCTATTGTTACGATAACTTCTAACGAAACAACTGACAGAGAACTGGCACTCAAACAACCAAAACACTTAACTTTATTCTACAAGATGGGAGGAGAAATATATTCACAGTTTATTTGTATATACAGTTGGTATGGTCAATGGAAACTTCATTTGCACGTCTGTCAGGACTTTATCAGCAATACTTTACAAACAGCCTCGGATAGAAGCGGTGTGTAAATCACTTTGCAATAATTCAACTAATAGCGATTTTAATCATCATCATCCTCGTCATCATCTACATCATCCATATCTTCAGCAGCTTCCATGGCTTCTTCCTGTGCTTTCTTCAGCGCCCTCTCCTCCTCAACTGTGGGATCATCTACTTCAGTGACTTCCGGTACCACAGGGTACTCCGCCATTGCTGCGGGCGGTGGGGGTGGGGTGTAGTTGTCGGCATCAAATTTGTGGCCCCAACCAACGTAGATATTTTCAAATTTCCT
>Ga0099818_1211277_pt1 | contig 8791 bp, 1 predicted proteins | sample SidCnscriptome_3_FD_81133 | JGI IMG/M metagenome (GOLD analysis project Ga0099818, IMG submission 81133) | Metatranscriptome of coral microbial communities from Puerto Morelos, Mexico - Siderastrea C C metatranscriptome (Eukaryote Community... | ecosystem: Host-associated > Invertebrates >... | reverse complement strand
ATCCCTGCGGCAAAGGAAAGCGAAGTGATTATTAAGTTTTCATGAAGATCATTTTTGTCTAGTTTGCGGCTGGAATAGTATTTTGTACACGCAGCAGATCCCGTTGTTTTGGAGGAGAGTATGAGACGAAAATGGATATTATCACGTGCAAGCTACCTGGCAAATTACTACTTATTGACAGCGCTTATTTGCTGTTCGTACTTCGTCGAGAACGTAACATCTTTTGAGACTGTTGAAGTGTACGAAGGTTTGCCGCCCGGTAGTGCTATTTTGAACTTAAAACCAAAAGATGGCATCGCTTACTCGCTTTATCAAGACTCGTCCACTGCGGATGGATCAAGCCTGTTTTACATCGATTCAAATGGTGTTCTTACTTCAAAAGTAACTTTGGATCGCGAAGACGAGCGAGGGAATGTGTTTGATTTGCTGGTAATCTCGCGGGAAATTTCTAGAACAGAAGGTGGATTTGGAAGCATCGTGCGAGTTCGAATACTCGATCAGAACGACAACACGCCCAAATTTCCCAAAGATTTATACACCACTACCGTGCCAGAGAATAGTCACATTGGAACATATGTTTCGGGACTTGAGAGTGTTTTCGCTAGTGATTTAGACAGTGGGGAAAACTCTGTACAAACGTACAGCATCTTGGCGGGAAACGAGGCGGGGAAGTTCGAAGTCGATTTGCATGAGATTTCTGGTGTGAAATTTTTGCGTCTCAAAACGAAAGCGCCTATCGACAGAGAAGAAACGCCGTATTTTGTCTTAACCGTGCAGGTTGAAGACGGAGGAAATCCAATACTTTCAAGCACTACTCAAGTACGAGTAAACATTCTTGACGAAAATGATCAGACGCCGAAGTTTGAACCTCCTGTTTACTCAGTGACTGTCAGCGAAAATGTGGCCGTGGGAACTTCTGTTTTGCAGGTGAAAGCTTTTGACGCTGACGCTGGTACGAACGCTGAAATTTATTATTATTTTACGCCTGAACACGATTTTTTCACAATAAATGCTCACACAGGCATAATCGAGACAGCATGCGAACTGACATTCCAGAAAGGAAATTCCTTTGATCTTACAGTTTATGCGGTGGATCGAGGGAGAGTTCCCCAACAAGCTAACACTGTTGTGCGAATTCGTCTCGTAGATATAGCGGGCTATCCGCCTCCTTCGCTTGGTGTTGTTTCTAGTGAATTGGTGCCACCTGCTTTTCACAAACACGCGTATTTCGTGAGAATCAGGGAGGATTTTCCTGTTGGAGGTGCCATTGTTCGAGTGGAAGCTCACCGGGGAAGCGGACCACAACTGCATGAAAAAGCGTGGCGATACGTAATTCTCAACGAGCCTGCTATTATTCAAACAATTTTCCACATTAACCCGCGTAGTGGGGTAATTACACTTCGTGAATCCTTGGATTACGAAAACAAAACTTCCTTCTCTCTTATTGTGAAAGCCCAGAACGAGCAATCAAAAGATTTGTACGACTCACAAACTCGGGTGGAGATTGTCATTGAAGATGTAAATGAGAATTATTTCGCGCCAATTTTCGCTCGTTCAACTTCGGTCGTATCGATTTCAGAGAATGCCCCAGAAAATGGCGTCGTTTCAACGCTTTCTGCCTCTGATGCTGACGACGGAAGCAATGGAAAAATCGTTTTTAATATTGCTGGAGGGTCAGGATTGGGAAAATTTAACATTGATCAAAACAGTGGGAAAATACGATCGGTCGTTCGATTCAACAGTGAAATGGACTCGAAATTCGACTTGCACGTGCGGGCAAGCGACCGTTCAAAACAACCGCTTCATTCGAATGCGTTCTTATTAGTCAAGCTACAAAATAGTGGGCAGAAAAGGCCATTCTTTTTCAGTCCAACACAAGTTATCCATGTTCGAGAAAACAGCGCAAAGGGAACTTTTGTAGCGTTGGTCCGCGCCAAAGTACGAACAGGAGCAGCAACAAAGGACGAGCCAGATCAGCTGGAGTATTTTATTTCTGGAGGAAATGGAGGCGGCAAGTTTTCGTTGAATTCCACTTCAGGAATTATGTCTACAACAGGGTCTCTTGATCGTGAAAGTAAAGATCTGTACATCCTTGATGTTCGTGCTGTCATTAAGGGTGCTCACCCTTCAACGGGCTCACCATCTCAAGTTGTTGTCATGGTTACAGATGAAAATGATAACTCCCCAGCATTTGACCAACAAGAATACAAGGTGGTTGTCACTGAAAACATGGGCCCCATATCAAACCTGCTGTGTCTAGCAGCCAATGATCCTGACTCTGACCAGAATGGGAACATCACATATTCCATAATCTCTGGCTCGGGGCCTTTCTCCATTGACCCTGTACATGGACTCTTATCAGTCAACGAAGCTTTGGACTATGAAAAGCGGCCACTGCAAAGACTTGTTGTACAGGCAGCTGATAATGGTGTTCCCAGCCGCAAGGCCACGACAAAGGTGGAAATTCTTGTACAGGATGCCAATGATGCTCCTGTGTTTTCTCAAGATCACTATACAGTGAATGTTCTAGAAAACTCTGACTTCGAAGGAACAGTAGCTGTGCTAGAAACTTCAGACCAAGACCGAGACAAGAACGGAAAATTCACGTGCAGCATGGAGGACATGGATCTGGAAACCATGGATACATTCACTGTGAGGCGGACTCCTGAAGGCTGCGCGCTGGTGCTGTCGGGATACCTGGACTGGTCTTCTGCTAATCAATATTCTTTCTCGATTCGCGCCACAGATCGTGCTAAAGCTGCGCAGCGGATGTCAGCGGTTGCTTCTGTGACCATTAACGTACAAGACACCAATAATCATGATCCGGAGTTTTTGCAGTCCTCGTACTGGGTCTCTCTGCCGAATGATGCTAACATGGATGCGACAGTTCTGACGGTCAAAGCACGTGACTTTGACGAGGGTGATAACGCTGACATAAGATACAAACTTTCGAGCGATATGTTTAATATTCATCCTACTAAAGGAACAATCACGCTTAAACAGGGTCTAGGCTCTGTCACGAACAAGAAGTACGAATTCTCAGTAAGGGCAACAGACCAGGGTACCCCTAACAGGCAGTCAGCTGTAAGCGTTTCTGTGACGGTTCACTCGCTATCTTATGTCCCGCCAAAATTTCTCAAGCCAGTTTATCGTACGGTGGTCCCTGAGAATCTCAAAACAGGCGTTGGGCTCTTGACGGTGCATGCGCAGAAGAACGTGGGTCTTGGTAGTTCTATTGAGTACTTTATCGTTGGTGGCGATCCGCTGAACCGGTTTAGCGTGGGCACCCGTAGTGGCGTGCTTACTCTAAGAAAGCAGTTGGATCACGAGAAAGTACAGCAACATGTGTTGGTTGTGCGTGCAGTACAAAAAGGATTATCACGGGATCAGCCTTCACTTCCTACCGAGGTTAAAGTCATCGTGAATGTTACAGACGTGAATGACAATCGCCCGCGGTTCGCTCTGCCAGTGGATCCACTCGTCACGTCAGTGGATGAGTTCCAGTCCCCTGGGACTCTAGTTACCGTCGTGAAAGCGTTTGACAAAGACACTGGAAACCATTCGGCCGTCACCTACAGACTGAACGATGACAACTTTCAAATTCACCCCGTTCTTGGAACTATAACGACTCGGAGAGAGCTATATCATTCCCAGGGTGCCTCTCGCTCCTTTGTTGTCACGGCAACCGATTCAACGCCTCCTCACAGGAAGGCTACAGCAAACGTTGTGGTGATGGTTAATAGAGCGAGTCCCCCTCCGCAGTTTTTGAATGATGAGTTTGCAAAATTCGTACCGGAGAATATTCCTGTTGGCAAGTCCTTGGTTCATTTTGCTACGCAGCAAGAGAGTCGCTCTACCCTGAAATACTGGATATCAGAGGGTGACGATGGCAACCATTGGTGTATAGACGTGACTGCGAAGATCCGAGTGAACCAACGCCTGGATCACAGGCGGAGATCTTCCTATCACCTTAAAATCAACGTGCAAGACGGGCTAAGAACATATGTCGGACCAAACGTACTGTTCAACATAGAGGACATCAACGACAACGCGCCCGCATTCAGTTCCAGAAGCTACAAGTTTTACGTATCGGAGAATTTACCCGAATTTCAGAAAATAGGGAGCGCTTCGGCGATAGATCTCGACAACGGGTCAAATTCCCGTAGAAAGTACTCAATAGTAGGCGTAGAAGACGCCCGATCAAACGGCAAATTTGAGATTAATCCGGTTACTGGTCTTTTAAAAACAACTCGGGTGCTGGATAGAGAGGACATGCAGCAACACGTGATCATAGTGCGCGTAGAGGATCATGGGAAGCCACCCCTTAGCTCCGTGGCTCGTGTTACTGTTATTGTTTCTGATGTAAATGATAATGATCCCGTCTTTGCCACAGACTTGTTTACGGCCTGGGTTCCAGTCGATGCGAAAGTTGGGTCCAGGATTTTTACCGTGGTGGCTTTCGATGTGGACTGGGGAGAGAATGGAATTCTGAGGTACTCAATTGTCGAAGGGAACGCTGAGAATTTCGTCACTGTTGACCCTGCAGACGGTTTTATCAACCTTGCCCGTCCATTGACGTCACTAAAGCCAATCAAATTCAAAGTCATGGCACGTGACCTCGGGCAACCTTATAGAAACTCCACCGCTGACGTCATCATAAGGATTCACGCTGTTGCTGGTCCGCCCAGATTTCTTTCCTCATCTTACAAAGCGCACGTGACTGAAAATGAGAAGGCGGAAACTGAAGTGATTCGTGTGAAGGCAGCGAGCGTCGATCCGTTGATCTCTTATAAAATCTTAAATGGAAATGAAAACGGAGACTTTCATTTACACGCAGCCACCGGACTGATTACCACGACTAAACCGCTGGATTATGAAACCGTGGCGCACTATGAACTCGTTGTCATGGCAATAGACAGCAGCAATCGAATGAATTACGTTAAAGTAACCGTGCAAGTGAACAACGTGAACGATAACGAGCCGCGTTTTGTGGGTATACATAGTGGAGTTATCGAAGGACAGATATTAGCGGCCGCCATTGCTGATAGTCATGTGATGTGGGTGAAGGCACGTGACCGGGATGTTAGTGACGTCATTACGTACAAGATTCTCGATAAGAGAGCAGCTTCGTATTTTTATATTGACTCCGAAGGGAGGTTAAGAACTAAGAAAGCTCTCACAGGGCTCCAATCGCCGTACGTTTTTAGGATTGAAGCATTAGATAACGGGATTCCGTCTAAGAGCGCCTTTACGTCTGTAAGGATTGTCCTTCTAAAATATCACACACAACAGAAAGAACTGCAAGCTAGTGTTTCCGAGGACGTGAAGCAAGATGCTGTAGTTATTAGAGTAGTAGATTCTGCTGGTATTAAAAATCCGCGGTTTTCTGTAATTTCCCCTGTGGGGACGCCTTTTCGCATCGATGATAAAACTGGAGCCATTGGTACTTCGCGTCCTCTTGACTTTGAGACAACGCAAAATTATACTATAATAGTGCAAGTACAAAATGCTCAAGACGTGAGTGAGTTCACCAATATTGATGTGGTGATTAATATCCTCGACGTTAACGATAATTCGCCGGCTTTTTCCATGAACAAAAGCGATGGCTTATTCTTGGCCAAGGTAAACAGAAACCCCGTGCAGGGTACGGTCGTGTACAAACTGACAGCATCAGATCGAGACTTGAAAGGACATCTGCGTTACTCGCTGGTCAGCAGAGATGATAACGCTGTGTTTGAAGTCGAGGCTGAAAGCGGGAATGTGAAGACACGTGGTCAACAGGTGCTTATGGCGGACTTTTACAACGTGACTGTACGCGTGAGTGACGGTGACACACCTTCACGGCACGTGCAAGCTGTTCTACGCGTGCAAGTTGGAGAGTATCCCCCGGTGTTCAGTGAGAAAGAGTACTTGTTTACTATTGAGGAGAACACGCAGAAGGGATTCACAATCGGTTTTATTAAGGCACGGAGCTATTCTGGGGCCTCGCTGTCTTACACTGTTGTGCATGGAAATAGTGAAAATAAATTTATCCTGGACAGTAACACAGGACGCCTTGCTCTCCCCAATCCCCTGGATCACGAGCGCGACTCTAACGTGTATTACATCAGGATACGAGCAGAGGAGGTCAGCATCACTCCGCGCCAGTCCTCCGAGGTTAACGTCCGCATCCTTCTCAAAGACGTCAATGACAACGCACCAGAATTTTCCCAACAACGATATAGATACACGCTACCGGAAAGCGCGCCCATAGGCACAACTGTGTTGTCAGTGTCAGCACAGGACGATGATTCAGGAATAAACGGACAGTTTAGGTATCACATGGACAATCGTTACTTTACTGTGAATCCTTACACCGGCGAAATCACAACGACTAAACCGCTGGATTACGAGATCGCGGCCTCGCATACCTTTGTCGTGGTGGCGCAAGATGGTGGGAGCCCGGTGCTTAATGGGACCGCGCGGGTTGAAGTGACGCTTCATAACGTGAATGATAATCCCCCGCGCTTTTCGCAGTCGATGTACAATGAGTTTGTCACTGAAGATGCTGGCCCAGGGGAACTGGTTACGACTGTCCAAGCCAGCGACTTGGATCTCGACCCAGTCTCCTACAGCATCATGGCTGGCGACAACAGTAGCAACTTCGTGATTGACAGTCGCACAGGCGTTGTCCGTTTGGTGAAGCACAGGCAACCCAATCTTATCGGTCCGTATTACGTCCTAAACATCAGTGCCTCTGACGGTCTGCATGTGAGTGAGGCGGTGTTAACAGTGGCTATACTGGATATCAACAACCACAAGCCAGTGTTCAGAGACTGTCACAAGTATCGGCCAGTTATCGCTGAAAATCTCCTCCCTGGCTCCCCAGTCATTCAGGTGAGCGCTGAGGATGGTGACATGGGTGATAACGGCAAGGTCAGTTATCAAATTGAGCGTCCGACAGCCGGCATGGCCTATTTTGAAATTGACAGCTCCTCTGGCCTCGTCAGCACGGCTGTGACCTTTGACCGCGAACAGAAGCGATCCTACCAGATAAGGATCACGGGAAAAGATGGAGGGCCCAACCGACAAGAAGCAGAGAGGCTCATGGGATTTTGCCAAGTGGAGATAAAAATCGATGACGTAAATGATAACTGGCCTAAATTTGGTAACAAACAGTACAAGACTAGCGTCAAAGAGGACCTCGAAAAAGGCCATAGTGTACTTCATGTAAGCGCCTCTGATAAGGATTCTGGAAGCAATTCCTTGATAACTTACTCTTTTGAAGAACCTAACACGCAATTCAGCATTTCTAACACCACGGGTATTATAAGCACTAAGAGGTCACTGACATCCCCAGAGTACAGATTTGCTGTGATTGCCCGAGATAATGGCAACCCTCCGCATCAGTCCAGGGCAAATGTGTTTGTCAATGTATACAAAGTCGGGAAAGACCCGCCGAAATTCAAGCATAACGTGTACACCGCGCGTGTGCGCGAGAGCGTCTTGCCAGGCCAGATCGTGACGCGCGTGCAGGCAACGAGCCCCGTCCCCAATATTTTGATTTTCTACACTATCGTGAATTATCCGCAACCATTTTACATCGATCCGGCCACAGGGGTTGTACGGACCATGCGCACTCTTGACTACGAGCTAGCGCCAAACTATACTGTACACATTCGAGCACAGGATACCCAAGATCCCCCGTTAGTCTCGTTTACGCGGTTAGAGATTCTCGTCGAGGATGTGAACGACTCGCCGCCTGAATTTCCGGTGTCCAAGTATGAAGGCCAGGTTGCTGAGAACTCCCCAATCGGGAGCGCAGTCATTGAAGTGAAAGCTGAAGACCCAGATGAAGGTCGGAATGGGCGTGTTTCGTACAAGTTTGCGAGAAAGGAAAGCTACGACTCCTTTGCCCTGGATCCCGTCACGGGCCTCATAACAACTAAGAGGGTTTTTGACAGAGAGCAGACTGGACGTTACACCTTGATCGTGCAAGCACGTGACCATGGCGAGATTCCTAAGGCATCAAGCTGTTTGGTTGACGTAATTATCAACGATAAGAACGACAACGCACCCTTGTTTGAGCGGTCCGTATACAATGTTAGCGTGTTTGAGGATGTCGCTAGAGGGACTCGTATTCTTACCGTGTCAGCGGTCGACGAGGATATCGGAAATAATGCCATCGTAAATTATTACATAACCTCAGGGAATACGGGAGCAGCGTTTGCAATTAACAAGGACCTGGGGCAGATTGTTGTCGCTAGTTCCTTGGATCGCGAGTCACAGGACTACTACGAGCTCAAGATAAAAGCACTGGATGGTAAAAACTCTGGTACGGCTGTGGTTCACATACACGTCAAAGACGTCAACGATAATAACCCTGTGTTTTCCAATAGTACATACATTGCTAAGGTGTTCGAGAACCAACCTACCGGAAGTTACGTCACCACCCTGTCGGCTACCGATAAGGACCTGGGTCGAGGCGGTGTGTTTTTGTTTTCTATCAGCGGTCAGGGGAGAGATGCTTTTGAAATAGACCCTAAAACTGGTGTACTGAGAACTATCAAGTCATTGGACCGAGAAACGAAAGCGCGCTACGATTTCCTCGCCTTCGCCACTGATAATCCCGAGTCAGAGACGGGCTCGAGGAGGACTGGGTCCTGCGATGTTATTGTTTGGATCCGGGACGTAAACGACAACCCGCCGCGTTTCCCGGATGATGCGTACACGCCTGTAATCCAGCTGCTTGGAGGCTGGGGTGTTTGAACGGCTTGAGGTCGGGATTCCTGGGGGCGGTTGTCCTATGTAG
>Ga0099818_1087703_pt1 | contig 8878 bp, 3 predicted proteins | sample SidCnscriptome_3_FD_81133 | JGI IMG/M metagenome (GOLD analysis project Ga0099818, IMG submission 81133) | Metatranscriptome of coral microbial communities from Puerto Morelos, Mexico - Siderastrea C C metatranscriptome (Eukaryote Community... | ecosystem: Host-associated > Invertebrates >... | reverse complement strand
ATGGTTTGGTGGCTCTTTGAAACAAAGCCATTTTATGCACTTATGAGAAAGGCAAAAATAAGGTAAGAGGTCAGAGTCTTACGTTAAATGTAACGGGGGAAGGTTCCCACTGTCAGAATTACACTAAACTGAATTTTAAGTTTCTCCAAACACTCAAATCAGAGATCAGTCTATGAGGGGACCATTTCAGCACTCCATTGCAAATTGACCACTTTGAAGGAACCAATCTTGAGCAGTTCAGGCTCCAGGCACAATATTGCATAAACAGCTCATAATTTTCTCACAATTTTCTGTTTTCCAGTTTAAAAGAAAGAAAAAAGAAATATACCAGTAAACAATTCAGTGTTACAATACTCTGCTACACCAACTTCTACATATATGCATGTGTCTTTCTGTGACTCTCCTACAGAACCTAGACTCAAACAAAAGGTTTGATAGATAAATTGCACCATACCATACCTTTAACATGGTCTAGATCTACCATAAGTGGACCACTGCTGCTACTGAAGACATCTGGGTCCACTTCACTCCTCTCAGCTACAGTCTCACCTTGGTTTACACGTGTACCTACAGCACCTTCAACAAAGTCCAGATCTTGTAGCTGGCCACAGTTACTGAAGACATCTCCTTGGTCCACTACACTTCCCTCAGCTGGAATCCAATCTTGCTTTGCACTCGTACCTACGGCGCCTTGCTTTTTGTTCCGTTTCCATTGCTTGTACTTTACTCTAAGTGGGTACTTCACTTCTTTTTGGACACACCATGGCTTTATACTGCAAGAGGCTGCATTCCTACGAATGGCCACATCCTCCATCTGGTCCTCTTTTACTTTGAAAAAGGTTTCTAGCTTCTTCAGGCCAGTTCCATCCCTCCTTCCTTGCTTCTCACTTTCTTTCCACTGTCTGGAGTAATAAACATTATCTTTGCAGAGGTCCCAATCTCGAGCCACCTCAATCTCAATGACATAGAGATCATGAGATTGCTGGCTCGTCTTCACAGGGACAAAGAAGATGTCAACACAATTTTGATTTACACCTTTCTGTATTATTCCGTTATCACATACATATAAGATGTGATTGTTCAGAACAGTTTCAAAAGCTTGAATTATTTCATCCTTGATATCCTCCACATCAAGGCCCCGGATCTGACCATGTTTATATTTCGAGTTTTGTTCTTTACAGTCTAAAATACCAAAGTAGATGATGCCCATTATGGCTGCATTCAAACAGGCACAGATGAACTTTTTTGCCTTTTCCATGATTTTCCATGGCAGCTCATCTGATTGGCAGTTTAAAAGAGACTTGTACTCTGTTCCCATGTCTTCGTGACCTTCCAGGACACAGCCTGCTTTATAACAGTGGTCCATGCCTTTAACTCCACGGGGCCTTGGCCTACATCTAGGAAGGTTGCTCTGTTCTCCTTCTCCATTTTTTGGTCGATTTTCTTTGAGCTCATTTTCCACCTCAAGAGCATTTCCTCCTGAAAATTCTTGCATTTCAGCTTCTTTTGATGCCAATTTAGTTTCTAAAATCAATACATACCAGCAATTACTGGTAATTCATTACAACAATAGTGACCCCCTATGGAAAAACCAACAAAAAGGTGATGACACTTGTGGTCGCAGGACCGCCTTCGCTGCGAGGAAACGGACCAAGACGTCTAATAACAAATAGAATCCATTTTATTACAGAGTCGTTACGCACGTTCGTTGAAACAAATAGGTGTGATTGTGTGGTAACGAAAACTAAAAATACAAAGGAAACAAAGAACCAGAATTACAACGGCAGGTAGAGCGTCGAATTATTACAACAGAAATAATATTACAAGAAAACGAATCATTACAACTGGCCAAAAAACTTACATCTGTGTCCTTATAACCTTGCCAACACCTTAGAGTCCTTGAAAGCCGTTATTATGTCCGTTAAGCCGTAAAACCGTAAATTATAACATAAGCTAAACTCTTCGACCGTAGAAATCTAACGCCAAAATGTTCGCTTAGTCAATCGAAAAACTAGCGTGGTCATCCGGGACCCAGCACTCGGTCCAGACCGCCGCAGTTCGGAATTCAAAGTCACGTAATACAAAGTCACGCAAATGTTCTGCGGTAACATTCCCGGCCCCTAAACGCCCGAAGGGGGGTTTACTTCTCTTGATTTCTCTCCTGCTCTTCCTTGGGTAGGATCAGAACCAGCTTATTGATTGGTCTTCTGAGAGTAGTTGATTGTGTCTTAACAACAGCAGACCGGACAAGGCCTTGGCCATCTGGCTCTGCTTGCACAACTACGGCCAGTGACCACGCATTGCGTGGGACGTTCCCTTCTCGGAGTATCACAATATCTCCTTCAACCAGGTTTCGCTGAGGATGCTGCCATTTGCTTCTTTCTTGCATCACTACCAGATACTCCTTCTTCCACCGAGACCAAAATAGATTCGCCAAATACTGCACTCTCCGCCACCGGCGGCGCATGTACACATCATTCTTCTGAAACTGCCCAGGGGGAGGCAATATCACAGTTGACTTGGTTGTCAGGATATGGTTGGGAGTAAGCGGTTCGAGGTCATCAGGCTCGCCAGAAACTGTCGTCAGGGGTCTTGAATTAATAATAGCTTCAACTTCACACATAAGGGTTTGGAACGATTCTTCGTTCAAGGAGTGACCGTACTCTTCCATTAGGCCAGCAAGAATCTTCCTTGTGGTCTTAATCTGCCGCTCCCACACACCGTCCATGTGGCTGGCAGCGGGTGGATTGAAGAGCCAATCGATGTTTTCTTCCCGTAATTTGGCTCGGATCTCTTCGTGATCCATCTCCTCTATGGCTTGGAGCAACTCGTTCCGTGCGCCGATGAAATTTGTGCCGTTGTCACTCCTTATTTCTCTTACAGGACCGCGGCGGGCTATGAAACGTCGGAGTGCTTGAATGAATGAACTTGACTCGAGCGTACTTGCGACTTCGATGTGGACTGCTCGGCTGACTAAACACGTGAAAAGGGCGCCATACCTCTTCACCTCCCTGCGTCCTTCCTTAATAATGAATGGCCCAAAGTAGTCGACACCCGTGTAAGTAAATGGCGGTGCTGGTGAAATGCGATTCTTTGGTAGGTCGGCCATCTTCTGTTCACTTGGTTTGCTGTGGTTACGGCGACAGAAGATGCACTTTGATATTACATGGCGCACTGCTGCATTCATCTTGACGATCCAGTACTTCTCCCGCAGGGTTGCGATAACATGTCCACGTCCAGCATGACCTAACCTTTTATGGGCGTGGCGGATGAGTAGCGTTGTAACATGACTTTTCTGTGGCAGAATTGCTGGATGCTTTGTTTCATGAGGCAAATCTGCGCGCTTGAGACGACCTCCAACCCTGAGGATACCCTCTTCTAAGAAGGGGTCAAGACGGTGGATAGGGCTGTTATTCTTTACAAATGCTTTCTTCTGCCCTCGCAGCGTCTTTCTGTCTAGATTCATCTCATTTTCCGTCTCTCTGAGGACATGGATTTCTTTGCTGAAGGCCGAAGACTGGGCAAACTTTAGGATGGCAAGCTCAGCCTTTACTAAGTCTTGCACTGTCAAAGGCAGGTGTGGTCTTTCGATACCCTTAGGCTTCAGCATCTTGATGGTCGAAGATGACCTTTGGTCCGTAAGGTTCTTTCCATCACTTGAGACCTCATCCTTAACTTTCAAACGGTCATTACGTCGGGTTTGCAGTATGTTCTTAACTCGCAGAAACACAGCCACAGCTCTCTTCAACTGATACCAATTGGAGAAGTAGTTAATCAGCTTGCTTGTGGCGTCAGCTGACTGATTAATGATGACTGCGCTGCTTGTGGTTGTCCTTTTCACTTCCGGGTCATCCTCTGGGACCTGGCTTGCCGTGAACGGTTGATGTGGCCACTCACTTTCGGGTTTCCACAAAAATGCTGGGCCCTTTAGCCAACGCCGCCCTCCTACAAGAGCGAGTCCATCCAAGCCCCTAGAAGCATCATCTGCCGGGTTCTCTTTCGTGTCTACATACTTCCATTGGTTCAGGCACGAATGGTCACGAATGAGCTGCACCCGATTTGCGACAAACACGTGAAAACGTTGCTGTTCATTAGCGATATAACGCAGAACAGTTGTGGAATCCGTATGGTACATGAACTCGGGATTACCATCTATCTCTTTCTTCAACAATTCTCCAACTCGAATAGATACAGTGGCAGCTGTCAACTCTAGACGCGGTATTGTAACCGGCTTGATTGGAGCCAGACGTGCCTTCCCAATAAGGAATGTACAGTGGATACGGTTGCTGTCATCCTGGAGTCGCAAATAAGCAACAGTGCCATATCCAATGGAGCTTGCATCAGAGAAAACATGTATCTGTCGGGACATTACAGTTCCAAACTCTGCTGGTATGACGCACCTGCTAACCTTGAACTGCTCCAACAGGGGAAGCTCGCTCAGCCATTTGGCCCACTTTATTTGGTACTGGTCAGGAACAGTGTCATCCCATCCTATCTCTTCGCGGCATAGGTCCTGGAGTATCTTCTTTGCTGGGAGCGTAAATGGTGCGGCAAAGCCCAGTGGGTCATAAACTGAGGAGATTACTGACAATATGCCTCTTCTTGTCGGCGGCTTGCCGTTAACAATAATACGAAATTCAAAGACACCAGATTCCACACACCATTGTACCCCAAGGGCACGTTCAACGGGCAAACGGTCAAGACCCAGGTCGAGATCCTTAGCTTCCTTAGAACGCCTCTCTGTCGGAACGGATTCCAGAACAGCGCGGCTATTGCTTATGAATTTGGTCAAGTTAAAACCTCCATGGGTACATGCTTGGTGGAGACCCTGGATCAGCTCAATGGCAGTTTGTTCATCTTTGACGGAACGGAGACAATCGTCCACATAGAAATTTCTACGGATGGTTTCGGCTACGAGTGATCCACGTTGGGGCTCTGTGTCTTCAGCTGTCTGCTTCAAGGCAAAATTACAGCAGCTCGGAGAAGAGGCTGCTCCAAAGAGGTGTACCGTCATCTGATATTCCTGGATGGCCGCCTCCAAATTCCCATCAGGCCACCAGAGAAATCTCAGGAAATCGCATTGCTCATCAGGGACCCGTACTTGATGAAACATGGCCTCTATATCTGCCATGAACGCTACACGATCTTGCCGGAAGCGTGTGAGAACTCCGACCAAGGAATTAGTAAGGTCTGGGCCTTGCAACAGTTGGTCGTTTAAAGATGTACCTTTATGCTTGGCGCTGCAGTCAAAGACTACACGTATTTTATGGGGCTTCCTTGGATGGTGGATGCCGTGGTGTGGTATGTACCACACCTTCCCAGGGTTAGCTTCCAGACGGTCTTCTGGCACCTTTCGTGCATATCCCCTTGCTATCATTTCATTTACGAAATTGACATAATCGTTCCGGTAGTTCTCATCATGCAACATCTTCTTTCGTTGCCAATTTGCTCGTTTTAGCGCTTGGTCACGGTTGTTTGGCATTGTCAGCTGAGGTTCTCTGAACGGCAATGGTATCACATAATGACCGTCTTGATGTCGAATGCCTTGCTTTACCTCCCTGATGAACTTCTTATCTTCTTGAGAATAATCGTATTCGTCAGGGCCGTACTTGTGGTCGTTGAAATCCAATTCAAACATTTGCTGAATGGCTTGAGGCGATACCACCTCTTTGATTGACTCCACCTCCCGAACCGTGATCCTATGGCAAGTAACATTATCAGGAGTTGGAGAGTCCTTCACTAGCAGAGGTCCAGTCAGAGTCCAACCATGACGCAATCGCATTGCATAAGGTCCTTTGTCACCACTTGGTACTACCTCTAAAGGTTCCATTGCTGCAGGACAATTACTACCGATCAACAACCCAACTTCCAAGTTCGGTATAAACTCTGGCATCCTTTCGGCGACACCACGGAGATGTTCCCACTGCTTCACCACCTCCGGGGTAGGAATTTGCTGTTCGGTCACAGGTATTTCCATTCTTGTATAGGATCGGGGTATCTCGATTGGATTTTTATCCTCCAAATCTGTTACAACTAAATCGTTCACAACGGTAGTGGTTACAAGGCTTTGGCCATGCATGGTGCCAAGCTGTAATTCTGTTCTTTCACCGTCCACGCCAATCTGTTGTTTGAGATTCTCCGTTAAGAAGCAGCCACCGCTACCGTTGTCATAGAAAGCATAAGTGATGACACTTTCAGTGCTGCCTTTCTTCCTTACCCGCACAGGCAGGATGGCATGTAGAACTGCCTCTGCATGTCTGGTGGCATGGCACGAGGTTTCTTGGGGATTAGTACAGGCGTTGCTCATTGGCCTTTCTTTTCCTTGCTTAACAGAGCTGTTATTGTCTTTCTGCGGTAGTTGGAAACCATCAATGTGAAGCGCAGAGGGGTGGGACTTCCCACAGTGTTTGCACTTTCTTCTGTTCAAGCAATTTCTTGAGAGGTGGTTTGTTCCATAGCATCCAAAGCACATATTCTTCTCTCGCAAGAAGGCTCTCTTAAGTTCAGGTGTTTTCTTACTGAATAATTCACAATCATCCAGATCATGAGCATGACTGCAGAAAAGACATGAAGGGTTACCATGGTTACTTGGAGACCCAGCCCCGTCTGAGAATGGGGGTTTGATGGCTCCAGAAGAACTTGTCGCGAAACTGCTTTCCTTGTATTTCCATTGATTTCCAGACCTCTTTGGTGGTGTCTTCACCTGATTGGGTGGCTCTTTCACTTTGGGAGGTTTAACGTCTTCCTTAGTCTTGTTTAAGGCTTCTTTGCCGAACACCGGGTCATTGGCTGACTCGGACGCGTACTCCACGAATTCAGCAAGGTCCGCGAAGCATATTAGGCTGCTCTCCCTCTTCTTCTTCTTAAAGACGTGATCTCTCCATTTGGCTTGTAAGTTGGCTGGAAGCTTAGAAACAATTGCTTGCATGTTAGGCGCATGATCGAGTACACGCATGTATGAAATGTTCTTCATAGCGACAGTGCATTTTGTCAGGAAAATCGACAATCGCTTCAAGCCTTGATTATCGTCAAACCTTATAGGAGCCCAAGGTAGGATCTTGTTGAGGTAAGCGGTAGAAATCTTAAATGGGTCCCCATATTCCTTCTGTAGTAGCTGTCGGGCTTCTACGTAGCCTTCATCGGGGTTCATGTGTAGGCATCCTTGAATAAGATCTGCAGGTTCGCCCTCAAGATGCTGATTTAGGTAATACAGAAGATCAGCACTGTTGGTTGCTTTAGAGCGGATACGTGCATCAAAAGCCATAACAAATGTTTTGTACTCGATTGGATCACCCTTGAACTTAGTTATGGTCGGTTGAGGCAATGTCATAGCAGCAGTTAACTGTTGATGGGTCGCGATAATTGTTTCATTTTGCTTCTGCTGTAATTCTATTACACTCTGGAAGGTACGTTCTGCTAGCTGAGGTGACTGAACCTCAGAGACTCCATGACTGATTTGCTCAGGGGTTTCTGGACCATGACCAGTCGGTGTAGATGAAATTCCGTCCTCAAATGTGCCAGGGATGAACTTTGTGACCTTAGGATTAGGTAGGGAACTCTCTGTAGCTGCATCTGTAGCCCCAGTGTTTCTTGTGCCTTGGAGGGTTGACTTTTCCTGCGTCTCTGCAAAAGCTGGATTATGAGCAGTAGAGTCAAGAGCTTTAGGGCTAAATGCGAGGACGTTAGGCAGTGATGTCGGCACAGATGATACCACAATTGGTGAGAAGGATGCGACGACAGATGGTGGGCCTGAGCTACACGACGGCGGAGGAACTTCTTGTTCTCTATCTATTTCATTTAATGCCTTCTCTCTTGCTTCAGCCTTTACTATTTCTAGTTGAAGCTCCAGATCTTCCTCTGCAGCTCTGAGGGCCTGCTTCTGTTTAAGCATTGATCTCTCAGCCTTTAGCTCTGCCAAACGGACTCTCTCTCTGTCTCTGGCAGACAACCGGGAACTTGCTTTTGATGCTTTAGATCCTTTGCTGCTGGCCCTTTCTAACTGATCAGCCAAACGGCCCTCGGCTTGGGATACCCACGCATACACTGGGTGTAGATATGCCATTATATCTTTGATCTTCTCATCATGACGGGCGTGCTCACGATCCTTATCTCCACCATCAGTTAACTCTTCATGGTAAGCATGGAAGGCATCCTTGTACTGCTCTATTAAATCATTTAGATTAATCAGTTCATTTTTGACTAAGTGCAAATTGTTAATGTCGACCATAAACTCGGATACTTCGGTTCTCTTCCTAGACACAGCTCGCAGAGCGTTTACCCGTTGTTGCTTGAGCCAATTTAAAAGTCTTTCTTCCTTGCCTTTTTCCGTTAAAATTCGTTGCCGTGGTCCTAAAGAATCCTGAGAATGGCCAGTGTCCAGCAATTCGCTTGAAGTTTGTTCCTCGTTCCCGTCTATGGCCTTATTTCCTTCGACATCTTCGAATTTTTGCGCGTTAAGTTCGCCTGGAACATTTAGGCCGTCCGTGTAATCCTGGGAACCAGCTTCTGCCATGCATGCGAAGAATCAATTTCCCGTTCTAGGCGATTTAGAGAGCGAATTTCCACCACAAATACAAACAAAATCCAAAGACGATTAATGTAGATCCTGTAAATAACTCCTTTGAAGTACGTAGAACGTTAGTGTGAAGATTTTTCGTTACGAAATGTGGTCGCAGGACCGCCTTCGCTGCGAGGAAACGGACCAAGATGTCTAATAACAAATAGAATCCATTTTATTACAGAGTCGTTACGCACGTTCGTTGAAACAAATAGGTGTGATTGTGTGGTAACGAAAAATCTGTGTCCTTATAACCTTGCCAACACCTTAGAGTCCTTGAAAGCCGTTATTATGTCCGTTAAGCCGTAAAACCGTAAATTA
>Ga0099818_1074773_pt1 | contig 8893 bp, 2 predicted proteins | sample SidCnscriptome_3_FD_81133 | JGI IMG/M metagenome (GOLD analysis project Ga0099818, IMG submission 81133) | Metatranscriptome of coral microbial communities from Puerto Morelos, Mexico - Siderastrea C C metatranscriptome (Eukaryote Community... | ecosystem: Host-associated > Invertebrates >... | reverse complement strand
CTTCTTCTTCTGATTGATCTTCCGTTTCATCTCTTACTGTAATTTTCAGTTTTCTTGGTGGATGATGCACCGGTTTACAGGTACTGCTTTTTTGTTTTTTTTAGTGGGGTGTCTTTCAGGTGTATAGCCATGTTTGACTGGTGTTAAGTCTAGCCTTTTGGTGCCTGCAGTTGCTGTTACAGTTTCCTGTGTTTTTACCAAGTTAACCATAGATTCATTTACAAAAGTTACAGGAACAAAGTCATTGAGTTGTTTAATAGATAGATTAGAGTTGTCCTTCTCAGGAGCTTCAAAGTAGTTCTCAATATTGCAATCAGGTACAAAAGTTATGGGTACACTTGAAAATGAGTTGCAGTGTTTCAGTAAAAGTTCCTTTAGGTCAGCTATTTTCCTATTTGATTGTGTAGAGATATTGTGATGTTGAAGAATAGCTTTAATGTTTGTAAGGCTGGCCTTGTTGTCGCTTAGCATCAGCAAGTTTTTGTGCTTTTCAATAATTTCTTTAATTACTTGATTATCATTCAAACTGTTTGGTCGGTTAAATGTGACTCCATTGGCAAGTGTGTGTGATGTTGCAGCTCTTTCAAACATTAAAAGGTACAAATTCTCCTTTTCAAGAAATAATGGTCTTGGACCAACAAAGGCTGCTTTGCCATTATTCCATAGACCATTGTAAACAAACCAACCATTTTTGGAACTTTTTTGAGTGGAATGCACTTCACACCAGTAGTGATGTGATTTCAGGTAGACAATGCCAGATAATCTATACACACAGCCATTAATATCAATTGTGGTGTTTGTCTTGTCCAAGCTTGGTGTGTACCCTTTTGTAGAATTGCCTGTGTACCCGACAAAAAATATGTCAGGTTGGTTAAGAACAGTTGTTGATTGCTGCACCGTTGCTCCACAAGTCACAGGATCACTTATGATAGCCAAGTCAGAGTCCATGATGTTACTTGAATCATTTTTCATCAAAATAGAGCATTTTGATGTAGGGATAAAATTTGTTAGTGTAAGTTTGTGTTTAATCACCTGAATAACATCAAACTCTTTGGAATCTTGGATTAGGTGTTTGTTTAATACATCATCAGTGCTGACTGGAAACACCTTATGTCTATAGGTGCGCAATGAGTCATGGCTTTGGTCATTACTGCATGATTGTGAATATTTGTTTTGAGTGAAAATTTTTGTTGAAGATCTTCCGGCATGGATTCAAGAAGCCTGTATATAATAGAATCAAGTGCGGCTTCTTTTCCATAGGCATAGTATGTGTGACCATTTAATGTTTTGTCCCTTAACCACTTCCATAATGTCATTTTACTTTCATGAAATTTTCCCTTTTCCCTTAATACAAAAGAATCAAGTAGTGCAGTAAGGCCTTGTGACATATTTACATTGGGAGAATTAAAATGACGTTTGAAACTGTGATAGGTCATTTCAAGGAAAGTGTCTTGATGACAGCTGTTGTGTATTCCATTAGAGCCATACTTATAAGATTGATAGGACAGTTGTTGTGCACCTTGTGACCTACTAATCCTTTTTCTGCGTACCTCACATGGATTGAGTTTGCATTTCCATTCTTCATCTTTGCAACCCTGACACTTACGGGAAACACTTTTTTGCTTGATTGGTTTGTCTATAGTCTCAAACTTCTTCAGGTCACCATGAGACAAAACATTTGGGGTTATTAGAGAATTAGGAGTGAAACTAATACAGGGACTTTTTGTGGCAATTTCCTTACTTCTTTGCTTAAGACCAAAGACATCCTCATGCCATGCTGGTTCTATCTCATCAGAAGCAAGATTCCAAAATTTGTAGAGGTAATTTAAAGGCAATTCTATATAACTGTCATCTCTCTCAACAAGAAAAACTTTGGTGCCAACAGGAGTCCAAACAACATAGTGACATTGTTGAGTGGTTGTACAGTACATTTCCAACATAATTTGAGGGATATGGTTGACACACACACTTTTGTAAGGGACTGGTTTGCCTCCCATGAAAGGACATTTAATCTCAAGAACTGTTTTCCTTTTTCCATCTAACTCTATGATGCCATCCGGAGAAGAACCAAGCCATGATTGATTTTTTTCATCATTTAAAAGCCAAATCCCAGTTTCTCTTACAATTAAATTGTCTTTTTTTTTGGCCAAAAACCTTTGTAAGTAGGTGACAAGGGCACTGTCTTCATTGATAGAACCCCATAACATTGCCAAATTTGATTCATTTGCTTCTTTAGCTATACCATGTAAATCGTTACACAAATCATTCCAGTAATCATTCATGGCCTTTTTCCCATACCACCCAAGAGCTGTTGCTGCCTTGCTTCCATTGATTTTCCCCTTGCGAGCATTAAACCACTCAGCAGTTCTTTGTTTGTAAAATTTGGGATCACAGGTACTTGAAGTTTCAGAAGATATTGACTTGTAGCATTTGAAATCATCAAGACTCTTCACAGATAAATTACCAAGCAATTTTGTGAGTGATGTACCAGTCTGGTACCATGCAGGTTTTACTGTTGGGGGTTTATTTTGCTTAATTCTTGTTTTGAGCTGACCATCATTTTTAATTTTGTTTGGACACTCTGCTTTAAGGTGGCCCTGTTTGCCGCATAAATAGCAATTTTGCTTGGCCAGCCACTCTGGTTCATGTCCTTCAGGACAGTCATTTGCCCAGTGACCTTGTTTATGGCACCGAAAACAAATATCAGTTGATTGCGCCTTTGCTGTCATGTTCCCCTTAGATTTCTCGTTGAACTTTTTTAGCATTTGTCGTACAGCAGACTCATCCTCTTCATGTTTTGGTGCAAGGCCATCTCTAGCTAAGTAGGTTACGCATCTTCTTTTTGTAAATTTTCTTACAAAAGCAGAAAGAACCTGACTTGAAAGCCTTATTTGTGATTCTGGCATTAAAACCTTTTGTAATAGTTTTTTCCAGTAAAAAGAAAGTGCTCTGTCAACCTTAAGTTGATTGATGGCTTCTTGAAGTGAGTTTTTAGACCAGTTGCCAGTAAAAAATTTAGTGCGCAGATGAAAGTCTATTTGCCTTGCAAACATTAATACATGTTGATGGTTTTCATTTGCATGTAAGGCAGTCAGAATAGGTTGACATGTTTGTAGGATTGTAGCAGGTGAAAAGAGATCAATATATTCAACAGTTTGCTTAACATGTCGAGATAGCTGTTGTTTGTCTGCGGCATCATGGAAGTTTTCATCAAAGTCCCAGGTGCCGTCACTTAATTCTTGATCACACAATTCCCATCCTTCTTTTTCACTAAAATAGTTCAAACTGTCAGGAGATGTTTGTTTTGGTTTAGATAAGGGAAGAGAAACCAGATTAGGAAGGGCTGTCAAATCATAAGAACCACATGTTCCTTGTGCATCTTTCATTTCAGAAGACAGAAGTAGTTCAGTTTCCAGAGAAGCTGAAGACTCAAAATACTGTAATGCTGTTGGTTTTCCTCCTGACACTCGTGCACGTTGCAAGGAGAAATAATTTTCAACATCATCCTGGCACATGGTCTTTGGAATGATGTGTAATTCTGGATGATGCATTTGCACATATTGAACTACCCCCAGAAAAGCTCTAATGCTTCTCTTTAGGTCTTTGAATGTGATCCGAGGTATAAATTTTTTCCAGTGTTTTTTTAAACCACTGGTTGCTTGCAAACTTTCCTGTTTGGTTTCTTTGTACCATTCATCAAACCAGAGCATTATTGTTAAAAGTTCTTTATAACATTTGGGATCAACCTCCAAATTGTTGTTAAATATTCTAAATAATTTGTAGCACTGCTTTATGTAGGTGCGTGTTGCAACTGTTTCTTCGGGGGGTAAAGGTCCCTTTAGGATGTCTAATGCTACATCAATAGAGCAAAGGGTGACAGCCCTTTTGACACTCATTTTGGTTCTAGGTGTTAACTTTAAATGCTTCCAGGTTACTTTGGTTAGCTGGTGTTTTACAACTGGTATTAAATGATCTGCTGTTATTTTTTTACCCTGCTTTTCTAATTGCCCATCAGGATTGACAATGAAGTTTCTCAATTTTTTAATCATATGAGGGTAATCTGAAAGCCACCAAATTGGCTTGTTGTCATTAAAAGGATTATATGTCACCCAATTCTGTGCTCCAGCTCGACTGAAAAAGGCATGTGAATATGTTGAACCATCGGAAACACCATACATAACCTCTATTTTTTTCCCATTTTCAAGATTAAGGCCACCAATTGCTTCACATACTTGCCAAACAAGAGAGGAAAGAATTCTGTGGTCAATTTTTTGCAATGGAAAAGAAGCCACTGGCCATGAAAAATCCCCTTCTATTGACGAGTAGAAAAATTGGCAAATAAGTCTGGCTTTTTTAGATCGGTTTGTACATGTAGGTTCCTCATTTGAAAATATTCCATCAGTGTCAGAGTCAGAATCAGTATGACGAGTGTCAGAATCACTTGATTCAGAAGAGTTGTCATCATTGTCGTCTTCATTCTCAAGAAGATGTGGACTCAGATTTAGTTCAGAGTTAATATTTAAATCTTCAAATCCAACTAATTCTCCTGTCCTTTTACAAAGTACTATTCCTTCCTTTACAGTCATTTCATCCCAGTGAATACCCCCAACTCCTTTACAACCCCTCCTTGTCATTTCTTGAACCATGAGTGCCAGATTTTGCTGAGATATTGGGCTTGTTGTACTAGCTGCCTGTCTGTACTGCTTAACAGTCTCCCAGGTTGGTATGGGCAGAATGCTTCGTACAACATCATATCCTTTCTTATGACACTTACTAGCTATCAAACAGCTCCATTTAATAACAAGAGGATTATACCTCATTCCTTTTGGATGTGGCTTCTGATTGCTTTTTGTCAGATTTCCATGCCTTAAAAATTCCTCCTCCTGACGTTTAAGAGATGTCAAAGTATCAGTCAGGAGGGCGTACAAAACAGAGTTTTCAGTAAGCCACTGGTTTTGCAAGGCAATATCCATCAATTTTCCAAGGTCAGAGGACCTGGGGTTGAAATTTTTGGGAGCTTCAACTTTTTTTTGTTTTTCTTTTTGATACAAAATGTAGTATCGTTTTGCCTTTCTTTGGGTTTGGGCAACCATTTTGTGTAGGTTTTTGGCCCTGGTAATTAGTTCAGCACGAGATAGTCTGCTGAGATTAACATGGGAGTCATGAGCTGTTTTGGATTGTGTACTCTCAGGAGAAGGTTGTTTTTGCAAATGCATGTTTGACCTTAGAAAAACCTGGTATTCATTACATCTTACTTTTGATTCGTTAGCTAGAATGTAAGAACACTTGGTGCTTCTTATACATTTAACAATTTTTCCATCAATAATTGACCTTTGAGAGTCAATTTGGAATAAGGAGGTGTGTTCTTTTCTTTCAGCAATGTCAATCATCGTTGGATCATTTATTCCAGGACAAACACGTAAGTCTTCGGTTGTTTTGAGTATCATTTGTAGAGCAGTTTTAAAAATGTTTGGCTGAAAGATAAACTGTGGAAGTTCCCCATAATCCACTTTGTTCCCCATGATATGCACTGTAAAATGACAAATGTTATTTGTTGCAGTTGGCATATTTAAGGGAAGGAAAAAGGTTATTTCTTTCCAGTTAGGTATTTGAACACCATTTGTTACATTTGGCTTAGTAAGAACAACCTTGAGACTGTCATCAGTTGTTTTCGAATTTGAAAATGTTACTGTCCGTGGAAAGATGTCATAGAGAACAGATTGAAAGATTGTATATGCATTTGCTTGCAAGGGTTCTGAGAGATTTCCTCCAGAAGCATAGCACCCCTCAGCTGTGTTTGCTGTGGGTCTTTGGTCTTCCAGAAGTTGTATTAACCCTTGTGTAAATATCCCTGCTTTTAATTTTGAAATCATGGGTAACTCAAATTTTGCTTCTGGTTCATCAGAGGTTTGAGTGGAAGTGAAGCTTTCTGTGTGTGGTTTGGCTTGGATGGCAGGGTCAGACCAAAGTGATGGATTGGAACATTTTTGTGTCTCTTCAAACATAGCTTGAGCTTTCATGTACTCGTCCTGTATTTTGACAGATCTCAAAAAAAAATGGCTGGCATGACATACATATGTAGCTTACTTTAGATTCATCATTTGAATCTTTAGCTTGATAAAGGTCATTGTGAAAATCAGTTTTATTTCCAGTTTGCTCATCTAGAAAGTTACATGCTACTGCAAACAGATTGTTGAATACATTTATGTTGTGTTTATTGCAGGGAATGTCACTGGAAAGACAGACCTCGTTTCTGCACTGTGAACATTGCACAATGCATGGATTAATCTTTAGAATGCCACGCTGGGCGTCACTTCGAGATTTTGATGAATTTTTACCCTTTGCAGGCTTGTGCCCTCTGGATGTTAAACTGGCATAGTGTTTATCACAAACCCTTAGATTCTTAACATTTTCCATATCACCAGTTAGGTCTTGAGGGCTACACTTAATTTCATACCTTCCAATTAGGCTGTCAAATTTGCGAGTGCCTGCATCATTTTCGCACCCCTTAAGGCAACATTTTGCACCTCCAGTTAAACGCCCATTCATAATTACAGCCCCAGATATTTCTTTCAATGGCACAAAGTCATGTAAAGGTTTACCACTGCTTGAAAGCCAGTATAAATCACTTGTTATGTTAAATTTGGAATTCACCTGTGATCTCAAGTCAGAAACAGTTGCATGTGGTGCAAAGTTAAAAGAGTGTGATTTTCCTGTTACATCCATAACTAAAATAGATGTAACAAACCTTTTTGACCTAAACACCATACTGAAGAAAATACCAGGGTGGTGAAGTTCTACCATTTTTATACAAGGGTAACTCAACAACACACCAAGGAAAAGATACAAAACAGGGAACAACAGGGGAAGGTCTGTAGGATGAGTGGAGCTAGCATCAAAGCTTTTACCAACTGTTGTAACAACTACCAAATATGAAACCGCCAGAAATCGATAGGGTAAAGCAGATATGGTCAGAATGAGAGCAGTGGCTGCTAAGTAAAAGGGGACAGAATGGCCTGCTGCCAGAGTATGATTTGTTGCAAGATTTAACAAGATGCTGTAATACAGTAAAAGACATGTAATCATAACAGTGGAAAGAAAAACCTTTGATGCTAGATTCCAAAAATATTGCACAAGAGAGAATTTGGGTAGTGACTTGAAATGTAAACAAGTCTTATAAAGAGGTTCAAGCAGATATAAAAACAATTTTATAATAACAACAGCAGGAAAAAAGATTATCTCCAACAAATAATTTAGTGTTTGGCTGTACTTTACAATGTGCTTTGAACAAGTTTTGCAAATGATTTCCCAGTTCACGAGGACAATGATTGTAAGTACAGCACAAACAATAGTAATGGTTGAATAAAATAGATTGGACAGGAGAGTGTGATGAAATTGCCTTGTTTTAAACTGTTGTAAACACAAGCATAACATCAGTAACAGTGCCCACTGAAGCACACCCAAATTTGCATCAATTTTTCTGATGAACACTTGCCCCACTCCATTGGCGTGGCATTTTTTAATTGGAATTTGGCAGGAACTTGAAGGAATGTAAAGGGTATGAGGCAGCCTTGCAATGTTTGGAAAGGCTTTTGAAATAGCTGCCATTACAACATTACTGAACAGAACAGATGCCACAAGATACACAAAGAAATGGCATTGCTCATGGAAAAAACAAGTAACGTTAAATACTAAATCATACAGCAAAATTGCCGTTACCAAAATTAAAAGAAATACCATTTTTAATTCGTAATTTGTTTCTGCTAAATAATAATTATTGACACTACAATATTACATTAATGTTGTCACTTTTCTTTTTCACTTTTCGTTTAATTATTATTATTAATTATTATTATATACAACTATTTTATTATAATTAAAACTATTTTTCTTTTTCTTTTTCTTTCTTTCTTATAAAGTAATTATATTATTCAGTAAAGTAAATGTTGTGATTTTTATGTCAATTTATTGTCACACTTGTGTGTTCAACACCAGACTTTATATAATAGTATATACACCAAATTTGAAAACCAAGTAGAGCTTATTCCCAAAGGCACACTGTTTTTAAAAAGAAACAATGAAACAAGTTTGAAGGCCACGCAAGCGCAACACCACACGATAACGACAGCAAAACAACCGCAACACAGTACACTGTATTTACCTCGCAGGAAGCAACAATTATGCCACACAGATTAAAATTACCGCACAATCAATATTTTTAAAAGCCAATAGATTGCATTAAGCGGCGTAAAAGCCCACAAATTTAAAAACAGAAAACCAAGACAATTAACACAAGGACAGTCGGACAAAAGATTGAAGACAGCCAACAAAAGTAGGTACTCACAAAGAGACAGAAATCGATCACACCGCTGTGAAATTTGGAGGGAAATCAAGAAATCAACAATAGCCCACACTCGAACGGATTGATATGGAGAACGGCTGATTCAATCCCTACAAAAATGTATCGAATTTAAACGTGTGTGATCAGTGAATAAAACCTCCTATTCTGAAGACTACTCGTTGCGTATTTTAGAGAAAAAAAAGGAACTGATTACGTTGACCTTGCTGGTCCCGCAAACAAGATGGCGGTCCCGCTACAAAGTCCTCGACACAACTTAACAAAATTACACAATTACACACACAAAACACTACAACAGTTTATACAAACAGATAAAAGCAACAACAAAGCTCACACACTTACGATCAAATTATCGAACAATAGTGATATTAGCCTAGTGTTTTGTCTCTTCTTGTCCTCTGTTGTTCTTGCTTCAATGGCGTCCCACGCTAATCTGCACAAGCGACGCGAAGCTCTCGCCCGTTGCTATGTGACGTCACACTGGCAAGCGGAATGGGTCAAGAAACGTAATTGGAAAACAATAGAGACGCCCCC
>Ga0099818_1558182_pt1 | contig 8915 bp, 6 predicted proteins | sample SidCnscriptome_3_FD_81133 | JGI IMG/M metagenome (GOLD analysis project Ga0099818, IMG submission 81133) | Metatranscriptome of coral microbial communities from Puerto Morelos, Mexico - Siderastrea C C metatranscriptome (Eukaryote Community... | ecosystem: Host-associated > Invertebrates >... | reverse complement strand
CATCATCTTCAAATCTGCTGTCCAGTTGCACGAGAGCATGGTTAAGGAAGTCTGTTGTCAGATTGATCCTGTAATAGTCTTCAGGGGTTGAGGCTGGTACCTTCTTTCTGTGAACTTGCCTTTGAACTATCCTGGGCATGCTTGGCTGTACTGAAACACGTTCTTGCTAGGTAACAGCTTCTTCATAGAGAGAATGGTTTCTCCATTTAAGGTCAGTTTGCATACCTGTTAAGGCTGATTTTAACAGAACAATTTCCTCTTTTGCTTTGAGAAGATCCATTGCTTTCTTTTGCAGCCTAACTGTGAGTGGTCTGGTTAAGTCTAAAATGTGTCTCACAATAACAAGAGTAACAATAAAGGAAAATGTGATTGCATTAATTAAGGCTTGTGCGTCATTTCTACTGTTTTGATTCCAGTTCCCATGGCTAGGAGCATTTCTGTTCATTGAAATGTCTTGAAGTGTAGCCACAACTGGGTGAAGAAGCTCCACGATTCGGTCCATACCATCAGTGCGCTCAGTCCACCTTGTTCGACACACATTTACCAGAACAAAGTGGTTGGCAGCAGGTATCATTACTCTAATCTTGCTGATCAAATGCTGCTGTCGCTTCGGAAAATTGTCAAAAAATTCTGAGAGCTTTCTTACAACATCCATCATGTTTCTAACAAGTGGTAATTGGCATGTGTCAGCAACACACAAGTTAAGCCTAAGGTTCATACAGTGAACGTAGATAGCCTTGTCATGTTCAGCCCTAATAAGTGGTGAAGCTCCATTCAAGCACCCAGACATATTGCCCGCGCCATCATAACATTGGCCACAACAGTCATCCATAGATAGTCCTAAATCAGCTACAGCACCAATTATTAAATCGTTGATAGCTGCTTCTGTTCTTCCATCCTCACAGAGGTAGAATCTCACAAATTCTTCTCTGACTGTTTTGGTGGAATCGAGAAATCTGATCACCACTGAAAGATTTTCTTTATTTGATATGTCAGCTGCTTTGTCAGACATAATAGAAAAATATTTGTTATCCCTGATTTCCTGTGACAAATTATTCACTATGATAGCACCCACAGTTGTAATCATCTCACTTTGAATGGTTTTAGAAATATATGTCGCATTTCTGGGTGCAGTTTCCAGGTGATGTTGTACTGTTTGGTCGCCGCTGTCAATTCGAAATTCTAACAGTGCCTGAAAGTTTCCAGAAAGACTGGCATTTTGTGGATCATCATCTCGTGGACCCCTGAGGGCGATGTTGTTTTTTGTGCAGAAAATTATTGTTTTGAAAAGGGATTTCAGAATTTTGCGATTTCTTTTGATTTGCTGTTGAAGTAAGTTGTTGATCTGTTGATCAATTGGGACCGATTCCCTTGTCATATTTCTCAGAAAATTCTCCAATGCAATCATTGCAAAATTATGCATCTCACATTTCCCGCTCGCATGTTTGGTAAAACATGAAATGGCGGACGTCCAAAGTGTGAGTGGAGACTTGTACAATTTGTCTAGTTTATTCGAATTTCGCCCACACTGGACTCCAAAAAAACACACGGTAAACAAAATGTACCATCGAGATATTTAGAGTATGCTATCCAGGGAAATCTTTTTAGCCAGCTCCACACAAAATGACGGTTAGAATTTGAACATTCCACTGACACTGGGAAGTCAAAAAGCTCACCTGGTTTCTACACATTCTCTATGAACTTGAGCTTGTCCTGGTCCGAATATGGGCTGATTTTTGTGAAAACCAAGCCACTATCGTACTGAGAACAGTCCTCCTTCCGACAAACTGGATCGCCTCGAACCATGGTTTATAAATCAAAATCTTGTTTCCCCCGTAGCAAGTTAACGATGAACTCTAATTAGAACTCAACAAGAACAAACGAAGGGACTTCCAGGGAGAGGCTTCCCTTTATATACAATTGTCAGTAGTTTCCACGGTAGTTTGCGGCCTGAATAGCCAATCACAACTGAGTTTGAGTAGTTCGCAAGACAATGTGAGTGTTTCTGGCCAATCGAAGTGGGTTTTGAGTGATTTGTGACAAGATCCATAAGCCATCCAGTCCCACCCACTGGGTACAAACTTTCTCCGGTCGTGCCTACGAAATTTTTTGTGTTGTTCTCGGAAGTATCGACAAAGGGATGAAACCGTGCGAAGGGAGACTCGTTGAATTCGCTCAAGAAGTGCTGGGTTTGCTGTGTGATCGACGGAATAATGAGATGCGATGCTTTTTTGTTTTATTTTATAATAAACAATAAAACAAGGAGGATAATTGATTTCTTGAACTACAATAAAGACCCTTTGAATAACAAACGCAGGTTTGGAAACATTTGAGTGATTTCTGAAAATCACTTGAACTACTCTGGATCCACCCCTGATGCTCTCCACGTAAAGTGTATATGACACCTTGGACGATACACAATCTGTTTTTTTTTAAGCAATAAAAAATATTTATGAACAAATGAATGAGTAAGTAAATAGGATAGTGAAAAATATCTCAGTTTTGTCAGAGCGCTTTTTGTTAACCGAGGGCATTTTTAAACTACGGATTGTAAGCGAAAGAGACTAGCGCTCTGTGACCAGCGAGAGAACACTTATCCGTATGGTGAACTGAGCAAATGATCTTTGCTGGGTTACGTAGTTACATAAAAACTGAAATGAGAGTCAGACTAGCCCAAAAAATCTTCGTTAAATCGTATGTTTTTTCCACGTCTGAAGGTCGTGACTCAAACAAGTGGCGAACTACTTTGGCCACATGTAAGTTAGTTACTTTTGTGTTAGAAATCATTGTCCTGTTGAAAAGAAACAGATTTCGCCCCAGTTTGCTATTCAATTTTGATACCCCGAGGTCCTGTTAAGTAACAAGTGATGTGTGCTTTTGTGATACATAAGAAATGAATGTGTGACTTCTCACATGTCAGATGTCACACACTTGTGGAGCGGACAATCTGTTTTGTTAAATGTTAAAAAATTGTGACATTTATACTTTTTTATTATGTGTACAGCATGTTGAATAAGTGACATTTTACTAGTATGAGACAAAGAACGTTACTTGTTTGTTAGAAAGAACTCTGACATCATGTTAGCAAGCCAGAAAAAAAAATGCAAATTGTTCATTCTAGGGATAGGCTTCCTGTAAATATCAATTGCAGCAGGCAGTACTGTGGTACATCTCTGTATGGTGTGCTTCATACATTATGTAGCTTTGCTGTAAGGAGCCTGAGCTGTTTCATTTTCAACTTGTCTCGAAAATATTTCTACTTAGTCTGGCTTGAAGGTATATCTTACAGCTAGGAATGTTCGGATGATGTTGCTTCTATAGCTGTATCCACTCAGTGGTCTGTAGGAGTAACCAAGGTCTGAGTATGAGTGTGAGTTGGATGGTGCTTGGTCAGCAATGTGAATGTGAAATCCACCTCTGAATGATGCTCCATATTGTGAATGTCATATCCATCTCTGTATGGTGCTTCCTACAGTAGTAGCTTTGCTAGATAAACAGCTAGTTAAACTGTGTTCAATCCAGAATGTGTTTCTTTTGTGACCCATTGCCTGTTGGCTGGAAAGTATAACTGCCAGCCAGGAGTGTTCCGGTGATGTTGCTTCCATGGCTGTATCCACTTGGTGGTCTGTAGGAGTAACCAAGGTCTGAGTAAGAGTGTGAGTTGGATTGTGTTTGGTCAGCAATGTGAATGTCAAATCCATCTCTGAATGACGGTCCATGTTGTGAAAACTGAATAACTAAATATGTGTTTTCATTGATCCAAAAATTATATGAAAATTGTGTATAGCATGTCCCTTACCTCTTCCATCTTGGTCTTCATGGTTTCTACCATAAGTCGAAACTGTCATTGAGCTCTTCCTCTATCTTTTTCTTTATACTTAACCTTGAGTTTTCTCTTAAGTTGTCTGTTATCTGTAAAGTTCTTCTCCATCGACCACAGTTTGTCTTAACCCATTGACTCCTGAGGAAATTTACGCGTGACCACCCCCAATTTCCTGGGCATTTCTCAGCATTCAGTCGAAATAAACAACTTGAAAAAATTAACACAATGCGCAGTAGATAAAGACAAATTCTCAGCTTTTGTTTCAACGTCTTATTTCACCAGGGATAGTAGTAAGTAAGTTATTTTTTAATGGCAAGGATTTGTCAGGATCGAAAATCTATTGTCAAATTTAGCTCCAAAACAAGATTTGAGGACTTTTTTCAACCGCGTGCCACTTGCAGTTAAAATCGCAAAGACAGTGAACTTCGAAGTTATCTTCTCATGAGAAAAGCCGTGTCCATTCCCGATATATTGCACAATTAATATTCATCAGAACTTTTATTCTAACCACTTTTTCAACACTAGAGGGAAAATAGAGAAGTTTAACTTAGCAGAAAATCTGCGAAACGCTAAAAAATGCAGGCACTTCGAGCAAAAAGCAAACACGGGCTCAGAGACACGTATTTGCTACTCCTTTTAATACCGTTCAAAAAACGCCTACCGGGAATCACAGCATAATTCCTTAAAATTTTTAACTAGATTCCATTCCTTTGACATTACAAAGAAAGCCATTTTTCATTAATTTCTATAGCAGTGAAATTTTAACATGAAACGAAGAGAAATTTGAGATAAGATCACTGCCACAAAAGGATCAGGTTTCAGGGTTAAAATGGAAGCTTATGCAAATAACCGTTCGCATCTTTAGATCTATTTTCGTTGTGAGAATTGAATGAATATGCTTGTTGAAATAAAAAGAAACTTCAGAAGAGAAAATTTGATGCAGACTGAAGAAAAAAGTCACGAATCAAAGAGGGAAAGCATGCTTTAAGACACCGATGGCGCAACAGAAATTAGCGCGTCTGCTTTCGATTCATACACAAATACAGTGCAAGAAGCACAGTCATTTCTGATCTTATGGTTAAATTTAATAGTTTGCTGAACCAGTGAGTTAAACAGCACATCATAGGAAATTAAATTTACACTGAAAGAAGTTCATTACCTTGTCTAATTGTTCGAAGGAAAGTTTCACAAGTCTTGATTTCTGCTCGCAAAATTTGACTCCACACAGTCTTCAAGTCTTGTCCAATCGGCTAAACTTTTCATCGCTTTGTACTCGGAAACTATCCACTTTTAAGCATTCTAAACTTTCACTGATCTAAAGCGAAATTTTTGCCTTTCATTTCGAGACTGAGAGATGTTATTTTTTGCTGTAAAGAGCGAAAAAGAACCGTAAATTGAACTACCCTTCAGCGCGTAAATAACATGCTGCACCATATTTCTTTATCACTAATCGAGGGGCGAAAAAAGTCTTTCTAGTACCCCGAAAGAGTTCTAAAAATTTGCGCAAGAGACGTATTCTGATTGGTTTATTTGTCCCCTTCAACAGTACAACAATAGGGGAACCAAAAATCCTTAAGGAGGGGAGGGTAGAGACTTTTTCAAACATGTGGTTTCACCGGTATGGTTTCGGGCGGTTCAGGAAATTCAGTGGTTGTCACGCATGGGCAGTTTCGGGCGGTTCAGGTGTCAATGGGATAAAGTCTTTCTCAATCATATATACTATTTCTTCGTTTGCATATGTCTTTCATTAACATAGTTTTTCAAAGTGTTAATTAGGTCATAAAAATTGAAGAGCAATGTTTGTTTCATCTTCATTCTACTGCGGTGTGTTCGTTTTTATGTGGATATTGCCCCTGGACTTCTTAATCGTGGACTATTAAAAAGTCACTTGTTAACTGAGGGTAATTTGCACTGGCCATGCCATGGCCTGCATGTGGCAGACATTTACTTTAAGATATTAGTTGTCTGGCAATTTCATGTGATTGCCTCCTCTTACAGTTCAACAATGGTGTAATCTTTGTTATGCTTCGTAATCTGATTGCATTGGTTGAGGACAAAGTGACACTCTGGGAGGTTAAGGTGTACTGGTTAAGCACAGAGACAGATTCGTTAAAATTTGCCACTGGTGGATAACACTTGCCGCGTGGTATGACTTTGCAAACGCCAACTGCCCGGAATGACATCTCCTTCCTCAAGAAGCGAACTAATTCCCTGATCGCTGAGCTCACAACTTCAGGCCGATCTACTGCCAAATCATTAGTCCCGATTTCGTATGTGACAATATCAGGAGCAGAAGAAGACACAATGGAAAGGTCATGCTGGCGTAGCTTCGACACAGTGCGACCGCCGACCCCATAAAGGCGAACTTTTGCAGTGCCCTGAAGGTGAAACTCCCAACTGGCACGCTCATCAAACGCAACCTCTAAGTCTTCCCGTAATCTTCTTACAAAGGAATGACCCAAAACGAGAATTTTGTGGGGTTCAAAAGCCGTAAGTGAAATAATAAAACAGAGCTTACCGCGAACATGTCTTGACTTGAATTCGAGCTTCAAAGAATGAGCACAAGATCTGTATGACGTACTAGATCACCTGATAACCCCACTAGAGGGGGTTGGGGAACCAACGCCTCTTACCAATATCCAGCCCCCCTAGAACAAATTCTCACCAAGATGAAATCGGAGAAGGACATAAGAACCCTATTTGTGAGCAAACATTTCTTTTACTAGTATGAGACAAAGAACGGTACTTGTTTTTACAAAGAGCTTTGTGACATCATTTCAACAAGCCAGAAAAAATTGCAAATTATTCATTTTAGGGATAGGTTTCGTGTAAATATAAATTGCAGCAGGGAGTACTGTATGTGGTGCCTGCTTAAGGGGTGGATGGTATTTAAATGGTCTGGAAGACACATTGCAAGCATTGTTTTGTCTTTCTCAAGGTACATTACTGATGCCAAGTTTTCAATATTTCCAGAGACATTCTTGACCGTTTTGCTTGTCATGATTTTGGGACCATTTGTAACATTATCTCTTTTCTAATTTACTTAATACAAAACCTTAAATATCTTTTAAGTTTGAGTCACATGTTTCTGAAGATAAAACGTCAGATTGTTGTCTCTTTTGGCAATACAAATCCACCTAACAAAGTTCAATTGTACAGCAATTTTTAAACCCAGTGTGCATTTTATACTTAGTCCGCGTTTTATACCAAAAAAAGCCAATGAAGACATTTAAGACCCTTTCGGTGCCTTCTTTTCTGGATTAAAGCTGTAGACGGTGGTAGTTGTTCTCAAAGATGGGGCGACATTGTTGTTCATACCAAGAAGATACCATAGCCTCTGTTACTCCTGAAAAGGTAAAGGTACTGCCCGTAATACTGCAAAAGCTTGCCTGGATAGGGTTGATGGCAGCACTAGGGACTTCTTAGCACAACAGAGTCCCGAATCATTAGGGACCAATGCTTGGATCGTGCTTGGTCAGCTTTGTGAATGTAAAGTCCATCTCTGAATGATGCTTCATACTGTGAGCAACCATATGTAGCTTGGCTGTTAGAACCATGAGCTGTTTTATTTTCTAAGATGTGTTACAAGATGTTTCTACGTTGTGTGATTTGAAGGCATGACTTCCAGCTAGAAATGTTTGGGTGATTTTGCTTCAATTGCTGTACCCATTCAGTAGACTATAGGAGTGGGCAAAGTGTGAGTAGGAGTGTGAGTTGGATCATGCTTGGTTAGCAATGTGAATGTCAGTTCATATATAAAATGATTTTACATGATTCATGACTAAGATGAAGACTAAATAATTTTATTTATTAATCAGAAGCTCTCAAAACAAACAGAGCAAAGGGCTGATTCAAACCTGTTTCGAGTCTTGTTGTAGTAGTATTCTTCTCAAGTTTCTGTAGCTGCCTCTCTTTCTTAATAACTTTTAAGTGGTCTAACCCCCTCTTTACAGTGATGCCAACGTCATTAGCAGCGTCATCTTTATGAATTAATCCCAAGTGACGGCTATTGACTCTGCCTTCTGGTATCCTCACAATTGCCTGCTGCAGCAGATAAAATGCTTGCAGCTACACCAGCATCCAAAGTAAGCCGCAACTCTTGCATACACTCATCTCTGTCTTTGAGCACTATATCTTTCTTTTGTTGGTTGTTTTTTTGCTTCAGACGAAACAAGGAAGCAAAGCATGCCACCTCGTCTGCAATTTCCTGCTGGGTAAGGGAACTGGTTGAATTTTTGTCAGTTCCCGACAAGGTTAGTTCAAGGTATTTTTTCATTGGTCCAGCATAGAAGGTGGACACTTGATTTCTTCTGCTCTTCTTCCATTCCATTTGATAAAAATTTAGTGCTCTCCTCTCCTTTATGACCCCCAAAACATTCCTTGCCTTAAATGGGTCTTTGGTTTGTGTTTTGGTTTTGGCTGGTACATTTTCCAGATCCTTGAAAATGACCACCTCTCTCACAGAGAATTGCTGAACAAGCTCTTCTGAGATGCGAAATCGATGCCATGTGTCCATAGCAATCATTTGCTCCGTTGCTTCGAGAGCCTGCAATCTTGTCTCCTCCCTGATGCATGCAAGGCTGCATCCAATCTCCAGCATGTCAGCAAACATTGAAACTGGTGACTCGGCACCGTCTTCATAGTTTGAACATCTTCCTCTTCCTTTTTTGTTTAAGCAAGGACTTGCCTGTGTTAAGAAGCAGTTAACAGTCAAACATCTATGAACCGATAAAATATTGTAGAAATTAATATTAATCAGGCTGTTAAATTTATCACCCTTAATAGCACCACTCTAATTGGGAAGACGACAAGATCAAACAGACTCGGTTACAAATTGTGAAATGTTTCTTGTTCAACTTGCTAGAAGGTATAACCACCAGCTAGGAATGTTCAGGTGATGTTGCTTCCATAGCTGTACCCATTCGGTGTTCCACAGGAGTAGCCAAGGTCTGCGTAGGAGTGTGAGTTGGATGGTGTTTGGTCAGCAGTGTGAATGTCATATCCATCTCTGTATGGTGCTTCATACAGTAGTAGCTTTGCTAGATAAACAGCCAGTTAAAGTGCGGTCAATCCAGAATGTGTTTCTTTTGTG
>Ga0099818_1008180_pt1 | contig 9032 bp, 8 predicted proteins | sample SidCnscriptome_3_FD_81133 | JGI IMG/M metagenome (GOLD analysis project Ga0099818, IMG submission 81133) | Metatranscriptome of coral microbial communities from Puerto Morelos, Mexico - Siderastrea C C metatranscriptome (Eukaryote Community... | ecosystem: Host-associated > Invertebrates >... | reverse complement strand
TTTACTATGGTAAAGTGACAAAAAGCGGTCACACATAAAATTGTGTTTACCATAGTAAACTACACTTTACTATGGTAGAAAATGCCCTAGTGTGACCTCAACCACTGTGAGAAGACTCTGTTGTGATACCGTGCTAAAAGACCGGAAGCAATCCTCCCCTGCACTTTTTGATGACGAAACTATCAAACTAACAGGAATGGATCTTTGCAAGCAGTTACCTGCCCATCTATTAAAACAAGTATAAGGGTGGGGTGGACAAGAATGACCAGATGAGTCATACTACCAGATTCCTGTTTATGGAAAGAAGTGCTGGACATGACTGTTGTTTGACCTCACAGACAGAGCAATATACAACAGCCTTGTTTTTCGTAATGAATCACCTAATCATGCAAAGCAAAGCCTCAAAAACGTTTCGAGCTGAAATTTGTTTTGAAAAACTCCGCTGGTGTCACATATACCTTTTATTCCTTATTTGGGACACCAGCAACTCTTTGGGCGGATTTTGCAGATGCTGACGATAGAAGGTCGTTAAAAAAATGGTGATTGCTTTCAAAGAACTGACAAGTTACGTGCTGAAATTCAAAAGGCTTACAGAAAAAGAAAGAAGGCTAATGAGGGAGAGGCTTTTCGAAAGTGAGAAAACAGTCGTGTCAAGAAATATTACTTCAACAATGATGCTAAACTCCCAAACACTTGAACAACGGAGAGCGATTAACAGGGAGAACGCTCAAAAGTTCAGAGAAAGAAAAGTTGCTTCTAGCACCGGCACACCAAATAAGTTGCCCTTAAAAGTAAAACTCGACTTTTAAGCCAGGTAAGAGAAAGACAAAGGAAGCAAAAAGAGATCAAAAATACAATCAAGACCCTTGAAGAATGTCTTAACAGTTTGGAAAGGGTAAACAAGAAGCTCCGAAAGAGGAACGAAAGGCAACTTGCGAAAAGTAGCACCCAAGTACCGACCAGCGACATGACGCCAAAGACACGAGCAAATGCACAGATCTCGCAGGCCGGACTGAATCCAAAACAAGTCCCGGAAACTCTTTAAAAAAGCCTGCTCTTTGGCAACGTCCTTGTGGATGAGATCAAGGATTCGATCGCGGCCAATAACACCACTGTGTGAATACACACCGTCCGAACGGTTGTTGGAGGACAAGTAGCCAAGAAGTACCAACCCGTTAGCACTATGAGCAAGAAGACTGGCATATCAAGAAACCATTTACAAAAGATGAAGAATAAATCTCTTGTCCACCTGAAAAAAAAGTCGACTTGTTACCCTGAATGCTCAACTGAAGAAAAGTGTTCAAGCCTTCCTGGAGTGTGAGGACAACAGTCGTATGATGCCAGGAAAAAGGGACTCAAAAACATGTGGCGGCATGAAAATTCAGAAGAGAATTCTGTGTGACTACATGTACAATCTCTACCACAAGTATATGGCAGAAAATCCAACAATGAAAATGTCGCATGCACATTTTACAATATGAGGCCAAAATACCTGCTTCTTGCCAAGTTTACCACTCGCGACCCGTGTTTGTGTCAAAGGCACCTCTGTTCACCTCGACAAAGTCAAGAGATTTTGCGAAGAGGAGGATCGAGCGAAGGCAAGGTTTTACTCAAACTGCTGGAGATTAGGTGGACGTTGTGAGATTTGCCTTCCGAAGAAGAAGATATTCCCGAAGATTGGAAACTTCAATGTCGAGTAAGATATTCATTTTGTATTTTAACCCCCTTTCTGTTCTATTCCAGAAGGTATTATTTGACAATTTTCGTCAGAGCAAAAGTGCCTTGTTAGCCACATCATTTGTTATTTGGGGTGGCAAGGAAGCTGTTCTTACAAAACTCGGCACAGACTTTTCTGGTATGTGCATCCATTACCTCTATATTTTGTTACCAATGTTGCTTTCCTCTGTTTGGACTTTCCTGTTTTCCAAAATTATGTTTTTGAAATTAAGCTGTATGACGAGGGTGCAAAAAAGTACTTAATGACTTATGCTTATTAAAATTCTCTGCTGTTACTGAAAATTGCTTTCTTAGATGAGAGTTGTATTGGAGTGGTTTCTCCTACTGAAAGAAATGTGGGGAAAAGCCTTACTCTGAAAATTCTTGCTAAAAGGACAAGGCATTCACGGATGCTCACACCCATTACAGTGCTCCGTGGGTGATCACAATGTCAGCGGCACATCTTTGTAAGTTAGAAGACACATTGTTTTATGCTATTTATAATAACTTGATAGTAGCAGGTCAACAAGAAAAAGGGAATGAATAGCAGCAATTAATTTTTAATGGAAAAACAGCTTTACTTGATTTATCAATCACATAATTTATGGGACATGCTGCTCCTTTTTAAGACTACTATCTGTGATCAGGGTAATTCTTTTTGTAATGTGAGGTATCGATCTATATTGATCATGTATATGTATCACAAAAATGTCAGTTAAAATTTTGAAATATCAAATGTTCCTTGTCAACATTTTTTTTGCACTTTGTCAATGTGGTATTATTCTTCAGAAAAGTGACAATGCATGCCCTGCAGAGCTCCACACTGACCTGTCGTCTGGGTGATAGTTGTTCTAGATTGTAACATTCACATTAAAAAGAAATAGGTGCTAGATTCTAAGTTAATGCGTTCATAGATTATCATTTTCCACAATGCAAATATTGAGATAGGAAGTAAAAAAGCACACAGCGCTGTACAAAAGTGATTGTGTCCATCCCGTGTACAAGAAAGGCAAGCTTGATGAAGAACCCTGTTGGTTTCTAGTGGTCCACCCTTAACGTTTGTTCCAGTACCAACACAAGACCCTGAAAGGCCCTTTGGGAACCCCAGTTGTTCAGAATTTAAAGAGTCCTGTTTAGATCATTACATAAAACCTCAAAAAACTCTGGCAAAATGTTTGTAATGGAGGAGCTTTGAGTAAAGAAAGCTTCCTTGTGTGTGTCATTGTTGGCGCTAACACTAATGTGAAAGACATTCCATCAGAAGAGGATACCCAGGAAATAACTACGAAAGTTTAGCTTACCATTGCCGAAGTAGTCACGTGGTTGGAACACTTGCAAAAGATTCAGTCAACAGAAAGAAGGGAGCAGAAAAGGGAGCAAAAACACGAAAGGAAAGAATTCTGAAAGTGCATTTAAGAAAATTAGTAACAGTTAACAAAAGTAAGGTGCATATATATTTGAGTCCCCTACCCCATTTTACAAAGAAAAATTACGTCCTTTACTATGATACTTTAAGCACTACCTGTAAACAGTTAACATTTAATCATGTTAATTGTGTGGTCCCTCAATTATGTTCCTTGCATGGACATCAAAGACACGCATTCTTGCCAGTTGTAATGAAGATAGCTAAGGAAGCATTAATTGTAATTGATTTCATATTGTGTGATGTTCAAATGTAGTAAAATGGTTTATTTAATTTATATCTGTAGGAAAGTGCATTTTTTCCTTTGTTTGGATAGATATGTGATGAACCTCTTGGGGTTATATTGCAGGTGTTCCGCATAATTGCTGTGAAGTTGAAGACAAGAAACGTGATGACAGAGCTTCACATGACGACGCAAGACTTGTACACTCCAACCCCTGAACCCACGACCTAAATCGAGTTATTGACATCGCAGGGTGGTTGGGCAAACACATCGTTCAAATTAATAATCATGTTTACCCTCACACGTCCACATTCCTTCGTCGTGAAGACGGAAAAGCCAGGATGATGTATAAGAATTGGGCACAATACAAAACCTGATGATGCCCCAATTATCCTCCTACCCACCCTTCTTGAAGGGATACCAAATCTTGTGCATCCATCACTTGGTGGAAAGGAGGCCACTTCCCTTGATGACCTGAGATCCATGAGGTCGAGTTCACAAAGAATGACTGAAGAGCAGCTACATTGGTGGGAACAATTCATTAAGGAGGAGGAGTCCCCATGAGCAAAGTGGAGTGGAATAAACGAAACAGAAGTCCAGGACCTAGCTGGGAGGAAAGCAGAACCGTACGTCACTGCTCCACAAAGGCAAGAGGATGAACTGAAATGGCTCCTGGCCAAGGAGAAGCCTTTTCCAGCAGTACGTATGTTACTCATTCTGAATAATGTAATAAGCAAAGACCAAACAACAAGCCTGTTTTGGGAGGGATTGCATTGCTCACTAGAGATTAAACAATAGATGGTATGAAAGAAGCCCATGGTATTTTTAAGTAGAACTAATGAAAGGGTGTAGCAATTATTGTGAAAGTTCTGTCGTGATCGCGGAAGGTGTCAAACAGCTAAACCAACCAAAATTAAAACGTGAAATTCACTGCAAATTGCTCGTTTCTGGTACTATCTTATACTTCTGCATGTTTACGTGTTATTGTTACTGTTGCCTCTTAATACAGATACAACTACGAAACAAGAGGACACGACGCCCAACGTAAAAACCAGCCGGAAAGAAAGAAAAGAAAACTAAGAGGAAAACAGAACTAGCCAGATTGCGATTACTAGGAAATTTTTACCATAATCTCCAGGTACATGATAGCCAGTGTGGGCAGCTGTTAGGCATTAGACGTCCTTCTAGTAATTCAAAGAATGCTGTGGGTTTCTTTACTCGTTTGTTTTTTTGCTCATTTATCTATCTCAACATTGCTTGCCAGGATCACAGCAAAGAAGAGTTGAGAGGCGTATTAGTAATATCCCAAGTTTTCGGACTATTGACCCGGATTTTGATTGTCACTTTCAGAGTCCAAATACAGATGATGGGGATGGTGATGTCCTGACAGCAGCCACTGTTTTGAGAAACAGTAACTTGTCAGTAACGCCTGTTGCAGTATGCAAAACAAAAACATCTATTATCATAGCACAATTTACTTCGTTTCTTTTGAATTTTTAAAGTCACTAGTTGATCGCTGATAGTTTGGTTTCTGTAGTTTCTTACAGACCAAAATGAACACCGAAGTGAATCTTCAGACGATGAAATGGCCACTGAAGTGAGTATGCAAAGGCAGACATTTTTAAAATTGTAACCGCTGGAAATACCTTACCTTGTTTAATATTTCCTTTCTTTGCTTCTAGTTTATAAATCCACTTGATTTACATGTCAACAAATTATGCAAGAGATGGTCTGAGGTAGCTGCAGATGCAATTCAAAAGTGCAAGATGGTAAGATACGAAAGTGTATCTTCCTCTGGTATCTGTTAAGCACATTATGTCTACGAAATGTTGTTGTTTTTAATTAAATGTTTAGCTCTGAGAAAAATCATGAGTCATCTTGGCTGGTAAATGTTATTTAATGATTCAAACAGGAAGAGAAGGATTATTGAGAAAAGAAAGAAGAGCCATAGCTCTTGTGTTTTTCAGCGAAATGTTGTTGTTTTTAATTAAATGTTTAGCTCTGAGAAAAATCATCAGTGGCCATGCACCAGATCTACAGCCTAAAGGTTCCCTGCGAAATTACTCCCCACTCAAACAATGGAGAAAAAACATGGAGTCAAGGGACTTTTGTGCACCATGCTGGAGTGCGAGCAGAACAGGTTGCAGTGCCTTTGACACAGCAAACTCGCTCAGCTGGTGCCCAGACGTCTGTGCATGCAGATGAGCAGTGGTTTATCCCTCTTCTGGGACCAGATAAGGAAAGTGGCGCGGCCTGTGAACGACCAACCCAGCTGCAAGGCTAAGCTTAGAGCTCTTGTTGCCTTTTGGATGAGATTGCCCCAAGACTCCCCATGGAGGGCGTTCCTGACCTCCAATAGAGTGGCCAGAGAGGAAGCCATCCTTTAAGTTTCTCGAGTACTTTGTCATGAGGCTTTGATTGTTATTAACACCTCCATTCTTGAGAGTCGTCTCTTACTCGTATCACCCGACTATTCCAGATGTGAACTTCATGGTACAAATAAATGATAACATGGGTTGCACTATCTCCTCGCCCCTCTTTAATTGACTATCAAGGCTTAACAGTGCTTCTCCAGAAGCATGCTCATAGTCAATTGCATGACTGCTTTCTAGTTGATTGCCATGGTTTACAAGACTCCCCACATTTTCCCCAAACCCATCTTTTGTCCTTCCATGCCTGCCTTCAATCCTCTGGATCACCTTAGGTAAGCTTCACAAAAGCTCCTTTTTGCATCAGAGATTTTTACAAACCAATCTTCACATTTGGGCAATCTAAAATATCTAAACAGAGTTCATTAATATTCATCCTGTCCTTCAGACGGGAACCAAGTTTCACCTGTCCATCAAGACAAACGTACAGTCTCATACAAGTAGCTATCAATGTTTTATTTTTATATTTTTTTACTTATTTATATTTTTTACTTTTGTTTATTTAGTTAGACCAGCATACATCCAGTAGCTTGATGTGAGCAGAGCAAATGAGAACAGAGATAAAGGCTGGCCTTTTTTACTGCTTGAACCTGCCTGCAAAGCTGCCCACCAACTCTTGGTGCAAGTGTAAGAAACTTAACATGCCCAGAAAAGCATCATTGTTTTTATCATTGCATCATTTGTTTTATCTTATTTACTGTAGGTAATAATAATAACAATTACTCCATAATGCAATTGTTTGTTGAAAAGCCCCGTTTGGGAACATACAATAAAATGAACTTACTTAAATCATGTTTAATCAATGGTAACCTCTTGGAATAAATTGTTGCTTTCTGACTTTCTGGAGCACATGCTCATTGTTTTCGCTTTGTACTGATGGCAGGAGTTTGTTTTAGGTTCGTCTGGATTTTCGTCATTGAAGTGAACTGTAGCAGAATTGCATTATTACCAAATGTAAGCTTACTAAAGTCAATGCACTCATTCTTGGAGGAAAGCCGTCAAATACTACAACAGGAAAGGTGGAGATACAAAGTTAATCATCAAGGACCTACACTGTTCTGCTAATTTTAACGGGCACCTAATTTCGCACATTAGCAGACTCATGTTTTGTGTGGCTTTGTTATGGAGTTTCAGAGAAAATAAGGGGTCGAAGCCTGTAAATTTTGTAAAGGTAGTTTTTAATTGAATGGTTGTGCATTGCAAATTAAGACTGGACAAGAAAATAAGTAACAGAAAAGTAGCAGGTACAATGACATACATATGCAAAAAAAAAATTAAATGGATTAAAGGAAATAAATATTTCAGATACAAGCGACCAGTGACATAGTCCCAGGGACCAGTACATTTTCAGCGTACTAGTCCTGTGGAAGACCAGTCCCAAAATTTTGAGCTCTGATGATGCAATCACTTCAGAGTACCCAAGTGACTGATCCAACTTTGTGTGCTCTGTGAGTGTTTGATACATCTCCCTGGCCAGATGATAGAGCAGAGTTAGCCACTTATGGAGAAGACAAAATTGGCCATCTCGTTCAACATTTCAGGCCTCTACTTCAAAGGAACAATTTTGATTTTTAAGATGTGAATGGAGTAGCCTGGAAGTATGCATTTCAAATAACTTCGAAGAGAGTGTTCACCAATGGCAACATTCTGATGTTGGTTGATGTTCTTCTCATTTTACCCTTGTCAACATCTTGTTGTGAATGAGGGCTTTCAATCAGGGGGAAGATAAAATCAGATTGGAGGTCTTGTCTATCTGTGGACATAATGGACTGCTTAATGCGAGTTACGACATGTATAGGTGGAACAATGGCCCCAGAGCAAGGCACCCCAATTTCAATGATTAACGAAAAACTCAAGACACAACATTTATTCTGTTTGGTAAATTAAACTTTATTGTGTTTATTGACTCTGGCTAGTAAAAAACATGCTTCTTTCAGTTCTGAAAAGGAAATTTTTGCTGTGGAAAGTCAATTTTTAAGTGTAATTTCCACACCGGAAAGTGTCAAGCCCTAACATATGTTAACACTTTAAGGAAACAAATTTATTTACAGTACCGGGCAAAAGTAGGTTAAGAGTCCCTCCATACTCTAACGCCTCGACTCGATCCTCAAAACTCGAAAACTTCCGAATATCGAGTCTCAAGTCAAGAACTTTGAGTTTCGAGTCAAGAATTTCAAGTTTCGAGACTAGAGACAAAGAGCTTAATTATTTTTTCACGCAACTTATCGGAGAAAAGACTGAAGGGAAACCATTTTATCACCATTGCGTCCTTCATCGAATGATAATGGCTGCCGTCGACCAATAAGAATGCACCTTTTTCAATCCTAAATTCAAATTATTGTGGCTATATAAACCCCAACTGCCAGAAAGTGCATTGGCGGAATAGAATTGAGCTAAACACTCTACTGTTGCCCTAGCAAATAGTTGTAAATAGCAAGTGACGAGAATTGTGAAGATTCGAAACCACCGTCTTGCTCAAAACCACAAATTGCTTGCTGTACCATCATGGACTTGAAAGAAGACTATAGTGACCTTCTATCGTCTGAAAAGAGCCTGTTAAACACATCTCTAGACAACTCACTAACTGGATGCTCAAAGGATCAGACCGAGTTTACCTCTGACGAAGACGATATCCCGAGCTCCCAGCCTCCCGTAAAACCGTCAGGGAAACCAGAGAAAACAGCGAAGCAACAAAGGGACGGAGAGAACAGGAAAAGAAAAGCAGATGAGAACCTTTACTCACTAGAAGCCAAAATTAAGAGAACTGAAGAGTCCATTAAGTGCTTCAAGTCCACTTGGAGAACAAGACTTGTCCCAAGTCACTATGATATAGCGCGCGGGCTAACATCCCGCTGAACGAACAGATTAAGAAAGACATTCTGGCGGTCAAACAGAAAGCAGAACAAGGTTTCATTTCAGCTTTGACTGGGTTCAACTACCGCTGCCTTGAAAAACAAAAACTAAGCTCCATAAAGAAAAAGGAAAAACTCTCCGCAAAGGCACTCCCGAGAGAGGCTCTAACAAATCCAAACAAAAACCGCTATCGGCGGACATCAGTGTAAAAGACCTAGCATCTTTACTAGGTATTGATTCAGAAAATGTGTCAACACTGCTGTCATCATTGAAAGAAGGTGTAAACAATAAAGATGTTGAAAAGTATGCATGCCTGTTCACTGAGTGTTCTAACACTGAAAATACACTGACAGACAGCAAAAACAAAAGGAAGGGTAAAACAATAATT
>Ga0099818_1112564_pt1 | contig 9122 bp, 4 predicted proteins | sample SidCnscriptome_3_FD_81133 | JGI IMG/M metagenome (GOLD analysis project Ga0099818, IMG submission 81133) | Metatranscriptome of coral microbial communities from Puerto Morelos, Mexico - Siderastrea C C metatranscriptome (Eukaryote Community... | ecosystem: Host-associated > Invertebrates >... | reverse complement strand
GCAAAGAACAAGGCAAAAGTGACGAGGGAAATAAAGGCAACGAAAATAAAAAAGACGAAAAGGAACAAGGAAATGACGGAAAAATTGAAAAGAAATCGGACGAAAAGAAACAAGGAAACGAAGAAGAGGCGAAGAAAGAAGACAAGAAGGAACAGTGAAGTTCTGATAAAGCGCCTTAGGGGGAGTTTACATGATAGACACCGGTACGATTTTCATTCCCCCTCTACATAAACCATTTTACAAATTTGTGGAACGAATTCTTTAAAAAAAAAGGAATATGAAACGAACGGGCGATACATGCCGCTGCGAGTCTACGCTACGTTCCGGAATGAGAATCTCAATCGGGTATAGCGACTGAGGTTAACTCGCACCGGTACGACTCGTTTGAAGATGAGCGTTTAGATCGATATCCTGTAAACGAATGCAGAGCCACAAGAGGTAACGGAGACGAACTTGTGCGGGTTTGAAAATCGAACCGGTACTACATGTATGTAAACACCTCGTTTGTCATATCAATGACAAAGGGGCAAGCGTGTATAAATGAAGTTTTTACCTAGGCAAGGAACCCGAACGTAAAGAAACAAACCTAGTACTGTAGACTTGCTCCAAGTCGCTCGTTCTGATTATGGAAGGCGCGCGCGTTGTCCATGCGCGTGAGTCCTGAAAATGGCGGCTGTTTCTTCGGAGCATGCTCGTATCGTACCGTAGACTTAACTGATATGTATCGCGCGTGAACTAAATTATCGCACGCTTTACACGAACGCACGTGTTATCCCTTATCTCCGCACGGTAATCATTGTTTTCGTCCTTTATAAGAAAACACGAGAGACTTGGAGCAAGTCTACGGGCACGGGCTGACACAAGTACAATTCGAGGACAATGAGTTGTGAAATTTCTTTGTGAATTTTAGTTAGATCTGTTTGCATTTCAACATACCGTATTTTCTCGATTAAACGACGCTGATTTTCTTCATCCTTTTTCATAACGTACCTTCATAATAAGCTCATATAGCCCGGGCCAAACCCAAGTTATCGCAAGTTGAAAACTTACATTAACTTGCTACTCCGTTTGGCCATGACTTTGCGTGTACTTGCGATGACTTGCGTTTACTTTGATCGAGCTCAAATTTGCACGCAAGTGAACGCAAGTTTTTCCCCGTTTGGCCCTCCAAACGCAAGCAGCCGCAAGTCAACGCAAGCTTACATTTCCATTCACGATAACTTGCGACTCCGTTTGGCCCGGGCTTATCGTAGACTTCACTGATATGCATGGCGCGCGTGAAAAAAAAAATTATCGCGCTATAGACGAACGCGCGTTTCATCTCTTATCTCCGCACTGTAATCAACTTTTTTTTGTCCATTATAAGAAAATACGAGGGACTTGGAGCAAGTCTACGGGCACGAACTGACAAAGGTAAAATTCGAGGATAACAAGTTTATATTGTAAATTTTTTTTATGAATTTTAGTTGGATCTGTTTGCATTTCAACATAGCGTATTTCCTCGATTTTTCTCTTTTTCCTAACATATCTTTTTTTGTCAAAATGCAGAGCCGCGGATAACCGTCGGTCATCGTGATCATACAATGGTTGTCCAAAATTTGCAGTGTTAAACAGAATCCCAGCTTTGTTGGCAGATAATGTCAGATATGTTTTTCATACCAAATTTACAGAAAAAAGGCGAACACACACACACGGAGGAGTGAAAAGAGGCGGGCATTAATTTAAAACTCGACATTACAGACCCCATGTTTATTGTAGGTGAGCCTGGAGTTCATTCGGAGTCCTGCGTTAAATCGAGAAAATATAGTACCAAAGTTATTTTCACCATTACTTCTCCATTGATATCTTTATCTTTCTAATTCCATGAACATTCAATAACTCAGATTAGTATTAGTCATCAAAACTCAAAAAGACTCGTAAAATGGTGGGGTTTTTTTTGCTGACACCCTAGCAACAGTTTTATTGAAGTAGCAAAGAGGGGCTTAATTTGGGTATGAACACAGCAATACTTAATAGTCAAAACACAAAAAGTCTCGTAAAATGGTGGAATTTTTGCTGACACCCTTTCGGAATTCAGCAACAATAATTTTATTGCATTAGCAAAGAGGGACTTAATTTTGGTATGAACACACAGCAGTGTTTAATAGGGTGAAATTTTCAAATAAATGACCATTTCCAAAGTAGCGGTCAGAGTTTTGCGGTGTCTTGAACCTTGGTAAATGTTCCACCAAGAATGTAAAGGGCGCGTGTTTCCCTTTCATTCAATTTTGGGGCGAAATTCATGACGTGGCCAGCTGGCTTTCCCCATTCTTGGCCTCTTACGCGTTGTTGACAGTAGTACTTCTGTTGTCTTTCGCTTTTGGGCAATACAGTTCGCAAGTTGTTGTGTAGAGATAAGTCACTTTCCCGATGAATACTGCGGGCTCAGCCTATACTCGGAAACAGAATTCTGTCTTTCAAGAGCGCACAATTTAGTACGCCATCCTGCAAGATCGAGGAGCAAATGCGGTGGTACAGTTGCGAACTCGGGCGTGATCCTGCTTGGATCTTTGAAAGTTGAAGGCATTAAGAAACGTGATCTTGATATGTCAAGATGTGGTGTTAGGAAGTTATGCAAAGAAGTCGACTTTGAATTAACTTCTCGAGGCAAAGGGAGTGGACCTTCTGGACGTTCTAGAAACCGTCGTGTTTCTCTCTTTTGGCAATCAACAGAAGAAGTAGGTGGAATTCAGAACTTCTTTGATGTCAAAATCACCTGAAATAGAATGAAAACCAAAACTTACACCTCTATTCAACTTTCCAGGAAGGGCTCGGAAGTTGCACCCTAAAATACTGAAAACAAGCGTCTACAAGAGGAACCTATTTATGCCTAGCGTAATGTCTCTTCCAATCATTAGGCTACAAAGCAGTACTGAGTCATCTGTCATGTTTGTGGTTTCCTGTATTTTCTGCGGTAAATACGTTTAGTTTCTTCAGTTATTCAGTGGTGCGTGGCGAAGTGTTATGACGCGGGATTTTAAGTCGAAACGTCCCGGGTTCGAAACCTAGAATGGTTCTTCACCTGTTTTTATGACTGGCCGAAGTTGTTTGTTTGTCTCTGTTTCTTTGAAGGCCCTATTTCGACAAATAACGGGGTTTTTTTTTCATCAATTATATCATCGGCGAAGAAAGTCGGACCGAGATGAAGCCAAACAAGAACGCCTTAGCGTGCCCATTTTTCAAATTAAAGACAGAGGCAATAAACGAGGAGTTACCGAAGCGTCCATGGGAATTGAATGTTAATGTAACACTTACCATGCTCAGGTCTTCCTTCAAATGACACATGTGTTCTTTCTTCCCCAGTCTCCTTTGATTTCAGGGGACGGACAAGTCTACAATGACAGAATTCGAAAATAATTATCCATCATAAACACGATCTCCTACTTCAAAGACAAAGCAAAACTTAATTGCGATAAACATGAAAAAGATATTTTCCTCCTTACTGGCATAAAATCGGAAACGTGTGCTTTGTCCTCACCCTAACCAATCATACAGTACTACTGATGTAGGAAAAGGCGGTCGTAGCTGCAACTTTACTGTCAAGCACCTGCCACGAACCCAGACTTTTCATTTTCTATGCGAGATTTTAGGAAAATGCAAGGGTCAAGCCTTCCCTTGATGCCTTGCGATCTCTGTGACGCCTTCCCGTAGACTAAAACCTCGGAAGCGCCTGAGTACGAGGTAGGTCCAGTACAACAAATTATCCAAAATTCATGCTAGTTTATTGATTTTCAAAAACATAATTTGAAACAAGCGATCTGGGCGCTTATTGGACTAAGGAATTGAGGTAGCTGTTTGGTACGTGTTCAGAAAGTTTTTCTTGGTGCTAGAAAGTAGTTCCTCCCTTGCTGATTCACTCCTCCCGTAGACTGCGAGCAGTCGTTAATTTTCTTCAGGGATACTAGAGTGAGCGCGAAAAATAGGGGGTATCCGAGCGGCGAGCGCCCTCGTTCTTCACGGCTCGCGGATCTCCCACTGCGCGCAGTCTACTCTTCCCGTGTAGAAAGTAACAACTGTTCTGCGATGGAATAGCATCCCGTCCAGGGATGGGGAGAGTAGCAATGCTCTTAGTCGCTTCAGACCCGGCTCGTTCACTCCACTGCATTGGAAAATAAAAATGCTTTTTTTTACTAAACAGCATCGAGCAATTGCTAATTACCATAAAAACAGTGGACTCACTTCAAGTTTGAGTAATTCTTCTCAAAGTGTTTCTGAAGTTCCTCCAATATTGGCTCGCTGTGAAGTTTAACAAATTGTTCCCGGCAGATCTGCAGAATTACAAGAGACGAGGAAGGTTTAGTTTACCACTTTCGTAAAAAATTCACGATTTCAACATAAAACCCATTGGCAAAAAAAGTAGTTTGTCTTTAGAAGGAATTTGAGTCAGTCATAGTTTTGCCAAAATATAAATCTCTCCTCCCCGAATTGCCCACTCAATTCTAGCCTTGTACTACGAGAACCTAAAGACAACAAATTCAATCCACATCTGAGTAAGGCAAGGGTTCTCGCTAGTGCGCCGTCCATGCATTCCCTCCGAAAGACGGAGTTCTCCTTTGGGATACGCATTATCGGAGAAATCTGGGCCAGACGTACTTGATTCATCACATTCACGTTAGCTGCATGTGTCCAGAAACTGTCGTGCACCGAAGAAAATGTCGCCCCAGATCGCTGACAAAACAGCGCGGTCAGCATCATGTGGGTGGAATCCAGGGAGTGAACGAAGTTTGGGGGAAAAGCCCCGCGCTGTTTTCTAGAGTCGGGTGGAATATGAGGAAGACCTTTGGACTTAATTAACATCCACTGAAGCTTGGTTCGTACAACTTTTCTCGGAGGCTTTCTGGAGTAAGGCTGTCTAACGTACAGACCAAGAGGGGTATACCAGTCCACATAATGACCTGACAAGGCGATCTGAGTGGCTGACGAAGCAAACCAGTTCTGCAAGGGAAATAACCATTATTACAATGCTAAATGTTTGGACCGAAAAAACCAACTGTGGATGCACTGATCACTTCTTTGTCTTCTCAGTCATTCTTGCACTTGAAACCTTCAAGTCAAGGAATTAGATTGAACTGAGGAACACGCCAAAGATAGAGCTGAATAACGCTCCAAATGTTGAGTGGTGCTGAAGGAAGGCTTTTCAAAATATGGACCATTTCTTTTCCAGTTGGAAAAGCAGAAAGCTTCGGCGTCCACAATGGAGTGTAGCGTGTAACAATCTCAATTACAGAAGACAAATATCACACCGCAGAATTCTTTTTTCGACTGAAGTCGCGTTTTATTGTTTTTTTTAGAGAGAAAACAGACTAATGTGCTTGCCCGTTGAAATCAAGGGGTAAAAGTATTGTTTCATTTGTTGCCAACTTACACAAGAACGAGTCAACTTGACAAAAACGCGTATTTTTGAATACAGTTAGTTCCTTGTAATGTACAGGAAATTGCCCATGACATACACAATGCGTTACAAAGTAGGTTGTCCATGCGTTGGTTGATGTTAGGCACGTGGTACGAAGAAACCAATCAAAATCTACCAATTCCTTTAGCGCAAGAAAATTGAGTGTTATTGATAGTTACGGCATAATACAAAGTCAATCTGGCAATCATTGTTTAGTTGAGACTCACTTGAATGGCTCTGGCCGCAGTAAACATCTCTCCGATGCTGGCGAATACCTTGGTCACCAGATACGTAGACGCCTTAAAAACAAGCTTTTCACTCATTTCCAAGTCTTTCAACTGGCGCTCAATCTGCAATCGGCCACCAACAAACGTGACACCATACACAATAGTCATTACTGTCTGTTTGACCACTTTACGAGTCACCTTTCCTTCGAGTTCTTTGGCGATTTCGTGACCATCTGCAGCGTCACGCACTCGCGAAGCTTCCACGAGTTTGGCTACCTCCTCATACACATCTTGAGGCCTGTCAGCAGGCATCAGGTTCACTTGTTTGGCGCCATAACTGTCGTGGCCCAGAGCAGCGTAGTGTTGAAGACCATTGCAAGAGCCATCCTGATGCACTGGCTGATGGGATATAAACTGCGTGGGATCTGGGGACCGGATAGCGTCTGCGATCTCCATACATGTGGCCAGCGCTTGCCAAGGATCATCAGCTGTCTTCCACCATCCCCGACCCATCAAAGGGTTGTCAGCTGAGTCCAGTATATCATCCATAATCTCCTCAGCATACTGCAGACGTTCGTTCAAAGAAGCTTTCTTTTGTGCTCCATGCAGTGTCACTAGATGAATCTTAAGCCAATCCAGACCTCTCTCCCCCAGGGGAACGCCCTTGGCAAACTGAAGCATTCCTCGGCTTAGGTCATCCCCAACATGTGAACAATGAGGAGGAATAGGGTACACTCTTCCTCGGAAATCCAAGTTGATTGGCAGCCAGAACACGTGATCGCGGAAATGACTGGCAACAGAGAGTTTATACAAAGCTGACATGCGCAGAGAGTACTGTTCACGAGCCAGTTTCTTGGCTATTCTCCTCTCCTGGACTTGTTTCTTTCGTTCTTCTGGGTCAGTTTTCGACTTGGATGATATAGATTCCACTTGTGGCTGAACTACAGGCCCAGGTATGGCTAAATCCTCGTTACCACCATTGTTGAACATGTGGATTGCAATATCTAAAATTCTTTTATTAGTTCTCCAAGCACATGATCCAAGGAAGTTCAGGGAGTCAAAAACAGCGACCAAATCTTCCTTGTTGGTTTTCTCCTCCAGCAGTTTGTCGTATCGACCCTCCTCGTCATAAGCACTGCGAATGAGCTCAACTGGCAGTATAAGGTAGGCACCATCTTTGGTAGCTCTCCAAGGACGTGGCGGGACCAACATTGGTACCGAGGTTGTTTCCATGGAAATCTCTCCCTGCTTTGCCAGGTAGCTTTGAAACAATTTACACACTATTGGGTGTGGTTTCAAAATTCCCAACTTCTTGTTTACTTTAAATTCGTAAGTGTGGTAAAAAGCTGGAAGGATCTTCTCCTCAGGATGATTGTTGAAGAGATTTACATTGATGTTGGCTGACTTCAGAAAACAGTCTACCAAGGTACAACCAAACATGACTTTTGTTGCCCAAGGCCAGTTGGGAACCTCTTGCTGTAATGAGGCTCCTAATGGAAGTGCGTCATCCAGATCATTCCAAAACTCACGTGCCATCTTCCTTGCTGTAACCTTTTCATCCATTAGATATGAAAAGTAGTCATGGTAAATGCCCTTCATCTTGTCCAACATCCCAGACTGTACTCTATGTTTGACAATGTATTTGGTGTTAAGTACAGAACCCAATGCTCCACTAACACCATACAAAGGAACACCTTCCACTCGCCCTTTCACGTAAAACACAATGGTGTCCAAGGTGATGTCAGCAAGCTCATGGGGTTCAAAGGCTTGGAAAAAAGGTGCAAATCTAGGATGCACAGATTTTCCTTTAGAGTTCTTGATTTCAAAAAGTTCCTTCTCAATGTTCTCAATCAGGGCCTTTCTCCACTTGCTTCGACAATCCAAAAACATTTGCTTTCTCTTGTCATTTTCTTTACTGTCCTCTTTGTTGTCTTCAACTGACAGTATGGGTGTGAACCCCGAAAGTTCTTGTGAAATCTGCTCATCAAAAAGTTCCTTTAGCTTGAACTCTTCAAGTTCTCTCTCTAGTTTTCCAGCAACACTATTTAGCTTTGCATCCCAGCTGATCCTGCTTGAATACCATGATTCTACAAGAGAGGGGTACCTGATTTGATTCTGTGATTCCGGAACACTTGGTCGGTAATTAGGGTTAGCAAGTCTGAGTGCTTTGAAAACCCCTTTAGCCTGAGGTTCTGTCAAACAACACTTGTGAAATATGTGGTTGATATAAAATTGCTTTTCTTCCATTTCTTTAATAACATTTTGAATGCCGTCTACATCATCAAACTTTCCGTATCCATGCAATAGCGCAGCATATGTTCCCATGTCGGGTTCAAGTCCTTCCTTTTTTAATAAATTGAACAACAGTTTTATGCTCATCAAGTTGCCTTTCTGTGCCCAGCCATGTAGCAGTTTGTTGAATGTATCCACTTCAAACTTCTTTCCCATTCTTAGATATCTGTTAAACAGTTTCTCAGCCTCATTAGGTTTTCCAAGGTAAAGGTATCCATCTATTTCAGCCAAAGTCTGTTCTTTAAAAAGTCTTCCTCCAGCAGTTCCTTCACGGTATTTCTTGGGAGCATAATCATCAAAGTGTGGATCTGACATGCTATCAAGATCATCTACACCTCCAAGAGTTTCTGTTCTTGACTTAAACCCATCATGATCAACATCACTTAGAAACTCCACGTCAAGTTCATGATCAGCATCTAAGTCTGTTCCTGTAGCTAAGTGAGTAACCTCACTTACACCAACATCTTCAATTTCAGTTTCTCCATGAAAATCCTCTTCTTCTTCAATTAAAATAGTTTCAGGATTATATTCTAAAGTGTGTTCCTCATCAATAGCAGCAGTTCCTACTACAGGCAAGGTCTCAGCAACCTTTATTGTGTCAGGACATGTATCTAAATTATCTTGTAAACAATGATGTGCTGTCAGATTTACATCTTTAGTCTCTGCACTTGATTTCTTAGCATCACTCTTTTTGTTACTTTTCCTCCCTGCAGTGTTTGAGGCATATTTGGAAGAAGAACTATTTTTCTTCTTTGCACTGCCCTCTACAACCTTATCCTGAATCTTTTTTAAGTTCATCTCTGAAACAGCTTCTAAGCCTTCAGCACTCTTTTTGTCTTTTTTCTTTTTGTTACTTTCTGCTGTTTTACTTTTCTTCTTGTGGCCTGATGCTGACTGGTGTTTGTTCACTGAAGTAGCTAGTTTTTGCTCGAGAGGGAAAGTTTGTGTGGTGAACAGGAGTTTGGATGGGCGACTGCTTAATCTTGGTTCCAGAAAAGTATTCTCAAAGTTTTGTTGCTCTAAACAAAGACGCTTCCTCTGTGTGTATGTGTGAAGTATTTGGCAGCTGTAAAAACTTCTCCAGGTAAAGATACGTTCCATGGAATAACTTGCGCCTTCCAAAAGTGCCTGATGTCGGCGACAGATCTGCAGAAACGCCATGATTCATCCGC
>Ga0099818_1174671_pt1 | contig 9286 bp, 4 predicted proteins | sample SidCnscriptome_3_FD_81133 | JGI IMG/M metagenome (GOLD analysis project Ga0099818, IMG submission 81133) | Metatranscriptome of coral microbial communities from Puerto Morelos, Mexico - Siderastrea C C metatranscriptome (Eukaryote Community... | ecosystem: Host-associated > Invertebrates >... | reverse complement strand
TAAACCAAAAGCTACTGATGAGTATATCCTGGTGGTCTATTATACACGCACTCCAGTTTTTTAGAAGTACAACTTAAATGTACATTTTTTCAATGCATACTTGGTACTTTTTGAAAGTTGTACAAAGAAGCATTTAGAGACAGCTTCAAAGAGTCCCTAAAAAAATTCAAATTCAATTCAGTCACTTGGAGAATGGCTGACATCAGTTCCAACAAAAGCCAACAGAGATGCTTAACAACATCAGTTCCACCAAAAGCTGACAGAGAAGCTGAGTGACAGTGATCTGACATAGTGCCAGTGATAAGGCGGAATGTACAACATTTGTCCTTCCTTCAGGATGCACTCCTGATAAACAGCTGATGAAAATTCAGGAAACTTGACAAAATCCGGCTCTTCCACATCCACCTGACTTGTGTTATTCAGCAGCGTAGACTTGTGAGGATACAGCTTGTCAGATTCAGTCTTCGAATACAGTCTCAAATACTTCTCTCCCACCACTTGAGCCAATAGATTGTGATACGGATCATGATGCATGGGTGAAATTGTACCTCTGGGGCCAAACCAAGCATTTATTATGACGTCATTTTCACTGTCACTAAGACAACAGTAATCAGGAGTTATAATATCACGTTGTAATTCTGGTATCTGATCAAACAGCTGATGTTGAGCTAAATATGCAATTTCAGAGTCTTGACCTCTTTCAATTGGATCAATGTAGTTATCAATAAAATCTGCTACTGTCATTAATTTCTGTGTCCATGTGTCATCTGTGTATCGTGAACCCAGTTCAACAGGTACGGTGCGACAGCCAGCTATGTTCTTAAGATACTTTATGCTCCATTGATGAGTTGTCCTTGCAGGCCAGTGGTCCATTACTCCATCAAGAATTACCGGTTTGTCTTTCTGCATGTAGTTTGTTAAAAATGCTTCTATTGAAGGGCAGTGGAAGTGATCAATGTCAAACTCCTTTTCAACCTTTGGAATTCCAAAGCTTTTTCTTTTCTTTACAGAATTGCTTTTTGTGGGTTGTTCTTCTCCACCTTCAATCCCAGTCAAAGAATTGTTGCTCAATCTCCTTTTTCCAAGAACTTCTTTAGCATGCACAACTGTTGAATTCTTTGCTTCATTAAGGTTTGCCTGGGTTTCAGTAATTTCACCAATATTTTTATCTGCTACATTTTGGCTACTTAGCTGAACATTTTTCTGAAGTAGACTTGCAATCCTGGTTAAAATGTTGTTCAAGATTGGTGCCCCTAGCAAAAGCCCCATGTCACAAGCTGTCATGCTGTCTATTTTCCTTCCCAAACTATTGAGGCACAGAGCCTTGAAAACACTTGCATATGAATAAGTCTCCCTCCATATAACATTGACATCCCGCCAGTGACCTGTGTTACATTTCTCCCAGCAGATGTCAATCACACTTTGACAATTTGACAGACAGGTGTCAAAGTTACTTGAGAAGAACTCTTCCACTCCTGAATTTAGAAGGAAAAGCACTGGATCTCCACCAACTTCTGTCAGTTGGGAAAGATTTTGTTCAAGATTTAAGTGGCCTGCTTTCTTCACGGAAGGGAGGAGTTCTTGAAGGATAAGAAGTCCACCACTTTTCTTGGCTAGCAAGTCCGCCATTGAGGTCTAATCTAACTGATCAGCGGTATCTTACATAAGTAGACTCCAGTCCTTTTCAAATACGCGACCAACATGGCGTCTTCGTAACCTAGTGCCTTGTTGTTTCGAAGGTTAATATTCCTAAGTTTACTTTCTTATTATGGCGTCAAAGAAGCGAAGGAAAAACCGAAATTATCACAAGAACGATCCAGTTAGTTTTCAAGGAGAAATCGAAGCCTTGTTTAACAAGAAATTTGTTTTAAAATCAAGCGAGGAAACATGGACCCAGCTTCCGGATACAATCAGCATGTTTCAAGAATCACCCTTCCTTGTAGAAGACATGATCTCTATGAAGGACGAGCTGAATCGAAAGAAAAGCTTACTGAATGATATGGATATTGTGGAGTGGCACTCACACACGCGCAGAGCTCATAAAGCAGGGCTTGTTGTGAAACACCTGCGGGAGAAACTCCATGTTGAAATGTGCACTCAAGCTTGGACTAAATTCCACGAGATTCTCTCCTCGTTCGATCTTATCCCAGACGATACACAACAAAGTGGCAAATTTAATACGGTCCATCTTTGTGAGGCGCCAGGAGCTTTTGTAGCGTGTCTGAATCACCTTTTGAAGAGCTGTTATCAGGGAATAGAATGGGACTGGATGGCTACTACTTTGAATCCCTACTACGAAGGGCATGACTTAAAAGCTATGTTGGATGATGACAGGTTTATTTCAGAGACGTCTTCACACTGGCATTTTGGTGCTGATGGAACTGGAGATTTGATGAACCTGAATAACTTGCAAGCACTTCAGCATGATATGCCTCATGTTCATTTGGTTACAGCTGATGGCAGTATTAATTGTGCTAATCAACCAGATGAGCAAGAAAATCTTGTCGCACAACTCATCTTCTGTGAGGCAGTGACTGCCATAAACTTGCTTTCCAAAGGAGGAAACTTTGTGTTCAAGATGTTCACTGCATTTGAGCACCAGATGATATGTCTGCTTTATCTTCTTACTTGCTTGTTTCGAGAAATTCACGTAATTAAACCAGGTACAAGCAAGTCAGGCAATTCAGAGGTATATGTTGTATGCCTTAATTTTATCGGAAGAGAAGAAATTCCTGTTGATGTTATGAAAACATTGAACAAAGAATTTGGTCCACATTGCCCTTCAACAAGCCTGTTTTCTCTGTCATCAATTCCATCCATGTTTCTGGAGAAGTTGAAAGTTTGTGAAAAGTACTTCATTGGTCTTCAAATGGAAGCCATTGATGAGCACATTCAACAGTTCTATTTCATGAGTGCAGCAGAAAGAAAAGCTCATGACCAACTTCGTCAACTTGTTGTGAAGAGCTTCTTGGAAAGATGCCCTTTGCAGCCAATCAAGAGAAGGGAGCGTATAGTGCATGGTGCCAACCTAGATGGAACACAACTGAGCTTCACCAGAGGACCCACAAATGATGTCCCATTTAATGAGAGCTTTAATGGTCGACATCAGATGGGAAGTTATAATCAAAGACAATTGAATCTTCATCAGGACTGGCTTGAAAAAATCCAAGCAGATGAACTGTTTAGATTTGACCCAACTCAATCTGGAAGTTTGCAAGGACTTTCTCAAGCATCTAGTGGTGCTTCACTTATTTCACTTTTCCCTGATCAAGTTGTGTGGCTTCAAAGGGCGTCATGTGCCACACCCATAGCCACACCTGAGACCTGGATACCCCAGACTGCAGCTCATTTAGACGCTGTTTTGAATTCTCGATTCTGCACACCTATGTATGTAAGGAAGTTGAGAGAAGCACGGCAACAGGCAACAGTCTTAAAGAAAGAGAATTCTGACAACCTCGAGGCCATTTTAGACAAAGTGAATCCTTCAGTCATTGTTAACATGTCAAAAGATGGAGAAGCAGAATTGAGAAATCTAGATCATCTTGTTTTCTTTGCAGAAATGGCAAAGAATGAGAATTTTGGAATTGTGTTAAATGGTAGCCATGGTCTTGATTCTTTGATGCATTATCTTCAAGAAAAAGGTGCACAGTGCAGTTCTGTTGATATACTTGTTTCAGTAGAAAGTGGCAAAACTTCATTTACTATAAATCAGAACACTTCTTGCCATGTTGAAGACATTTCTCACAATGTGAAAAGGCTCTGCCAAGTGGGTGATGCCCAGAGAATTAGTCTTGTGTTTGCTGATGTGGACAACAGTGATGAGTTACCTTCAAGAAGAGATTTTATCTCCCTTTGCATTATTGCTTTAAAGCTGTTGGAAGTTGGAGGGATGTTTGTTTGCCACATTTGTGAGACACTGACAAGATTCAGTGTGGGCATTTTGTACATTCTGCACCAAATGTTTGACGAGTTAACCATCCTCAAACCAGTTATGTCACAGCTGTCAAGTCCACAAAGATTTTTGGTGTGCAAGGGATTTCAAAGCAATGTTTTTTATCCAGCATATCTTGAAAATGTTCTTGGTCAGCTTGTAAAACTAGATTGTGAGAAGTCAGCACTGGATGTTGTGGAGATTGTACCTATGAGACTCCTATACAGTGAGCAGTTTTACTCCTTTGTTAAAAAGATGAATGAACAGTTGGCACATTTAGAGCTCCAGAACATTGTTTATCTGGAAAATTTGTATCTCTATCCTGAAAAAATGCCATCCCATGAAGAGATATCCAGACTCAGAGAAGAAGTATTGGCTTACTTAAAGTGAACTGTTTTAAGAAGATTTCCATTGAAATTTCAAGCAATAAGTGCAAAACTAAAGTTACCAGAAAATACTGATAGCATGGTAACATTCTGAATTAAAAAAGAAGTTATCAATACTTAAGCTCCCAAGCTGACCCCACGAGAGAAAATTGAATTTGAAGTTATCCACGCTTCATGTCAGTTCAAAACCAAATGGTGCCCATTTTTAGCACATTTTTATGAGATTTGATGTAAGCTTTCTTGAGAAAGCTTGATAATTTAATCACTGGGTCACTTGGAGATATGAATTAAAGTGAGTTGTTTCAAATAGTATTCCAAAATTAATGTTACCGTGCTATGAGTGGTTTTTTAGTAAATAATTTTTGCACTTATTGCTTGAATGAATGAGCGGAATTTGTCTTTAAGTCTTAATCATTAAAGCTTTTAACAATCACCAGAGGTATGGTCAGTTGTATGGTATGTAATGTGAAACTGGCAAAGCAACACAGCAAATGAGTAAAGTGAATCATATTCCAGTGCAACAACACTGCTATCCCAATACAAATTCCAATGCAAAACACCGAATAAATATAAACATGTTGCACAGTGCTGTGGTTACGTTAAGCAGTTCACATTCTTCAATTATTATTAGAGGGCTGCAAGCAAAAAATGACCTAACCAACTGGACATCTTGCATCCAATAATATTTTGACATTAAGCTCTTTTTTCAGTGCAAAGTGAAGATGTAATGTTCTTGCTTGGAGCCCTTCAATAAATAGCTGCCTTTAGATCAAGTATGAGTACAAGGTTGAGTATGACTTTTCATTTCTAGTTGACAGGCTTTTCATTATGATGCTTCTTACTAATCTCCTTCCTCAAGCCTCCATCTCAGGAGGACCAATGGCTCTGGTAACGTCACTCGTTTGAAATATGAAATTTGTGCTCATACTTTAAAGGGACTATGTCAGCTGGGGTACACGCACAGTAGAGACTGGTTGGTTGCTTTCTGAGAGGAGTATTCCTGCATAGGCTTGCTTGATATCTACAACTAGAATCACATTCCCTAGGAATATAGACAATTTTCCAAAATCAGTTGATATACATTTACATTTACATCCAATGCGATATAACAGCCTTCTGAACTCTCTGGTGGTATCTGAAGAAGTTGGACCAACGATTTCAAATTGCTTCTCATCAACTCGCACATGCACCTGGGGTGACATAGTCCCTTTAATCTCGTACTAATTGCCCAAACTGAAGGGTCCCTAGTGTTTACATTGTAGGTGTCACCCTGTCCAAGGAACAAGTCGTTGATGGTGTGCTGCTGATGTAATCAGCCTGCTGTGCATATTACTTTTTCGTAGTTGGAAGGGTCTGTTTTAAGTGAAAAGTGAATCATACATGTGCATCAATGGAAAACGTAGTCTACAACCACTTTTGCCATTTACAAGTGTATGTTTTGCCTTTCACTAGTTATCAACAGTGATCTTGGAAGTGTTTTGTAGTACGCAGCACAAGATGATTAGAAAGGGCCATTTGCCTTTCCCAGGGAAATATACATTCTGTAACTGTGAAGTAAGTGGCATAATCACTGAGGACAACTGCTAGAACACTTTGATGGGCCTGGAGCTGGGAGACTAGATCAGCACAGTTTTTTAAGGGGGGAGGGGAGAGGTAGCTATTACATCTTCAAGAGTTGAATAAAGAAAAGACTAGAGATAATTTTATTTTTAGTACAATTAAATATCTGGATGCATCACTTTAGTTCAAAAGGTAGTATCTATTGTTCTACACAATAAGCATATTAATTTATGCAATGTTATTGCATGTTTTATATAAATGTTTTAGAAAATATTAACTAATGACATTTGGGTTACTTAATAAATATTATTCCAAGAGTGTGCGATGGGTATACAGTGATAAATAACCAGTGATGTGAAGCACTGAGTTGGTTGTCACCTTATATCCAGTAACTGCAAGTAGAATAATCATTGTTGTATTAAAATCTCATCTTTGGTAATAATTGCTGAATTTTTTGCCATCTTTTTGGACAGAGGTTTTTGCTTTGTAGCAGCTACTTTTGAAAGGTGTGGCACTTGATGTGGCATTCAATTTCCTTATAAGACAAAAGGGAAGCTCATTTGCTGAAACGGTGAGAAAGCCAAAAATTCTATAGCCAAGATCAAGAGCTAGATAACTCAATCATGCTATTTCACATAACACTGACAAAACTGGGAGATCAACCTTGAAATATAAACAAAGCTTTGCAACCACTCATTTCATTTCAAAGACACTGGCTTTGCTTTCCTACACAGAAATTCATACCCTTGTTTCTGTTTACTGTAGGTGATCTTCACTAATTTTGGGTCAGTCGGTCGATCAGATCTAAACAAGAAAGTTGACAAATGAAAAAAGAAGAGTCTGAATCCAAAAGGTGTACAAACCCAGCATCATTACCGTTAAATCTCGATTATGTCCAGCCTTTTGACAATCTGGACTTTTCTCACTGGTTCAGACTTTTTTATAAACATTTCATGAGTGAAGGACGTAACATCTTTGAGCAGAAAAGTGTGTTGTTAGTTCAACAGCCTTTCCTTACTTTATGTTCCCCAGTGAAAATGGCTGAGAATGCTGTCAGAAAATATGAGTTCAGGAGTGCAGCTATTTTATGTCTGTAAATTTGTACACTTTCCTCTGAAAGTAGCCACCATAATTGCTCACTTAAATACTGTTTGTTAATTTATTCAGTCTTGAGGTATGTCTGAGTTGTCCAGACTCTCAATTATCTGAACTATGAAATTATGAATATATGAAGTTCACATATTTGAACTATGTTCAGTGGTTTGACTGAGTCCTGTTAATTATCACAGGGCCTAGGAATGAAGGGTAACAAAACTAACATATCCATCTAAATGCTGCTAAAAGGTATCTTTGAAACAACAACACTACCCATTTACAGTGTTGTTCTTAATGTTCATTGTATTTACTGTCTTCTCCCACAATTTCAGACAACTTCTGGTACAGTCTACTTATTGGTCTCAAATAGCACCACTTTTTGCCATGTCTTCCAAAAATGTTCTTGCAAAATCACATGAACACCCAGTGTAAATATTGAAATATTTCTTCTTTATGCTCACTTTCTGCTCATCAACACCTGTTCCACTGCTGTCTTTATGACCACTAAGATCTCCAACATTCTTTACATTAACAGAAATGTTCTCTTCTGGTATGGTTCCACTCTGGCCCTGCATATCATCAGTCTCTATGCAGGAAGCAACTGCATTTCCTGTCTCTTGTGGCATTTCAGGATTGTTGTCATCACCACCAATGATCTTTGCTTTCCTTTCTGAGTCAGTGTCCATTTCCATGCCGGATGCAATTGCATTTTCTTCATCTTTGGTCTCCTGTACCATATCAAGATCTTTATCATCTTTATAATTGCCAAGGTTAATTCTCTCTCCCAAATCACTGTCAGTTGACACGCAGGAAAGATGTGTATTTTGTCCATCATTGGTATCCTGTGCCACATCAATATTGCCTACCTTTACTATCCCTCCTAAATTACTGTCTTTTTTGGTGAACAAAAAGGCCTCAGTGACTGTCTTCTTGTCTTCACTGTTCACCTCCATCACCATCCCATGCATTACATCACCTAACTCACAGCTCATCTTTGCTTTTCCATCAGAGTCACTGCCTGCCAAATCAACATCTTTCTCCATCACTTCATCTGCATCTAAACTGGGAGGAAAGACAACCCCACATGGCTTTTTTCTTTTAGCAACTTTCCTCAAACATACCTGCTTTGTTGCTTTTGCCCTTTTCTTTGTAGCTGGCATTATTTCTGCAGTCATAAAACATTCTACAGAATGGGGGACAGTATATGGTAATGATGGGGAAGAATCCATCAAATGCTGGAAAACATTCATGTTCAATCGGCTGTCAACGTCCTCACCTGCAGAGAGTCTGTGCTTGTGAACTATTGGAATTATTTTTCTTGGCCGAATGCTTTGCACAAACTTCTTCAACTCTTCAAAGGAAGAATGATCGGAGTATGGCACAACATAAACATTTGGCACATGTTTGTATGGGTTACATGTCCCAACATAGAGACAAGTTGGCAATATTGCAATGGTTGGCTCTTTCATGTTCCAAAGTTCAATGTTTCTCCTGTTGATTTCTACAGATTTTACCACCCTTATTCTTGTACGGTCTACATCACACGTAAACACATCTGGCATTCCTAATAGTTCCAGCATTTCTCTCCTCAATGGATCCACTCCGATCCACGTCTTACATGCAACAGCAATAGTATGGAGTAGCACTTCTTTCCCAAGAGAGTGAAGACCGATAACAATTTTATGCTCTGGGTGATTTCGAATGATTGCCATTATGGTAATAGTTGCACAAGAACGTGAAGGGAAGAAGCACCTGGGGTTACAATAAGTGTTATCCAGGTAGACTATGTCGAATTGCTTCCCCACAATGGCAGAATGTGTGAGGAAACGCTCACAGAAACGGAAGTCTCCAGTGTAAAGAATTTTTCCAAAGTAACCTTCAAAAACAAACATGACAGATCCGGGACAGTGGTTTGCATCAATCAGAGTTACGGTCATCGTTTCTTCACCGACTTCATCCAGATTTATGGTGACAGGTTCATCTAAAGGCAACCCAACGACCAGTTCACCCTTAACACCAAGTTTGGCTATCACAAGCTTCCTTGTCACCTCTGAACAGTAAATGGTGTATGAGTGCCACGAAGATGTTAGACCTGACGTATGATCCGCATGCATGTGAGAAAGAAAGAAAATTCTTGAGTGCGGGCATCGCCTCAACCTCCAAAAGTCAACGGCGAACGGGGTGTTAGGAATCACTGCTCCGTTCATCGTAGAAGGTGTGTTTCACCTTTTTTCAAACGTAGAGATAGAGATGAAACTATCATCTGCAGCAGAGCAAACACGCCGCCATTTCTTGTAATGCTTGCGGATCATAC
>Ga0099818_1113469_pt1 | contig 9320 bp, 4 predicted proteins | sample SidCnscriptome_3_FD_81133 | JGI IMG/M metagenome (GOLD analysis project Ga0099818, IMG submission 81133) | Metatranscriptome of coral microbial communities from Puerto Morelos, Mexico - Siderastrea C C metatranscriptome (Eukaryote Community... | ecosystem: Host-associated > Invertebrates >... | reverse complement strand
GGCGAAAATGCGCGAGAACACGCTAAGGGTGAGGGTGTGTTAGAGGAGAAAGGCGAGGAACTGAAATCTCGAAACGCAGTGATGCAAAAGCAAAAGCCACTCTTTTCGCGCAATTTGCCTGTTCCTCCAAAGAACGTAGAGGAGGATGATCTTCTTGACATCATTGCCTCAAGTGACTCGGATGTCTCGCTGAGTTCTGAAGAAGGCGAGAATTTAGGAGAGGTCGGAAAACTCATTCTCGCGCAGTCGTCTGATGACCGAGAGACACTGGGTTCTGACGAGGAGAAAACCGCTGAAAGGAATGTCGTGTGGACTGTGTCAACTCGCACCAGTGCCCCAGCGCCGCCTATTTCTGCCCCTGTGGCGAGCGAGCATAATGTGGCATTTGAATACAGTGGAGGAGTTGTTGCAGTAATCGACAATGGCTCGGGTTTCTGTAAGGCGGGTTTCTCCAATGAACAAAAGCCACGAGTAGTTTTTCCTGCAGTTGTGGGAAAACCGCGACACCAGGGAGCCATGATGCAAGATTACAGAGATCATTATATCGGCGATGAAGCACAGAACATGCGTGGCGTGTTAACTCTCAAGTACCCACTGGAACATGGGATTGTGCTGAACTGGGATGACATGGAGTCGATTTGGGCTTACACATATGACCAGTTGCGTTGCGAGTCCCAGGACTACCCGGTGCTGTTGACTGAGGCACCGTTAAACCCCAAGTTTAACAGAGAACGCATGTTACAGATTATGTTTGAGACGTTTAACGTGCCTTGTTTGTACGTAGCTGTACAAGCTGTCATGGCTCTTTATTCTACAGGAAGAACCACAGGCACGGTGTTTGACTGTGGTGACGGAGTAAGCCACACCGTCCCAGTGTATGAGGGCTACTGGCTTCCTCACGCCACTCAGAGAATGAACCTAGCAGGAAGGGACCTCACCAGGTATATGATGAGGATCCTAAAAGAGAGGGGCTACTCATTTACGACCACAGCCGAGATGGAGATCATACGGGACATCAAGGAGAAGCTCGCCTACGTGGCACTTGATTTTGAGCGGGAACTGCAAGAATCCGAGACCAGTGACAAATGTGTGGAGTTATATATGCTCCCAGACGGTCAGTCCATATCTGTGGCTAATGAGCGCTTCCGCTGCCCAGAAGTGTTATTCAATCCCAGCATGCTTGGCATGGACATTGTTGGAATTCACGAGTCAATCTACAATTGCATCACCAAATGTGACGTGGACATCAGAAAAGATTTGCTGGAAAACATCTTGTTATCAGGCGGAAGTACCATGTTACCAGGGCTAGGAGAACGCCTTCATAAGGAGATATCAAACCTGGTCAATCCACGTGACCCAGGGCGGGTCAAGGTCGTGAGCCCGGATGACCGGAAGTACGCAGTGTGGAGCGGAAGTGCTGTGCTTGCCGGACTTTCAACTTTTCCTCAAATGTGTATTTCAGTACAGGAGTATGATGAGATGGGTCCAGACATTGTTCATAGAAAATGTTTTTAACGTTATAAACTAAAACAGAAGCGGTGTCACTCTAGGTAGGTACACGTAACACTTCGTACTGTTTTTCTTGCAAGACCTCAAACGTGTTCACTTGTCAGAGATACTTGCACTAGCCTGCAGTGCCCGGGCTGCAGTGCAGATGTATTTTTGGTGAACAAGCGCTGAATGCTCCTTCAGCTTTTTAGGCCACCATCTTGGATTGGCTGAACAGAGGAAAGCTACCAAAAGCGACCAAGAAAGCAGGAGTCATTCTGAAAGTCAAGTGATAAGGAAAGGAAGAAATTCCTGCCCTTTTCCACTCCTCTCAACCTTATACGTTTTGGTAATCCAAGATGGCGAACACAAACTAATCCAGCGCTACACAAAAATTTGGATTTAGCAAGTGAGTTGATAAGGTCAATTGGCCACCGAAGAGAAATTGAAAGCTGACGTCAGTCGAGTGTTAATGCAGGGCCAGTCAGCCAAAAATATAGCTCAGAGAAAAGTTGCTACGAAAACTCGGACTAGTAACTTATTTTCCTAACAACTGGTCATTATTTCCCTTTTATATGGTGAATTAAAACTTTCTCGGTAATCTTTGGACATCTCCGGGAATCTTTAAGTGATGGACTGAAAGTGAAATTGTTCTCGCAGTAAAATTGAGGGAGAAGTACCGCGAATCAATACCTAGAGTAACGCCGCGTTACTTTGCAGTTAGATATTGTAGTTAGTAGAGAGTTAGGAAATCGCGCTCGTGTGCTTACGTTGCTTATGCAAGCAACAAAATGAATAAATTGCTTTCATTGTCAGAGTAGTGAGCACAGCAGTAATAACTGGGCACTGAAATGCTCAGGTTAACCAGAGTCGTAGGCTGAAATTTATATTTACTCGAGCGTCTGCAACAGGCCTTGTAAATTCAATAAGAAGAGAAACGTTACTTTATATAACAATGCATGCAAAATTTCTAGCTAGCCAGTCAGTATCATTATATGCGTTGTACAACCGGGGCCAATTTTTTTATAACTTTCATTATGTACGTTTTATTCAAGCAAGTAGCTACACCTATAGTGTTACCAGAAAATATCCCTTTTTAACAAGCAAAAGCAGTAAATTATTTTTCAGTGAGAAGGTGGTTTTTACCACTTGGTTTTACAGGATTTTACAGTAGCAGTTTAGGGGAAGACTAGAGAAAGAAATTCAGACATTTCGCGGTTTCATGTAGAGGTCACAATGCTATAATAAATTATTACTCTCATTGTTCGTTTAAGTGCTTTATATAAAGCACATTTTAAATTTCTTTGACGGAACGTTTTATATCTACCTCTGATCTTCGTTCGTTTCTGTTCTTAGTCTTAAAATCCGCCAAAAACGCAATTCATTTATGATTGGTTTTGTAGTATTTCTATCATATCTTTGTTTGTTTTAAGCGTAACAATGCCATGTATATTTTCTCTTAACTCCTGAAGATATACCGAGCGTTTTAATGGTATTTTGTGCAAAGCAGCTCAATTCGTTAAATATAATTTCAAAAACTTTCGTAGTTAGCTTTATTTTTGAAATAGTAACAACTGAAACCTCTAAGCCCTGCCTTTTGCGCGGTGATTGCTTTCGGCTATTTTCGAAAATGCTCGCTTATGTAGCTAGATCTAGAGTGCCATTTTCATTCTTAATATTCCCAATTTGTACACGTACTAAAAGCATATCAGACGGAGAAACAAGTTTTTATTTACAGATATTTTACAAATATTTAGGTACAGAAGATGTATAATTTTAGCATTTTGTTTATAATATAGTAATAATAACACATAGTTACATTTTATTAGCAACAACTCGATTTCGCGAATTGTGTGAAATAACTTAATTTATTCTTTAATTTTCAGATCTGTTTAAAACGTAATGAAGATACATAAAACAGTCGCTAAATCAACTTGCCGCTAAAAATTGTAACTGCGATTACATAAACACATCCAAAGCTCTTATTAATGCAATAAATTTGTAAAGCCTGCCAATCATAAACGATAACAAAGAGACAATAAATCTATCAAGTTCTAATGTTTTCTGGCATTGAATGGGACTGTTGGGTCATGTTCGCGTCTAACAAGAAAAGTTGAGACGAGACCCATTGACAATGAAAGAACCTTTGTAAAAGATCATGTTTGATTTTCGGTTTGTTTGAGGGGTGTCCATATCGTTTTATGTATTTGGAAGCCATTTTGTTTTTCAAGGGAGCAAATAGAAATAGCAAGAATGCACGTTGCAATATTGGAGAGCATTCTGAATTTTTACCAGTAAGGTAAATCGTTTCGAACCCGAAGAAATGGTTATTTCTCAGTGTATTGCGAGTATTAAAAACGATGAAATAACATGGAACGACCTTAGTTTGTTTGACAAATAGAGAAGACAAAAACGTTCTTCAAATTGTCATTTAGGAACACCAGGGAAATGTAGACAGTAAGAGCCGGAGGCAAAAAAGGGTGTTTTAGCTGATCTGAATAGCAAAACTTTGGCACCAGGTAAGGTGTGTTTTTACAACTGGGTGACAAACAAAAGTCAACAGGTTTAAAAATTATACCACGGCCCAGTCCTCAACGGTTGCGGCGAGCAAAAATCACCTCTTCACGCTGACAAGCGATATGCTGTTCTCAAATTACGGTGATTTTCAAAAGAAAGAAAGAGCACGACTAGCGGCTAGAAGGAAGGATCGGGCAAACCACCGACTGATCGGGATGTTTGGACTTCAACGAAAGCTTAAGACAATTCTCTTACTTTTACTCGTGGTTTATTTGTGCGTCAACATATATCATACTTCGCGAACAATTATTGAAAACGAGGCTCAAATCGCTCTGTTAAAGAAAGTACTCAACAAACCTCTCTGTGTAGCGCATCAGAAAACAATTCAACGCCTCCGACGATTGACTAAAGACCTTAATTACGTTCGGATGGCAGTGGATCGCGATGTGGCAATGGCGAGAATTATCGACGGTCATTCCGACAATCTGCGAAAGCTTCTTCGGGAAATCGAGTTTATTACGAGCACGAACGAGGACGATGAAAGGCGAAGAAGCCTAGCTGAAGACGAGCCGAAAGCATCTCAAGTTGTCTGCCCGGAGGTTTATAGAGGATCCCTTCACGGTTATCCATTTTACAGACAAGGTTTTGAAACTAAAGAATGTCCACTTAAACGTGAAATGAAAGAACTCGTGACTTTAATTTTTGATGACGTTGTTGTGGCGACAACAGCAGGTGACCAAGCAATGGTATTCAACCAAACGGGTCAAACAGGTCACGTTAGCAGGTTTTTCAAATTTCTTGACAGCGTGCATCGTTTGTTTCCTGGAATCAGGACGCACTTTATCTTAGGAAAAAATTGGAATCAACAATTGCTTGACAAGATAAATGAAAAGGCAACCTCGAACGTGTATGCGAAAGCTTCGTTCTATTCTTTGAGGAACAGTCCGTATAGCAAGGGGGAATTTCTTCAGACTATAATTGATGGAATAAATACAGATTATGTTTTGATTGCGCCAAGTTTAACACACTTCACAGACGATATGAACCTTGAAAGGCTCGTAAGAGTTCTTTCAACTCACGAAAACACGTTCTTTGCGGGTGGCAGTTTTAGAAATTTGACAGGTCACTGGACTAATGGCTGTCTCCAAACACAGCTGAAAAATTACACTCTGACCTATAAATCGGGCTACTACCACTCTTTTGCCGAATGTTTGGTTTGCGACCATCTCTCGGGTCCATTTCTAACGAAAACGTCCACACTGAAAGATATTGGATTTCATCTAAGTGGAAAATACGGTCTTAATCGAGATTTATTTTTGAGGGTAAAGGATCGATATTCTAGCTCACATCCGGGACTTGGTCATGGCGGAACTGCAGTCGTGACTTGCCCGGATGTTATGTTCCACGCACAAAGCCCTCAAGAACGAGATGACGAACTTGTAGACTTTGCAAATAAGTATGATATTAAAAAGATAGTTGAAGCAGATGGGAAAACTCGATGGTTTGGTTGCAAAAGGGGAATAGAACACCGCAATGGAGAAAAATGTCCTTCGATGTCAGGACTAGCAGTCCCACCGTGCTGTTTGGAGAATTTAGCCGACGCAATAAAATTTGTAATGAAACAATGCAGGATGAATAATGTGTCTTGTGAACTCCAGGAAGGAACTTTGTTAGGTGCTGTCAAACTGAACAAAGTTCTGCCTTGGGAAAGAGATGCTGATATCACATTCCTGACTGCAGATTTTCCCAAGCTGTTGAAGATAAAAGGTATATTTACCCGACAAGGATATGTGGTTCACGATATCGGTAAGTTATGCATTTTACGGTACAAATTCAATTGATACGATTTCCACAGTGATTGCACGCGAACATTAAATTCCAGCTCAGATGAGCAACCCAAACAATGGCTCCGTGAGCCGGTTGGTTTCGCGAAAGGTGCTTCGAAGTAAGACACGATTCCCTACGACTCATGGTAACAACGTTACACGCCGGTGAACCTGTTTGAGGTGAAAATCAATGGTTAATATCTTTTTTCCCTTGACTTCTAGAGCAGCCGTGGTGCTGTGTAGAACACAGTTTAGCCGGTGGAAAAATCGAGTTACTAGCGGACGGCTGGTCCATCCAGCTGTATGGCCAGCACAGGATGAAACCCAAAGGAGTCATCACAGCGCACCCACCAACAAAGGTCTTTTTCGGCGGCCAGTGGCTCAATGTACCTTTCAATCCAGGGCTTTATGCTAGAAACCGCTATGGTAAGGAGGTTTACAAGCACGCAGAACACTGGCTATCCACTGGAAAACAGTCTGGCTGGGACGCCTACGACACAGGGGTGTTCAGTTCATGCCCCGTCAAGGGATTTCACGGGTGTCTTGACCAATATCAGCCTGATGGCTCTATGCAGTTTGACAACCAATTTTAGCCTTTTTTTCCCTCGGTTTTGCGTTTACAATACTTTTTGTCGGAGGGTTCAAGAATGCCGATGCGAAACACAAAATTCTAGCAATCCCATGAGGGCCATGTGATATAGACTTTCCTCATACCAACTTCTTAAACTGAGTCGCTAAAATCGGACGACGAAGTAAAGATAAGTTACCTTACTAGACACTGACGTATAACGTAATTTATGTGTATTGTCACGTGCAACCTTATTAACATTCAGATTATGTTTCTAAAAGGGAGACAAATAGACAACAGCAAGTCGGTTATCACTGGGAAATTGTATATTTGTACTTGCACTTCGTATTTTGACGTGAGTTTGTCAACTCCAACAACTGTCAAGATTTACAAGAACGAAATATAGTTTAACATGCTGTGAAAGAAATTACACAACTACACAAATTTATGTTTAAAATACTTCTGATCTACTCAATACCCAAAAAGTCAAACTGACATTCATTCAAGAAAGTGAACAAGCCATCGCAACATATTTGTCCATGCAAAAGACCGATTATGGTATCGGATTGGAAAGAACGAGTTTATTCCCTGTTGAAGAGATTAGCCAAGAAAGAAGACTTTCTCCGTTCCTCTGTGCTCTTCTTCTGTGCTACACTAATCAGTCTCGCTCCTTCTCGTAACATGGTACCCAATGTTTCCTTGTGCGAGTCAAACACCTTTCCGCTCTCCATCTCCATTAGGTTGGACATCAGGTCGCCACCAGTTAACAATAAGTTGTTGTCTTCACTCGTCCTCTTCTGCTCCTGTTCGTCGCTTCTCAGGATGCCTTCCTTCCTGGCTTTTTCTTGTAATTCCGTCACCTTGCTGAAAATCTCTACAATCTCCGCCTGGATCTTTTTAGCTTCCGCAAGATTTTGTTCAATCGCGCTCAAAATCAGAAAATAGTTTTCCAGTTTCTCGTGTGGAATGTTTGTCAAGTTCGGCAACTGAAACGGCATCTGTTTGAGATAAACAAAGCTGGGAACGTCTTCAACTCCCACTGTCTGTGTTGTTGAATCTTCTTCCTCAAGTTTGGCCTTAAGATCATCTGTTTCCCTCTCTTTTCCCTCAGTCTTCACGTCAACCATAGCGAATTCCAGATTTGTAACAACAACAGCGACAACGAGGTTTGCAAAAACAAACGCACCAATAGCAATGAAAACGAGGAGAAAAAGCCCTCCGCCAACATAATAAGTTTCACCAACATCCTGAAAAGCTTTGAAAATCTCCATCCAGCCATCTTGAGTAAGACATACGAAGAGGTAAAACATAGAGCTTGAAAGGTTTCCAAAATACATGGGTACAATGTCTCTGAACAGTGTGACAGCAATCACAGAAAACACCAGCATGATGATCACTAACAGCAACACAATGTTCGCCATGTCGGGAACTGACTGAAGAATTGTCTGTACAACAATCTGTAATCCAGGGAGGGAGCTGATGAGGGTCCAAGAAGGAGAGCCACCACAATAAAGAAATCCAGGACATTCCATCCCATTTTCCAGAACATGAAGAAACCATGATACCACTTGACGAGGATCTCACACACAAAGATGGTCATCAGGCACTGATCAAGCACTGAAAACAAGTGACTGTACTGCTGTTCCTGTCAAATCAACACAGTGTACATAAGTTATGTGCAATTCTTGGTACACGAGCAATTGCACACTTTGATTGGCTCCCCTCTACTGCGGTGTCAGTTCACATCGAATCTGGAAATAAACACTCCTTTTCACGAAAATGTTTCACTTGGTTGGTGAGTGAGCACGACCCCAGATTGTCTATAAAACAGTTCTTCAATGCAGTCTCACCCTACATGAATTCACAACCAACTCGGTGGTGCGCATTGTTGGCTACCACCTTTCCACATGTTTTTCCCTTACAAGCTGCGAAATTTTCTGAAAGTATTTTCAAAGAAAAGTGGTTATTTTATGTTGATATCAAAATTACTGCGTATTTAAGTCATAAGCTTCTGCTTTTTAAGTCATTTAAGTCATAAGCTTCTGTTTTTATAACTTGGAGCTTTCAAATTGAACAATAACAAATCCCAGAGAACATAACGATCGTAGCACCAGCACCACCTGCCCTGGCAGAAGGGGAAACAACTTGTAATAAGTAATAGTGTACGTATTTTGTTTTCGTTCTTAATCTTCGCCGAGCTCGTCCAGGCTAAACGGTGCAACTTACTGTTGAGCCAGAAGTATTCCTGGGAGTGATATATAGCGAACATATCGACAAGATGACAAAATATTCCAGGGAAAAAATAATAATTATACACAAATTCGAGTATATTGGACGTGTTTACAGAACAATTTTTAGTCGTCTAATACGTTATCTTTACAATTACAAACACCTGTTCATTACTAAGAACAACAACAAATCCCAGCATGCCTTTCGATCAAAGTACCAACCCCTTCTGGCAGCTGTCTACTAAAACAACTTCTTTCTGTTGCTTTATTTATTTATTTCCTTCACAGATTGTCTCCTTCAAAGATTGGATCTGTATTCGACAAAGAGCGGAGACTATGCAAGGTAAATTCACTGTCCACTGGGCTACCTGGAAAAGAGACCTTTTCACTGTTCAAACAAAAGATCATTTACAAACCTACACGGAAAAATAGTTGTCCTCAGAACGATACAATATATATCAACTTTGGTTCGGCAAAGCAAGTGACTGTTAAAACACAGTTTTCTCATCACACTAGCAGCAAAGTGAACTGTACAGTCTAACAAATAATTAAGCTTATTGTTCTGTACGGTTTCATTATTTGCATATAAACGGTCGCAGCTGAGTTTAAGATAGATAGATAGATAGATAGATAGATAGATAGATAGATAGATAGATAGATAGATAGATAGATAGATAGATAGATAGATAGATT
>Ga0099818_1437164_pt1 | contig 9487 bp, 1 predicted proteins | sample SidCnscriptome_3_FD_81133 | JGI IMG/M metagenome (GOLD analysis project Ga0099818, IMG submission 81133) | Metatranscriptome of coral microbial communities from Puerto Morelos, Mexico - Siderastrea C C metatranscriptome (Eukaryote Community... | ecosystem: Host-associated > Invertebrates >... | reverse complement strand
AGCTCAGTTCGGCTCAGCATGGAATTCATTTGACGCACGGCTCGGGAAAGTCCAGTCGACGCGCAAAAGCCTACTGTTTGCCGCTAGCTACGCTTGCCCGCGCACGTGCAATCTCAGGGTCGAGGAGGGGAAGCGAAGAAGCAGATGCTCTGGTTTTGCCGGACAACTCTTCTTCTGGCGGTCGTGCGGATTGCAATAGCCTCTCCCTACACAGAGGAGAATTCTAGATGGAACGTGAACTTCGAAACGAGTCACGTACCAGAACAATACTATGGGCAGTGGGAAGGTCACAGTCATTTTCCATCCCCATCGGATTGGAGAGCGCTCTCCATTTACCAATTAGTTACGGACCGTTTCGCTGACGGGGATCCAAGGAACAATGAAGCGTTACATGGAGGATTTGATGTGCGAGACATGACCTTCAGGCATGGTGGAGATTTCGTAGGGCTTCAAGGGAAGCTGGACTACATCAAGGGCTTGGGATGTCAGGCCATTTGGATCTCACCGATTTTCCAGAATGGGTTCAACTTTTATCACCAGTACGCACAGCATGACTTCACCTTGTTGGATCGTCGACTGGGGACGCTACAAGAGCTTCGGGCCTTAACACAGGCTGCTCATGATCGAGGTATGTATATCCTCATCGATGTGGTCATGAACCACATGGGCAACGAGTTCTTCTTCGAGGGCCACTCCAGCGATACAGCACCCTTCCGTTTTCACGAGACCGGTGGCCAACGAGAGTACAGGTTGATTCCTCGAAGAAGTCGCCGTGAACTTCATGACACTCCAGCTGGAAAGCAGCCATACATGGATTTCTGGTACAACAATACGTGGGTCTCGGAGGCTCGGTATGAGAGCCCTTTCTACGGCCAATATGGTGAGGCTGCTTGGGATCAAGGGCAAGGTACTTACGAAGGCTCGGACTTTCATCACAACGGCGATTTGCAGAACTACGCGGATCCTTGGGAAATCAACGTGGCAAAGATCTATGGTACAATGGATGATTTACGCCTGGAAAACGAACGCGTTCAGGAGAAATATTTGGCGATGACGCAGGCTTTGATCGCAAGTGTGGATGTGGACGGCTTTCGTGTGGACACTCCCATGCAGGTGCCTCTTCCCTTCTACAAGCACTGGGCTCCTGCTATCCGAAGATATGCCAAGTCGTTGGGAAAGGAGCGCTTTGGAATCTTTGGAGAGTTTTATGTCACCACGGAGCGTTATGCCACCATGACAGGTCGCGGACGTGACAATAGCATGTATGGCCAAGAGAAATTTCTCCCTGGAGAAGCGACATTGAAAGGTGGCATTGTGTATCCCTACTATTGGTATACCTTTACCGCCTTGGTCTACAAACGGCCCGAGTTTGTGACTGGCTTTGCCTTGGCATATCGGGAGGAGAATCGGATGATCGACACCTTTGATCCCAGCAGCAATCGTTCGGAGTATGCTCAATGGATCTTTTGCAACAATCATGACAACTGGCGACTTCAATCTTTGACGGGCCAAGATGAACTGAAGATGTGTCTGGTGGTCATCACTTTTTGGCCCGGATTGCCACTTCACTATGCTGGCGATGAACAAGAAATTGATACGCCTGGAAGTGCTTTAGATGGCTGGGCCAGAGAAGAACTTAGTCCTTCTTTAGCGTGGAGTGCCGTCAAAACATCTCCAGATGGCAACCGCGCTGAGCGTGATAACTTCGATATGGCTTCCACCAACTATCGTTACATCTCACGTCTCAATGCCCTACGACGTGCCTATTTTGGATCCTTTGGGCGAGCGGAGTGTGATGATGTGAAAACTCCTGTGCCAGAATTGCAGGATTTGTTAATCTTTTGGCGTGGTTGCAGTGCAGAAGGTGTGGTGTTGGTTGCCAGCAACTTCAACACAAAGGAGTCTAAGACAGCTGCATTCTACTCTCCTTGGAGTGAGGGCACACGACTGGTCGATGCAAAGCATGTAGAAGGTCGAGAGGTGATGGTCGAAAAAGATGGCTATGTTTCCTTTCTCCTTCAGCCATTGGAAGCTGCAATCTTAATACCGGGACCTGTGAAAGACTTGCCGCCCATGGTCCAAGAGATACAGCCACAGCATGCAGAGGTCTTGAAGGGAAACGATATAATGGCCAGGCAGCTGCGATTACGCTTCGATCAGCCCATGATGGCGGATGTCGTTCGTCACGTCTTCTTGGATGATAAAGCCATTTTCAGTTGCACCGATGGGACCTGCCAGGAAGTGAGAGCCACCCCGGACACCTTGGAGGATGGATTTCATAAGGTGACAGTGCGTGGTGCCTGGAGTGCGAAGGGCCTTGAACTTTTTTCCACCTTCAGCTCCAGCTTCATGGTCCAACGAGGTGAGTCCATCATCGGAAGTCGCAGGCACCAACAACCAGGACTCATTTGCGACTTCAATCGATTGTGTCACCAGGCTCTTGGTGCTGACTACATGAGGATTCAAAATGTGCAGATCCGAGGGTCATGGTCTGAGTGGATGCCTTATGTGAATGAAAGTGATTGGCGAGTTTTTCCTGGCATTCCAGTTCTGGTGCAATATCATGCTGGTACGAGCTCCAGTTACATTGTGGGTGACTGTGTCCGAGAAGATGGAACTCGATGTTATGTGAGTTGGCACCCTGAGATGTTTTTGCGAGCTGACTTCAACGGGTGGGGCTTGATCCAAGATGGCAGTATGGCACGAGTGAATCACTTCACGTGGGCTGGCAATGTCACACTCTCGCGCTTCTCCCGTGCGAAGTTTGCACCGCAACAGGGATGGAAGAAATCCTATGGAGTTCATCCGCGGCGTCCATTGCTTTATGCCATGCCGACTTTTGATCCAAGGTACACCACCTTTGAGTATGAGCCTTTGATTTCAGGAACAGATGCCACCAGAAAGTGGATGGTTGAGCGAGAATTCTGGTCCAATGAGGAATCTCTGGCCAGTGGTGCTGAATTTGCCAGCGAGTTTTGGATTGGCTATGAGTGCACAGCCGAAGAACCCAGGTGTCCTGTTCCGACACAAGACGCCAACAAGTGGAGGTGTTATAGCTTTTCCAGCTCGCAGGACATCAATTGGTGCCGCAACATTGGTACTGATGATTGTTGGGAGTATGCCGAGAATGATTGGTCCAGCAGCATGACAGACTGCGCAGGATGTTCCTGTTGTCGACGTGCAGCAGCTCCTGCGTTGGAAGGGCATCAAAATACTTGCTGCGTCCTCTTCAACGACTTGACCTTGAATTACACTGTGACATCAGATCTGAGCCGCTGTGCGCCTGTAGTTGTGGAAGAGGTTCCAGAAGATCAGAGAATTCAGGCGGAGGGCGAAAGCGTCGTCAGTCAGCCATTGAAATGCAATGACTTGCCAGAGCCACAGCAAGAGGTAGATGCTCCCGAGGAGCTGAAGGCTGGTTCCAGCATCGAAGAGACCGTCCGTTGGAGCCGTGCGCGTCTTGCGAGCGCAGAGAAAGAGTTCAGCGAGCAAAAGTGGACTCGCATGGCTTCCCCCAGCAGTTGGCATAATGAGGTGGCTTACAGCCTCATGGTGGATCGCTTTGCAAATGGTGATCTTTCCAACGATCAAAACAACATCCCTTCTTTCCAGCACCAGGAGTTGAATGTGGGCGAGCCGTGGTCTGTTCACAAATGGCGACATGGCGGCGATCTTTTGGGCGTTATGTCGAGGTTGTCATATTTTCATCATTTGGGTGTGACAGTGGTGGCATTGTCTCCGATTTTCCTGAACGCCAGGGGCGAGTATCATGGTTTTGCAACCACCGACATCTCCCAGATCGATCCCAGCTTTGGTGATGCTCGTTTGCTGAGAACTTTGGTTCATCAGGCGCATGAGCTGGGCATTCGCATTGTGTTGGATCTCCAGATAAGCCGCGTGTCTGGTGACTTGCACTACAGGCAACACCATGACAATGGCGTTGATCAAGTCAGCAGCTGCGTCAAGTCCTTCGAGGAGGTTTATCGAAACACCAGTGGACGCTCACACGCTGAACGATCGCATCAGCGCACCTTGGCGTTGGAGCAGATGCCAACATATTTGCAACATCAGGAGTTCTTCGTCCGTTGTGGACCACGGGACATGTACCGTCCCCATCAGAATTCCTACTTTAATGAGCCTCATGACAGTGAAGAGTATGAGGCTGCTTTCCTTTGGACGGAATTCCAGGGAGATGAAAGCTTTGAGTTTGATACCATGAACGAAGCCTTTCAGGAGGTTTACACCAACCTCTTGAAGTATTGGATTGCCTATGCCGACATTGATGGTTTCCGGGTGTCATCAGCTGCGTATATTTCCTCAGACTTCATTGCCTACTTCTCCACCCACACCAGGTTTTATGCTTCCAAATTGGGGAAGAATCGTTTCTTCATCATTGGCGAGATGGATCCTTCCGAGTCCTTTGGTCTTCAACATTTTGGCACCACTGGGGAGACGCGATTGCCTTATCGAACAGAGCGCACGATCGAGGAGCTTTGCCCTTACTACTCTACACTGAGTCCACAAGTTCCAGGACTATTGGCCAGCTATCCTATGCATGAGGTCGCCTATTTCCGAGCAGTGGTAGCTGAAGGGGCAGAAGCTCCCAAGGATTTCTTCAGCAACACATGGAAGCATCTCCAAGAGGTTCGGCAAAACCTGGCTATGCTGGCAGATGTGAAGTCCACGTGGAGTGCAGCGGATTCATTGCAAAGGCCACGTTTGCTCTCAGTGGCCAACCCTGATGCCTGGCGTTTGTTGGTATCTTTGGCCTGGAGCTTCACGCAATATGGCATTCCAGAAATTTGGTATGGTACAGAGTTTGGCTTCACTGGGCTTTGCTACAAGACATCCACAGAGAAGTTGGCCCTGCTCGACAGGATGCTGAAGCTTGGTATCAACTCGGGTGCTGCCAAGGAACTGCTGGACTCCTGTGACTATACAACCCTTGGTGCAAACGCAGTGAATCAAGGATTTTGGCGTCAGGATATGTTCAGTGGCGGTCCCATGGAGTTGGGCCGTGCTGAAGTGGACGCCCAAATCCATTTTCGTGCAGGGTTGTTGGTTGCTTCATCACCTCATTGGTGTGAAGAACCCATCATGGATCGTCAAACAGAGGTGTTTCGAATGACGAAAGCGCTGATCCGTATCCGTCGCAGTTGCCCAGCGCTGCGCAGCGTGATAGACCTGGGTGTTCAGGTCTATGGAGATGCTTCGGCACAACAAGTGAGTTATTGGAAGATCTTGGAGGACGCTGCAACATCTAACCGATCCAATGTATCCAGTCCGACAGCTATATTGGTGATTCTGTCTCTGGCAGAGACGCCTTTGTCTGTACCCAGTCGCTATTCCATGCCAGACTTTGCCCACAAGGATGGTCAGGCCTATGTGGACTTGTTGCACCCAGAGAGGATGGCTGTAGTTGATGCCTGGGGCAACCAGAGTTTGCTGCTCGTTCCTGGTGGCCTCGATGCAGTTCACGTGTCTATCTTTGCCCCGAAGGAACTGGTGGAACACGATGTCACATCGGAGTGGTTAATTTGCAAAGGTGCTGGCCTGACTCCTCCCGCACAGGATGCCTGTCAAAAATCCATCTTCTCCTTGTGGTTGACCAGAGGTGCTTCTCTGGTTTGGTTGGCAGTACCTTTCCTGGTTCTCTTGGTGAATTCCAACAGCAGCGTCTTTCTCAGCGTTGTGAAGAAACCCACGAGGCCGAGTGCGCCCTTGAGTGAAGAAGCACGGAAAGAAGCTCAGCATGTCTTATGCGCAGCCATTGAACACACCATCCCCATGCGCAATGTGAAAGTCTCTGCTGGTGGACTCGGAAAGGTATTGGATCAGATGTTACGAGAACATCCCAAGTGTTTGCTGAGTTTAGTACATCCAAAGTTTGGAGATGTGGACTACGGTCCGATGGACGAGTTTACCACGTTGAAGATCATTGTTGATGGAAAGGAGCTTCCGGTGGTGGTTTACAAACTTCAAGATGAACTGAATGGCATCCAACGGGTTTGGTACTTGTTGGAACACGAGCTCTTTACGGAGCGGGTGAAAACATCTCCCTATCCGTGTCCAATGACCAAGATCCGTGTTCTTCGCTACTTCTCCTTGTGGAACCAATCCGTAGCAGCCTTGATGAGGATGTTGGAGCCTGATTTGTATCACTGCATGGATTATCACGCAGCACTGGCACCACTCTATTTGCAGGAGAAGCCAATCCCAATGATTCTAGTGTTGCACAATGCAGACTACATGGGCGTTATTGAGACGGACTTTATCAATGACCGCTTCTGGAAAACGACACCTCCCATGCGACGTCTGAGTTTGGTCTTTAACTTAAAGATCCGCGCCATTCGGAAATACGTGATGTTCGAGGGACGTTTCAACATGTTGAAGGCAGGCATTGCCTATATCAAAGAGCTCCAGGGGGGTCATGGTGTATGCGCCGTGTCGGCCAACTACGGGGCGGATCTGAAACGAGAACGAATGCTCTTCCGTGGACTACCTGAAATCTTAGCCTTGGACAATGCCACTGACCCTGCAGAAGATCAAGGAGCTTCAGGCATCGAAAAGCTACGCAAGATGCGGTTTGAAGCCAAAGCGGCTTTACAGAACTACTGCGAACTGGATCAGGATCCAGGTGCTAAGATCTTGATCTTTATTGGTCGCTGGGTGAAGCAAAAGGGTGTGGATCACATTGCCATGTTGACACAGGACATCCTCAGAAGTCGCCGTGAGGTACAGATGGTTCTCGCAGGCCCACCGGATGATGCATTTGGTCTTTATGCTCAAGAGTTGCTTGCGCCGCTGATGCCACTCTTTAAAGGTCGTTTGTTCGTGTGCACCGAATTCTTTCGTTTGCCCAACGAGTTACGACGTGGAGCCCATCTATGCCTGACACCTTCATGTTCAGAACCCTTTGGTTACGTTGATGTGGAGTTCGGCTTATTGGCAGTTCCATCAGTGGGTTGTGCCATTGGAGGTTTGGGCAAGATGCCGGGGGTCTACTTTCGGCAGCAAAATGCGGACTCACCGCAGATGTTGTTGGAAGCCTTTTATTCGGCCGTCGACCATGCGTTGGAACTTCCAGAGCCTCAATATTGGCAGATGGCAAAGGCTGCTACCAAAGCCACCTTTCCCTTCATCATTTGGCGTGAAAATTTGCTGGAGGCGTATCACTTGGCGTTGATGCACTTTAAGGCGAAGGATACCGGTGTGAAGAATCATTTGTGGGCGCAAGTGGCAGGTCGCGAAGGGGTGCAACGTGAATTGGCCCATCGTGAGAACAACCGCTTCCGGCGAATGAGCTCCACTTCCATCGTGGCTCAACATATGCGCGTTCTGGACGTGGATGATGACACGGAGTTTTTGGAACAACAAGTGAGTGAGGAACGAATTCATGATATCATGAAGGCATCGATGTCCAAAACCAAAGGCAATCCTAAAGATGCCGAGACTTTGCAGAGTTGCATTTGCCAAGCGGAACAACGGCTGACCGAACGCGCCGCAGTGACGCAGTGGCTAATGAAGCCTTTCTGCCGTGGAATTTGTCTCCGCATCCATGCGGTGATTGCGCTTTGCTACATTTTCTCTCCTGTTGGAGAGACGGTGCTGAAGAATTTGCAGGTGAAGTCTAAAGGACTTGGCGTCCAGGAAAGTGCTCAGTGGAGTCTTTTCTATTCTGGCAGTTGCGTGGGATGTGTGATTTGGGTGTTTTTGAGTCGAGGGATGCCGCCCAACTTATTGATGGCCATGTCTCAGGTGATGTCGATGCTTTTCTTGGGATTTCTTCCCACCATGCAGGAGACATTATTCACATCAGATGGACCAATCATGGCCTACCTCTTCATTTGTGGCATTCAAAGTGCATCGCGTTTGCTCTTCATCGTTTGGAACTTTAACGAGGACTTTCAAGGAGGATTTCAAATTGCTGCCAAGCGGATTGGAATGTTGGAAAGTCTGAGAGCAGGCACTGCATGGCTATCTGTCACCTGCAGCTACCAGGGATGGGACATGATCAACAAGCAGGCAGTGCTCTTCATCTCCTTGGTGACCTTGTTGCTTCTCTTTAAGGCACCACATTGCTATTCTGCCTACGTCTTGCCCAGCTCTAACTTCTGGGAGGCATTACCATCCCAAAAGACCTTCATCCTTCTGATGCTTGCAGAGATGATGAATTTCCTGGCCATTTATCCCTCCATGAATTTCGAACACTGGTGGACTCTAAATGGATGGAGTCCCCATGAGATTGCTGGCTTTGCCCTTTGCGTAGCACTTTGCAGTCCTTTGGTGGTGTCTGCTGCATTTTACGCCCTTCAAAGGAGAGCCATTTGGGGTCCGTGGGTCACAAGAGACTTTACGTGCCTTTTACCACCTGGGGCTTTGTTGCGTGCACTTGCACTTTGCGATTTGGGCTTCTTGAATTATCGAAGTCGCAGCTTTGTGGTGGCCATCATTGTCTCTGTGGTGGTGGACGTGGCACGTAATGCTACAGTGTGGTGTTCCATCCTGGGCATTCTGGGAAACAAATGGTATGCACTGAAAGGTGGCTATCTTTGCATGATGGTCATCACCTTGAGTTCTGCATTGTCTCCTTTGGTGACAGACCGCTTGGCATATCTTATCACTGGTGTGTCTTTGCTAGACTCCTTCGACACGTTGCAGATTTCGACGTCTGGAGGATCCATGGGGCAGGCCATCGCATGGTCTGTGATGCCGCTTTCGGCTGCAGCCTACATTTTCCAGCTGCTGGCCCTGCGCTACTTCAACTCAGACACTCTCAGCTACAAAGGGCACGGTGCCTGGACTGCGGAAGGGCAATACTTTGGCTCCGATGTGATGACCAAACGCATTTCCGTGAAAGAGATGAACAGGAAACGTCGCCGCGCTAAGCTGATGAATAACGAAAGTTTTGACGTGTTGAAAGTCAACAGCATTTTTCGCGTTTTCACCAACAAGCCGTCCTTGTGCAACCCGAGTTCACCAAAGTTCGAGCCACCGAAGGCACCAGAAGTGAACCCTTCCATGGAATTTACCTCTGAGTTGGATTTTGCCACTTTTGGGCAGTCAGAGATGACGGGCATCACGGACCCACTGCCCTCCGTACAAGAAGAGGAGAAGCGCGGCGGGGGAAAAGCGCAATCTTCCAAACTGGAGGTTGAGTCCTTTTCCGATCACGCTGTGCCCGTTGAGTCGCCAACAAGGAGGAGGTTGAGAGATATTGTAGATGAGCGCTCATGTTCAAAACGATTGTAGGACATTGATAAAGAAAAAGGTTTTGATTGACGAGCTGATGAGCTGCTCTTTTGTTTGCCGAAGGGCACCATTGACCCCACGAAGTGCCGTGCGTCTCCATAGGGAGAGGGACGAGAGGGGTCGGCACTGGTTGCGTTGTAAAGATCTCGGCTAACCACTCCTGGACCCAGAATGGTGCGGTCCAGATCGGTTGTTTTTTTTCCCGTGGGTTTCTGGATGGTGCCACTTCCATGCC
>Ga0099818_1175993_pt1 | contig 9587 bp, 6 predicted proteins | sample SidCnscriptome_3_FD_81133 | JGI IMG/M metagenome (GOLD analysis project Ga0099818, IMG submission 81133) | Metatranscriptome of coral microbial communities from Puerto Morelos, Mexico - Siderastrea C C metatranscriptome (Eukaryote Community... | ecosystem: Host-associated > Invertebrates >... | reverse complement strand
ATGTGGAACTCTGCTCGAGAGAGAATTTTTTAGAAGTCGTCAAATAGAATATTTTTCGCCACATTCCTCGAACCACGACAGATGTAGGCAACATTTTATGATGGATCCAGCACCTGAATCAGGTAGTTTGCTGTCTTGTGTCTTTTCTTGACAACTGTTTAATCGTATTTAATACTTTGTGCGAATGGGTCGCGACAATATGATCGCTGGAAGTTACGGAGACCACAACTAGAGACATTACAAAATGTGTTGATTGTGTATGGAGACACGGTTAGTCGATTTCTCAACATTTTGCAGCACTGCTCTTTAAATCACCTTCCTATACTACTTTGCCTAATAATCCCCGCCATAAAACTGGAAAACTATACCTGTCCCTGGAGAGGAACGTCTGTGCGATTTCCTGAAACTTGTTCCAAAGTCTGTTTGTGTCTGTATATTTCTCAAAGCTACAGCTTTCGTGATATGTCGCCGGAAGATTTGGTTACTGATTACGGCGAGCGCTCATAACCTCGCTGCCTTTTTGTTTACTATGTGATATATACAATTTTCGGGCTCGATTTGCTCAATAATTTCCTGGCAGCGATTTGTGTTTTTCTATTTGGGTTTGGTGATACGGATACGGTGTTGCTCTCGCCTTTCGAATTCGTTTTGTCAATGTTTTAATTTTAGAAGTACGAAAGTAGGTTATTCAAAATAGAATAAGCTTACTTCTGTTGCTGTATGTATTTTAAATAAGTTAAAGATAGCCTAGTTGTCATGTTTTTCTTATGCTCGATGACCGGAAAAATCCATAATAGGATCGGAGCTAAAAACTGGGAAAATTTCTTTTTTGGCACAGTCGCAGTAAGAATTGATTCAATCAGTAAGTTGCTGTCTTTTATAAGCAGACTGCACGCTGCAAATGGGGAGATAGCTGGAGAATGTATTCAAAAATAGAACTAGGGTATTGTTTTTAGCGGAAAAAGTTGCACGAAAGAGTAATTTAACTTTATTTTAGTATGAAGTCTCTTTATTCGCCTCTGTTGGTGTTTTAAACCGGTGAAGTATTTTTTTTTTCAAGTAGAAAAACAAATCTCTAAAATGCCATACAGGATTGCCATGGTAAAATGTCAGAAATCGAGGAAAGTCATATGCTCTCGTAACATATTGAACCAACTTTAAATATCTGCCTTTTAAATTGTCTGTGAAATAGCTGCCGATTGTTCTGTTATCTTAAAAAATTGAGATTCTAGTTAGTGTATTGTTTTAGCAAGACTTCTTTCTGGATAATCTAAATGGATATTCTTCAAACATCAATAAGCAGTCTTTGCTAAGTAGATTTTCGAGCAGTTTGACACCTTCTTCTCACAATAATTATTTATCTATAAATACTTTTCTCGTTTTTGAAGGGTATTAAAACTAGGAAATTAGATTTGCACCTGCACATGTAAGTCCAAATGCAAAGTTGTTCGTCTGTGTTGTGAAGCTAATGTGTCTTTGTATACTTAAATGAATATTTTGCAAGATTAACGTGCAGGTGTCATACCAGTAATTAATGTGGAATTGAAATCACACCAATATGGGGTGTCTTTGTACAATATGCTGTATAAAACAAAAAAAATTGTTGAATCAAACATTGGGCCATAAAACTACTGACATAACACTTGTTTGCACTTTTCCAAAGTGCAGAACTTGAGTAAATCATAGAGACAGTGGATTTTGAGAGGTTTTTAGGTCAACACGTAGTTGCACTTTCCTCATGTCATTCTAATAGTGTAATGCTCACTCGCCAAGGGTAAATAAAGGACATTTATTTATGCTGCATTACCACCTATAATTATAAATTGTAAATGCCAAAAATTAACTTCTGGAATGTTGGTTCTAACCATGAAATGCAACATTGTAGCTGCAAGAAAAAGCAGGGTACTAAATGTCACAGAACAGCTTGTAAAGAATCAACATTCCAGAAACATTTTTGGTGTTCACAGTTTTGTTAGCTGGTCTGAGATGTCTATACTCCTTTGTTAAACAGTGAATAGCACAGATCAGAGGTACAGAAGTTATAGCACAGATCAGAGGTACAGAAGGTTTGGCTCACAGGGAATGGCCCTAACTTAAGTGCGTTTGTACGTACATACACAGGGAATGGCCTTTACTTATGTATGTACATACGTACGTACATACATGCATACATGCATCCATGCAACAAAGTTTCATTTGACAAGGCAGCTTGGAACAAAAGGCAGCAAATGCTGATGTGGTCCTGCTAACTATTTACACGTATATTATAGTATAATTAAAATTAAATACATGTTAACATCTCCATGATGAAGCAGAGATTCTCTCAGTCTGAACAAATTAGAAAGATGAGAGGGGGGAGAGCGAGAAATTAGGTGCCTGTGCGCAATGAACATAGCTTATACAAGAACTGACCTAAAATGAGCCACAGTGACTTACTATGACCAACAGTGACTTACAATGAGCTACAGTGACCATCAATGAGCAGAGTTTAGAGCTGCAAGAAGTTGAGTTGGAGAAAAACTATCCCAAATTCTAAGTTGTGTGGGATATAAAATGAAGTTATACAATGAACTCCAGTGCAATTGCACATGTTCGCACGCGGTGGTCAGTTGGTGAAGATGCAACTTCAAAAATATAGCAAATCCGCGTGTAAGATTTTCTGATCTCTTAGCGGTTTTCCAATCAAAGAAAAAAGTTTTATCCAAGGCATTCTGCCAAGAAGCAAAAGTCAGTGGAACTTGAGGTTTGTAGAATTAAATGACCATTAATGTCACTGTTCCATTGTAAACAAATTTGTTACAAAGTGTTCTTGCTTGTTTGAGACTTAGAACTTAAACTATCATGACACTGCTTTTAAAGCAATCTGACAGTGTCTCTGAGTTTGTCCTATGAGTACATGTAGACTTATACTATGAACTAAACAGATGTAATATGGAAGACTACTAGCCATGAATGAGGCTTTTAAATACATGTAGTAAGAGCCATTGCCAGGTTTAAATATGTTTCCAGACCACATTGCAAAGTATCGGAAGAGATACTGGACATGAAAGGCAATTCTATGAGCTTATACACATGGAGCATTCATTTGTAAATAGACTTTTTCGTTATGGAATGTTGTTGAGCAAAGGTCACCCAACCTACCACCCCTAGGACATTATGTTCCACTAACTGCATTTTAGGGATTTTGCTTTAAAAGCCGTGTAAAGAAATAGCAGCTACTGTAGAAGAAAAAGATGCCAAATAATCAGATAAAAGAAGTGTCTGTAGGATGTGGTTAACAGTATTCCCACTTATTCAAAGTAATTTTAAACACAAAACAAAAAAAGAAAATGTAGATTGTTTCATGCGAAATACTCCAAATGTTGTAGGGAAGGGATGGTGTTGATAGCTTGATGGCATTTTGATTTCTGGGCTGTGGAAAAACCTGGAAGTAGCTAGTAAACAGTAATTTACGAGACACTTTACACAATTGTTGGGAGTATAATACTTCAAAGGCTGGGGTAGTTCATTCCATTTATTTCCATCTTGTTGGTTTTTAGATAAAACCATTCAGTTTTCATAGGAAATGAACTCAAAGAGCCATGGCGTGACACTGGGATAATCTGTCATTCTATCACATGTTAAACAATGTCCCAATCTACTCAAGTTACGTGGCTCTTTGAGTTCATTTCCTGTGAAAACTGATGGGCTTTGCGGCTTGACTGATTTGTGAAATTCACATTCACTTCCAAAGTTTCACCAGTTTGGTCACTAACTTCTAAAGATAGACTTCCATCTGCGAATATAAAAGTAATTTTAACGTATAGATTTGCACTTATTTGGGAAAACTCAAGATGGAACTGTGGTAGGTTTTGATAGGCAAACGTGTATCCAGGCCGTGAATGCGCTGTTGTTTGTATAATAACAACATAATTCAATAAATTGTGATCGTCCAGGTGAGTGTATCCTGAGAAAGACTGTTTGAGGTGACATTGACTGACGTTTCGACAACCTGAGCGGAAGTCATCATCAGAGTCAAGTGAACTGTGAATTGTCAGTAGATGTTATAAGTCTCTGGTGATTGTCCTGATTGGTCGACGATCTCATGATGTTATTGGTTGTCTGTCAGTTAAGCCGTGATGTTATTGGGTGTGAAGACTGTTAAACGTGATTGGTTCGTTTCGATCTGTCTTTTGTTAGTCAAATGTCCGTTAGTCTATTGTTAGTCAAATAAGTTGGTTTGTCTATTGTTTGTCTGTCTTGTTATTGTCGGCAATCAGTCGTTCGTAAGGTGCAGGTAGATGTTGGCAACGGTTCAGTGGTGTTTGTTCTAAGTTAGTAAACCAGCTTTCCAGAGTAATTCGTTGATAGTAGTCCGTACTGTAGGTAACCCATTCAGCAGAGTCCCAGTCGATTCTGTGGTTTGTTTTTAAATGGTGCTCAGCAATGTGATTGTTGATATCACCATTTCTAGTCGCTCGTTTATGTTCAGTCAGTCGGATGTTCAAATTTTTGCCAGTCTCACCAATATAAGTGGCCTGGCAGTCACAGCATTTGATTTTACAAACTGCTCCCCGTCTGTCGCTCGGTTCGTCTTTGTCTTTAACGTTCGTCACTAGCTGTCGTAAAGTAGTGATAGGTTTGTGAGCAACGCGGATGTTGTAGGGTTTTACGATTCCTGCGATAGTTTCAGAAGTCCCTTTGATGTAAGGCATGGTTGCAGTAGTGACAGGTGTTGCATTAGTGTTCGTAGCATTTGGTTTGGAGTTTCTGTAAGTGTTGTGTCCTATAAAGTGCTGGTTGTAATTGTTGTTGTTGAAAACGTTGTCTAAGTACTTGATTTCGTCCGTTAAGCTGTCGGGCGAGTCACAAACTAGTTGCGTGTGTCTTGTCAGGGTCCGTATAGTGGTAGCTTCGTGAGAAGTTGGGTTGTAAGATGATTGGTCGAGTAGTCTGTCGGTATGTGTCAGTTTTCTGTAAATTGTCGTCCGTAGTTCATTATTGTCGCGGGTAACTAAGCAGTCTAGAAAAGGTATAATTTTACCATTTTCCTCGATCTCCTTAGTAAACTGTATGTCGGCGTTTTGTCTCTTGAGGTGTTTGTGAAAATCGTCGATTTCGTCTTTGTGTATGGCTGTAAAGGTATCGTCAACGTAACGTAGCAAGAGTGGTAGTGTTCGTTTGTAAGTTGCGAGGGCTCGTTCCTCGATGTTTTGCATGACGATTTCTGCAACAACAACGGAAACTGGTTGAGCCCATAGCTGTTCCATGCAACTGTTTATAGTGCTTGCCATCGTACTGAAAATACGTAGAAGTAAGACAAAGGTTCAGTAAGTCCATTAAATTGTCTGTAGGTAGCGGTAGTTCAGTAGTAGAGTTGTTGATGGCGGCCTCAGTGCAGTCTAGAGCCAGTTGAAGTGGAATACTGGTGAACAGTGATTTCACATCAAAAGACACTAGTTTGTAGTCGTCAGGTACTTGTACTGTCTTCATTGCATCAATAAAGTTCTCAGTCAACTGTAGTTTGTGTCGTGATTCGTCGGTCAAAGGTTTCAGTACGGTAGTTAAGTATTTGAACAGTTGGTAAGTCGGGGACCCACAGAATGAGACTATGGGTCACGTGGGTATGTTAGGTTTGTGCAGTTTCGGTAGTCTGTAAAGTTTCGGTAGTTGTGGTACATGGCACCTCAGTCTGTTGTAGTGTTGAATGTCAGTAGCATCAGTTTTCTTGAGGTCAAGTAGTTTGCTGTTACATTTGCGTTGAAGTGCTGGCGTCGGGTCTCGTTTGAGTACTTGGTAGGTCTGTTTGTCGTTAACAAGTGCGTCCATTTTGTCATAATAGTCTGTCTTGTCCGTAACAACAGTCACTCGTCCTTTGTCAGCGGGGAGTATGACAATGTTTTCATTGGTTTTCAGTCATTTCAGTGCTTGTCATTCGTCTTTAGTCAAGTTACTGTAACAACAGTTCTTTACAGTCCTTTACAGTGAAGTTCTTTATTCGCTTTTAAACATTCACCGTCTTTTGAAAATGGATTTCTGTCAGTATACATGTAAAGGGCTCTCGAGGCATATTCACAAATACCAAGCGGACTCAATTTACTGAATTTTAAGATTTATAGATATCTGCTATTGTTCATTTGTGTTGTTTCATGCGTATACACAAGTTGACATTGTATGCGCTGAGAGTCGATGTTTATTAAATCCTTAAACTTGGCGTGCGACCGGCTATTATTCATCCTTTGAGAAATAAATCATTTTCTTGAAAGTTCTTTTCGAGTTTGCATGTTTGAAAAGTCCTTGTTTCTCTATTCTGGACACTCGATTCTCAATCCTCGATTCTCACAACTCGCAACTCGAACGTCTCGTGTTTGAAGACTCGAGAATTGAGTTTTGAGGATCAAGTTGAGACTGTCAACTTACATTTGACTGGACTGTAAAAACCATCATGATGGAAATAAAAATAATGGAATGAACTACCACAGCCTTTGAAGTAGTATACTTCCAACAAATATGTAGAAAGGTTATAAAAGCTTTTGAGAAGGACTTCCCTTTGGCATCATTTATGTTCAAGTTATAATTAACCATAAAGCAAATTTTTACATTTTCTTCTTCACCATGGCATGAGGACATAAAGTATCAAATATACAAAATAAATTTATTGTGAGGAGTGTTCCTGTGTTGATATCAGGTAATAAAAAATTAATGTGTAGATTGCATGTTGTTGCTAGGTTTCAGTCCCACGAAGATGCTATCCTGTGAATGTATTGACATGAGTAGGAGGGCTGTATGGGAAAACATACAGGCCAAGGTCATGTTACACTGAATTTAAAACACCCTGAATGAGGAACAAATATTTTTTGGTGTCCAACGTGAATGAACTCAACCGGTGACTGTAAAATGTAAATGAAATACATGTTGCTATGAAAAGAGTGTGGTTGTTATTAAATTAAATGTCTGCTGTTTAAGGGATGTCCTGCTAAAATCTGTATGAGATTACTGGTACCTCAAGTGTTATTTTTAAGGTGAATACAATGGTCACAAAATGTACAGTATAATAGGCAAAGGAAGTGAATGGTGTTGACATGCAATAAAACAATGTACATAATTACAGAAAATAAAAAATATGTAAAAAAAGATGTTCGAAGGGCTGTTCTTTTGAAAGCTTTCTTTGTTTCAAATTGTAAGTGCAAAATTAATGGCAAATTACAGGTATCAATAACTACTTTTCAATATGTAAGTGGGAAACATTTACTGCAGGTGTGGTTGTGTATAGCAGAAATTTCATTTGTCTGGAAATGTGCTTTGTAAGTAAAACAGGGAGAGATCAGATGGCAGCATATTAACCAATGAATTTCCCACCTAGGATTATGCAACAGCTGTAGTTATTTATTCTAGATTTAGAATTCTATGAACATTCTTGATGAGTTTGATGAGGACATAATTTTGTGTGTTTTCCTAGGAGTTTATTCATTATTTGAAGTATTTCTTTTCATTCCTCAAGCATAATACAAAGAAGGAAGTAACAATGCTAATTAATAGTGAAAACGTGGTCTGAAATACTGTATCCTTGAGGCAAATGAGTTTGGTCTACTTTACCAGCTTACAACACATAAAGGTTGAAGAATTTAATTTTTTGTAGATTTTTCTTACAATCTGTCAAAAACTGTCTTGCAAAAACTCAATGGCCACAAAATTATTTTGTGGCAAACATTTTCTCCACCACACAAATTACAAAAAAAAGAAAACAAAATCAACAAGAAAGAATTATTCTAGAATTCTAGACTTTGGAGAGAAGCAAATGTGTAAAACAGTCTTGGGTCAAGGATCACTGTAAGGTACAGTTTTTTATGGTGTAAAATTCATTTGTCACTTTTCAAGATGTTAATGTCTTGAATAGAAACTCCAAAACTAGCTAGAACCAGAAAATGTCAGTCATTCCAAATCCTAAGAATTCTGAAGATGTAACAAAACACTCCAACTTTTCTCAGTCTGTGTTATAAAACACACAAAGATTTTATGATACGTAGTTTATCTTTTTGAACCCATTGAATAGTGAATTAAATGTTAGGTCAAATGGGAGTGAAATAAGAGCAAAACAAAATGGTTTATTATTAGTTAGGGCCGAGGATCATTTGTAACATTTTGAACTTTCATGCTAATTGCCATTCTACCTTGTGTCTTTGTCAACTGAAATGAGTCTTAAGTGAATGGTTAAATACGTAAACTAGACTAGGTTTCTAAAAATAAATCCAATTTGCATGTCGTCAAGCAACACCTGCTGGCTGATACTTTCCCTCTGGGTGGCGAGACCATGTGAACCTTCAAAACTGAAAAATATATAATTATATATATTGCAAAATTTAATCTAAAAAACAAGCACTACCATGAAAGCTGTTGCTCTGTAACATTTGATTGGTCATACTTGCATCTCTCTTCCACAGATTCAGAAGCTAGAACTGTTTAGTACAGGAAACAAATAGGTCACCAAAAGAAACTGCTGAATATTATCTGCAGGTGTATATGAATGGTTCCACTGTCTTATGCTGTAAGATTTTTATCCATTGACTCAAAAGCTGCTCCTTGTACAGCACAATAAACGGCACCACAAGAATTATGGTACTGCTCAGAAGCTTTATTGTTTGAATGGTCACATTTTAGGATTTCATCCACAGACTCAAAAGTTAGAACCAACTTGTACAGCATGATAAACAGTACCACAGGAAAGTACTGCTCATTGGCTTTCATTTGAATTTCACACTTCAGGATTTCGTCCACAGACTGAAAAGTTAGAACCATCTTGTACAGCATAGTAAACAGCACCACAGGATCAACCCAGTCAACAGCTTTCATTTTAGTGTTGCACTTTAGGATTGATCCACATACATTGTTCTCAAAAATGTTAAAAACTACATAATTTGTTAAGCATAATACCCAGCATCTCTGTTCAATAGTTTTCACTTGAATGGTCACACTTAAGGGCGTTAACAACAGATTTCAAAGTTAGAACCGCTTTTTACAGCATAATGGACAGCACCACAGGAGAGTACAACTCAGTAGCTTTCATTTGAAATGGTCACACTTTTGGATTTCATCTTACACTCAAAACGTTAAAACCCTGGCAGTGAAAACGTTATAAGTAGTGGTAAACAATATATTAAGTCTGTGAGAAAACCGTTAATTTTTTATGTGAAAGTCAGAAACAGGGTTGCAACAGGTCAGGAAATGGTCAGGGAAAACAAAACTATTTCAAGGTCAGCGAAGAGTTAGGGAATTGCATTCTGTGTCAGGAAAATTGAAATTTTGAAGAGGGGCTGGGGTAAATTGAAATTTTAACAGCTTTGTTGTATTGGTGTTACCGGTAAAGGCTGAAAGAATAATTTTAGTCTTGTAGGATTGTATATAAATGTGTGTGTTGCTCCATGCTATATTAATATTAATATATTAATATTTATTGCTATATTAATATTTATTTAACTACTAGTTTGTTGTTAATATAGCATGGAGTAACACTTTCTTCACACAATAATTTCAGGTTACCGTCATTTCAGCAATGGGTTTTTCTGCCGAAAGAATAATGTAATCTGTCATTGTCAGCGATGAAACAGGTA
>Ga0099818_1029792_pt1 | contig 10044 bp, 2 predicted proteins | sample SidCnscriptome_3_FD_81133 | JGI IMG/M metagenome (GOLD analysis project Ga0099818, IMG submission 81133) | Metatranscriptome of coral microbial communities from Puerto Morelos, Mexico - Siderastrea C C metatranscriptome (Eukaryote Community... | ecosystem: Host-associated > Invertebrates >... | reverse complement strand
TATACACAGTCGCTGTTGAAATCATTCAAATCGGTTTCTCTGCAGCCTATTACCAATGAAAACGATCACAATTGCAACTACTAAATCAATAAATTATTTGGTTTTAAACCTGCATCAAAATTCTACTACAGTTACAATTGTCTGTACCAATCAGTTAAAAAATACAGAATAAAAATGCTTTTTATTTAGGTGTTAAAATACAAGATATTTTGTCAAAACATCACTGCACATCTGAGCAAACATCGTAGATAAATCATTCGCATGCACACGAAGGCCGAAATAAAATGAATCACACACAGAAAGGGAAGATTATAGTATTTGTTTTAGAAGGGATTCGTTTGTTTGACTGGTTGTCTTGCTGGCTTGTAGTACCTGCTATTCATGAAAACACGCCTCGTAAATTATTAAAAAACCCAAGCGAAATTGAATCGCTACCGAATTAAGCTGCTGACTTTTTACGATACGGAAAGGAAACGGGCCTGAAGCGATCATTACTCGCAAATTTGATTCTCGTCCAAGTTGGTATTCAGGTTCAGTGAAATTTTGCGGCATATGGTTTCCAAAGAGTTCAAAGTTAAACCTTTCAGTGTTGGCGTTTCAGTTGGACACTTCTGGCGACCGCAAGTCCATGATTCAACTGTTGCGCCGCGTTGGGGGTTACATTGTATTTCAAACTGAGAAATATTCTTTGCAGCTCACAGCAACTGCTTCCAAACGCTTTGTTCCAAAGACATGGCCTCAAAACGTGATACTCGAAAATCTGTAGCTTTCAGAGAAGAAACTCCACAAGACATCTGGTGCAGATATTGCAGCAAAGTGTACGACGAGCCCAAAATTCTGCCATGTTTACATACGTTCTGTAAACGGTGTATTGGTTTAATCACAGAGCAAAATGAGAGTTCTTTGTTTTGCCCCATATGCCGGGCGGAGGTTGCTTTACCATCAAAAGATCTCGACCAATTAAAGCCAAATGTTATTGTTTTAAGAAAGCTTGAGGAGTTTGAGAGGCAAAAGTTAAAGCAGCGAGAGGAAGATTGCAGTGGCTGCGAAAATGGTCAAAACATGGCTACCAATAGGTGTTTAGAGTGCCAAGAATTTCTCTGTGGTGATTGCACGCTAGCTCATAGAAGAGTGAAGTTTACGCGAGATCACGAAATCCTTTCTCTTGAAGAATTTGTTGATCGAACAAATCCAAAAGAGGACTCATCATTTGTATTTTGCGTTAAACACAGCTCAGAAAATATAGACATGTACTGCAAAACCTGCGATTTACTTACGTGCAAGGATTGTAGAAGAACTGTCGATCACAAAGAAGGACATGAGATAGTTTCCTTGCAAAACGCAATCGATTCAATAAAACCAACACTCTTGTCCTTGCTAGACACAACACAGAAAAATATTCCCGCACTGCAGAAGTCAGTGTACGAAATTATCAAAGTTTACGGTCGGTGGCAAAATAAAATCGATGACGTTTCGTGGCAAATTCGGAGAACTTCGCGGCGGCTAATTCAGGCCGTCAAAGAGAGGGAACATCAACTGTTGCAAGAGCTAAACACCATCAGAGACAACCGATGTTCAGTGTTAGTGAATAAGAAAGAGGACATTGAAAGAAACCTCGTTTGCATAATCGACGGTTGTGATTTTTCCGAAGAGATTCTTAAACATGGTAAGGATGCGGACGTATTGTTGATGAACAATTTGATTTGTCAAAGACTTTGCGAGTTGCAAGAGACTAAAACCGACGGAACTTTGAACAATGTCAAAGTGGGGTTTGATCCAGATGAAAGACCGATTTTAGAAGCTATTAAAGACTCTTTTGGCTCGATCAGTTTAGGACATGAACCTCCCGAACAAACTAATGAAACGAAAGTAAGCGAACCTAAAGAAAAAGGGCAGTTAGCAGGTTCTTTGCCTAATGGAGGTAGCTCTGTCTCCTTTGCCTCGACAGAAGATGAAGAAGCTAGTGCCAGCTCCCTCTCCTCCGAATCGCAAAAGACTGGCACTGGTACGAGGTTGTCTGAGAGTGAGCCTGCGCTAAATCAAGGTCCAAAGTCAGCCAAAAAGGCTAAAGGTCGTCGTTTTAGTTTTCCGGCCTTGACTGTTGGCAAGAAAGCAAGTGAACCTGTTGGAAAGTTAACGCCAACGGAATTCGTTATCCCGACGACTGATAGCCGAGGACGTCCGAGAGAAGTCAGCTTGCAACTCGAATCGCCCGACGGTAGCGTAATTTCTGCGCAGGTCCTTGATAACAAAAACGGGACCTATTCAATATTTTACTGTCCCCGATCTCCTGGGGATCATAATTTGTTCGTAAGCTTGTCCAGCAAGCATATTAAGCACGGTAGACGGATTTTGAATTTTTACGGTTCTTTCTCCGGGTTGAAAGGCGAGGAATTGACTTTGGTTTGTAATACGTTATGCTTGATAAAGTGGCACGTGACTCCTGGCCTAGTTCAGGTAAAGGACGGCAAGAAAATACCTGGTGAAATGAGTTTGAAAGAAGTTGGCCAGTCAGAGGCGTAACATCCGGGAAATTTCTAGTCAGAGGTTTAACATCCGGGAAAATGCCCAGTCAGAGGCATAACATCCGTGAAAATCCCGCTCATAACTGGGCATGATATCACAGGGCATAAAGCCAGCACTCATCTGCTGGGTTTTATGATCTTTTATTTTCTTGTTCTTTTAAAATCCGATTTAAAGTTGTTCCTTCTTTTTGAGCTCTTTTCAGCATTTTCAGCTGAGCATTGCACATCTCTTCTCTAGTATCAAATATAAGCGAAATAAAACGAGGAAAGGAAGATTCCAGACATAAATTTATTTCGTAAAATACTTTTTGAGGTAAAAGTCAACTGAAGACAAGTGGTGCAAGATCTTTGACAAACCACAGCTTTTACTAAAACAACGTTAACGTATTGATAATGTTAACAAAAATTACATTGCTTCCATAAAGGATTTGTGATTGCATATCTAAATAAAATGCATAATAAGTGTCATACAAATTTGTATGTACTCGAAGAACTTATGTTCTTGTAAATTAATTATATGTACAAAGCAAACGTTACCTTTCGCAAACACTTGGTTATGCTTTTTCTAAAGTTGATACAGTTCAAGGGAACAATTAAGCCTTCAATTTTCATACGAAAAACCTTGGTTATATATCATCATTTAAATTTTTTCATTGGCACATTATAGCGTAATTTATTCCAGAAAAATCGTGTCCATTCTCGACCGTAGGACCCTTCTCTTTCGCGCAGGATAAAGGGGAGAGATAGGCTCTAGAAACCGTTTCTGTTTGGTCGTTTTCTTTGCGTCATGAGCTGTTAGCCCGAAGGCCCTGGAGCCGGGAACGATTTGTTAGACGCCAAACCACTAGCACCAAGTGACTGCCATCTAGAGAGCTCAAAAACTTTGCCTGTCCAGGATATTTATCTCACCGTTTTCGGTTTAACCTTTGCTTCCATTTAGACGGCATACAAAAACAAATGTTCCTCTCTAAAGAAAGTACAAAAACGCTTTTTATCTTCAGTCCTTCACTCGTTTGGAAAATAGAAAACCTTAATAGAGTTATTTCCGGCGTCCGCCACAGCAACCCGGCCTTCTGGAGTATAATCAATACCTTGCGGCCCGCTCAATTGCCCGTCGCCGCTCGTTTTCCCGCCAAACTTGGTGACGAAGCGCAAGTGCGAGTTAAATACTTGAACTCGATTGGTGCGATCAGAAACGAATATATACCCGGACGAATCGACTGTAATTCCTGAGGGATAATGAAACTCTCCATCATCGGTTCCGGGCCTACCAAATTTCCGTTGTAACTTCCCTGTTAGGTCGAAAATTTGTACGCGATGGTTTGATGTATCCGTCACGAAAATCTCGCCATCTTGAGAGATGGCGATGTAAGAAGGGTTATTAAATTCTCCGTCCTTTGTTCCCAGGGAACCAAAGTGGCTGCAATAGACACCCTGGTTGTTAAGCACCACGACTCTGTGATTCTGTTGGTCGGTAACCAGTAGCTGCCCTTCTTCATCGACTGCGACCCCCGTGGGATTTTTAAAACCCCCCGCATTTCGTCCCTTGCATAATATCACTTTACACAGCACTCCCTCTAAACTGAACACTTGAATGCGGTTATTCTGTTGATCAGCAACAACCAGTTGTCCACTTTGAGAGAAACATAGTCCGGTCGGCGAGTTCAGCTTGCCAACATCCTCGCCAGAACTTCCAAACTGTCGCAGAAAACCTCCTCGGCTTGTAAACAGTTGAATTCTATCGTTGAGCGTGTCTGCTACGGCTATAACGCCGTTACTTGCCACGGCAACATCAGACGGACTGTTTAGTTCAGCTCTTCCTTTACCTTTGTAGCCGAAGCGTAAACAAACCGGAAGTGACTTTGTAGCGAAGCACATGTGACCTTTTTTCACGTTGACGGTGTAAGGACTTTCTTCCACGTGCTCACCATTGGCCAGGACCGTAATCACGTGTTCTCCGTGAATTCTTGGTGTGTAACTGAGTATGTAAAGTCGCGAACTGTGCTCGGTGATGTTACAAGTAAGAATCACTAAATCAGGAGTTTCAATTCGGACATCGAAGTCATCTTTGTTTATCGTTGCATCTTCCTGCACAGCTAAAACAAAACTGGATGTCTTTCCGACGGCGGCATTGTACAGGCCCTCTCCAATTATTCGTACCGCGGGAGGTCTGGTGCTGCTCTCCAACTTGCAGCCTCGCTTGATGACGTCAAACAACAGGTCTTCCTCAGTGACGTAATCGAATTCCGGTCCTTCCGAAGGTGACATGTCTTGCATCATGTCTGCTAAGCTGCGTAGTCTTCCGGTCATAAAGTCTTTTACCCTTGCGACTTCAGCCGCATTCCCTTCTTGTAACATCCTTTCCACAAGTCCACAGTTGCTCTCAATATCTCTGATTCCTTTGTACAAGCGTTCCTTTTGCTGTTCTAACAATGTCGCTTTGTATTCTCGCATGGCTCCCAGATCATCTAGCATCTGTTCTTCGCGCTCCTTTAGTGCTCTAATATAGCGAGCTGTCGAACTTTTAATTTGCTCTTCAATAGCAAGTGCATGCTGCGGTATTTCCCCGCAAGCTTCTTCGATTTCCAACAAAGCTCTTTTAACGAAGGGACTTCTCAATTTAATCGCGTCCAGAAGCGCGGTTATCTCTTGCCTGTGTTTGCTGGACGCGTCCCTCAGTGGCTCGAAGGAGTGCGTTGTTTTTGGATGATTCACAACTGTGCATTCACGACAAATGAGCTTGTCACACGTTTGGCAAAAATATGTAAGCTCTTCGCGGTTGTGTTCTGAGCAGTTATCGGGGTTGCAAAGATTATTATTACCATCATCTTCGGTCGTTAACTCACTTAGAGAGATAATTTGATGTTCTCTCGTAACACGCACTCTTCTATGAGCAGCTGTACACTTGTCGCACAGGAATTCTTTGCACTCATTGCATTGGCCGGTAGCTTCGGCACCATCCTCGCAGTTTCCACACTTGATTGGAGTTTTTTTCTCTTCAATTACGTAATTCTGATTTTTAAGTATCAGAAAGTTCACAGGCAGTGCGTCAATTCCTCTACTTCCTAGTTCGCTCGGCGATGAACATATCGGACAAATAACAATCCCGCTTCTATTTTCTGCAAGACTCTCGATACAACTTTTGCAGAAGCTATGCAAACATCGCAGTAGTTTCGGCCGGTGGAAAAACTGTTTGCACACATTGCACAATAAGGACGGGTCGTTTAACACATTTTCGTTTCTCGCTGATTTTTGTGGCACTCTATATCCATCACTTCGTGTCATTTTGTCCAATGTCTCGAGTGAATTCCAACGAATCGGCTGAGTAATGTCATCGAAATAATCTTCAACGGATAGACTTTCCCAGGTTTTCCAGCGCCTCATTTTTGTAGCGTTTACTTTCCAACTGAAGTAGATTTAAATTGGGCACTGCAATTTAAAATAAGAGTCCTCTTTGCCCTGTAGTCATGGAAATAAAACCTAATGTCAAATATGTCCCGGCCGGGGATGACGAATCACGAATGCAACGATCGGAATAAATCTGCAGCAGCTTTTGCAAGAAAATATGCCGGTTCTTTTCGTTACCTACGATGGAATGGTCCCCTTGCTGATTAACACCTTTTCTACTTTTGCGGCGGATGCGGTACATGCAATCGAAATACAGGTGAAACAACATGCAGATGTAAAACACGTTAGTGCCACTCTGTTACAAGTATATCTTGCCCTGGTGTGACTAATTGCTCTGGCAATGGATCAGCAATAACTACGGTAGCACTCGTCATGATGTGTCGAGTTTCATCCTTTTGTCTCTGAACGAAAGAGACGTTTTAAGTAAATGGGCACCAACACGATCTTACATAAGATGTAAAAGGTGATTTTGGTGATTTCAACTGGGTAAGTGATTGTGGAAAAAATTTTTGCAGTAACGTTTTGTTGCGAAATTTGAAAAAACCCGCAAAATTAGAACCGCAGAAAATTCAGTGCCTCACGGTAGAAACGAGACAGCTTTCACAGCGCCCAACATTGGCCGCAATATTGGACACTCGTTGCGATTTGGACACACATTGCACGCAATGTTCTAACGTGCATCCGAGATTTAAGAGATAAATTATTGTGAGAAGAATATGGAATATACAAGGGACTTCACCTCCTTTTTACGTTAAAAGACGACTTTGATGCACAACAGAGTTACAAAGGTTAAATATGTGAACATCAACCAAACTCTACCATTGAGTGTTGAGGTGAATTTCCACTGCATGTTGCGCAATTTTTGTGCTTTGCTTGCGGAAAAAATAAAATAAAATAAAGGCCATTGAATGCTCAAATGTTTTGCAAATCAAAAACAAACAGCTTATCCCCTTCTAGACTTTTTACGATTTCTCAAGCCATTCGAACATCCTCTTTTATTTTATTTACGCATGTAAACGAAGGACAAAAAAGCCAAAGAAAAGGACAAAAAGACACAAAGCGCAATTTTATGATCACCCAGCGATTTAAACCAAAGCCCAAGAGGACTTGTCCTTTATGGCTCTTGAGTAAATGTAATATTCCTACACCGTTTCACACGGCGGCATTGGCGAACAAACTAGTGAAAAAGCTCCAAATTTCTTTCAAAACTGAACTTATGTTTAGGTACATGGCGCTGGCTCAGGGTACTGGTTTACCCTTTACTCACTAAAAAATGCATATTTTGGTGTGTGCTAAAAGTGTTGAAACAATCGGATTTTAGTAGACTACGAGCAGTCTCTCTTTGCGCTCAAGGACAGCCGAGCAAAGAAGAACACGCGAGCGATCACGAAAATAGCTGCCGTGCGGAAACGTGACGCGCGCGTGATTAGCCGCTAGTGTAGTGACGCCCAGGCGATCCCGCTCGCAAGTTCTTTTTCCTCGACTGTTCCTTAGCGGAAAGAGAGACTGCTGAGATTTAGCCCACAGGTTCGTTTCCAGCAGGCAGGGTTGGTTATGAAGTCACGTGAAAATTACAAATTTTTAACTGTGTCTGCGTGGCGAAGCATACTGGAGCGAAAGACCAACCAGGTCATCTGACTAACAGTCCAAGGCTAATTCAATCCTGTGCACACCCTAACGGGCTAACGGTCTATAGACCCTCCCGCTATGGCGGAGGTTAAAACTGTATGTGTCTAGAGCACGATTGAGTATCTGCGTATGCCTTTGTGAGAGGTTGAAAATGTCCGGTCACTTCGTCCCATGGTCACTCTGCTCCAAGTCAGATAGCTCCACACAACAGCCAGACCGCCCCGCAAAACAGTCAGACCGCTCCACAAAATAGTTAGATCGCTACATGTTATAAGTTAATGTTATAAGTCCATGCTTACCTGTTAACCTATGATCGATTAAATCACATACATTGCCTTGGATTTCAGTAAGTTAAAGTATCACCATTCTCAGCGCGATAGACCACTTTTTCTGAAGGAAAACAGAAAATATCTACGAAAAAAGAAAATATCTATCCACGGCATGACGAAGTAAGTTCTAAATAAGTTCGAAGTAAGTTCAAACTTCACGCGTATAAATATCGATCACGAGCGTAAAGTTTTCTTTGCACATTCATCAAGACAGAAAAAACTTTATAACTTGAATCAATTCTACCATTTTTCAAAAGTGGAGCGATCTAACTATTTAGTGGAGCGATCTGACTATTGTGTGGAGCGATCTGACTATTGTGTAGAGCGATCTGACTATTGTGTGAAGCGATCTGACTATTGTGTGGAGCGATCTGACTATTGTGTGGAGCGATCTGACTTGGAGCAAAGTGACCATGGAGCGAAGTGACCGTAATTCGGTTGGCACCTTATCTCTCCCTACGGAAGGTGTTCATTAACGGCGTTTGAACTGTGAGAATTTTCAATCTAGCTGCTCATCATCTCAGTCATCTCATTGCTCACAAAATGCGCAAGTTCATTTTAGTAGCTGAGCTGTTAAATTCCTTCTTTTCTAACGCACAGCCACCGGCTTCCATCGCTGGAAGGAAAGTGCCATGAATCCTCAGTAGTTTGAACAGCAATGTCAAATGGCTTCTTGCTTGCAAACAATGGGTTTTCCCCAATGAATCTTTCCAGCTCCATTTGATAAAGTTTCTGCCATCTTCTAAACTGAACTTTCACCAAAGGATCCATTCCACTAATATGGTCATAAAACTTGTCACGTGACACCAGCTGTGTACCTGGACCACAATGCATTGCAGCACTGAGAAAGTAGAGGTCATCCATGGAACTTTCGGCCAAAGAGAAAACTCCACAGCGTTCATGTTCATTCAGAAAATTCATCAGGGCACCAAGTGGTGTTTGTGCACCCTTCCTTGTTCTAGCACGTAGATTCATTGGACTAGAACCCACCACCAAAACTCGCTTGTTTTGCTTTACAAAGTGTACCACCACATTTTCAAGCTTTCTAGGATCAAAAAATCCTGTGAAGTAAGCAACATTGAGGCCATCTATGACTATATCATACGGTCCTGTGGTCTTGATAAACTGCTCTATACTCTGAGGAATTTTATTCAGTTGCTGTGGAAGGACATAATCATCAAAATTTCCAGCAGATGTAAAACACCTGATATGTTTAAGAATTGTGTGTTTCTTCCATAGGTGTTTGGCAAGAGGGTGTTTTAACTCCTCCAGTTCTGCCGCAGAAAATTCACCAGTCTCGAGCTTCTGTTTGCAAGCTTGACAATGAAATGAAGCTGAAGCATTTGTCCAGGATGTTATCCATTTAGGTTTTTCTTGACTGTCAAACCACAACTTGACTGCGTCAAGAGTGTCATTACTCAACAAGTCCCGGTACTTCCGGAAGTCATGAAATGTTTCCAGGACTTTGCTGGTTAATTTTTTATTTTGTTGACCAACACAGCCTCGAATGAGAGATGTGTAAATGTCGGTGTTCCTTTCATGAGCTACAGCAGATTGTTGCATTTCGCTCATAGAGTGAAATGCACCTATCACATCTCCTTTCTCGGCTGCTGTCTTAATGAAAGGCGTATAGTGGCGAGCTCTTGGGGTTAGACCTTCCCTCGTCATCTCGTTGAAAAAGTCCTTCATATTTCCTAAATGGCTACACCTCGAATACAGGACAGCCAGTGTAGAATAGGTTGAGTAATTCTTGGAAATTCCATGTTCTTCCATGAAAGTTTTAAGTTCAAGAGCTTCCTCAATCTTATCGTAGTATAGAAACCAGTAAAGTGCAGAGTTTACAGATTCTGTTCGATACTGATCTGAAAGATTAAGGAATCGATTAAAAAGCTTCGACACTTCGTAAGGTGTTTGGTCCACCTTGCAAAGCCAACGAATGTCCGCCACGTGCATTCGTTCGTAGATGTTATCACTGACATTGTCTGTCGCAAGGAGCTTGTTCTGCGATTCTGGTGATGTACAACTCCACCTTTCTCCTAATTTTATGCAGCGTCTAAAATCAGACGCGTTCTTGTTCAATGATCTTGTTATACGCCATCTACTTTGTTGAATAACTTTGGAGACGATTTTGGCCGCCATATTTCCAACTTCAC
>Ga0099818_1488905_pt1 | contig 10290 bp, 5 predicted proteins | sample SidCnscriptome_3_FD_81133 | JGI IMG/M metagenome (GOLD analysis project Ga0099818, IMG submission 81133) | Metatranscriptome of coral microbial communities from Puerto Morelos, Mexico - Siderastrea C C metatranscriptome (Eukaryote Community... | ecosystem: Host-associated > Invertebrates >... | reverse complement strand
CTAGACCTGCCAGTGGTTAACCTGCTAGCCACGGAAGATAGAGACCTCGTTTCCATTATGCCCCTCGACGAACGTATCCATGCTCTTCCTATGGTTGGTGAGCCATATGACAGTGTGTTTGAACCCCTAGGGCATTTTGACGATCATCTCATGAAGGTTTTTGACTTGGCGAGGCAAAGTGAATGCCTCCTGTCAAACGTTCAGTGGAAAGGTGGTAGACTGACGATCTACGGATTGATGGTCCATGAGGTTGAGCCCATTGTCACGCTTGTTGGAAATGAATCTACTGTTTGTGTGAGTTCCCCGGCTTTCATGGGATCCTTCGCACAACATGTTGTTGAACTTGGAGCCTGCACTGGTGCTATGGCCATTGGGCCCATGTTTGTTGGAGCGAAGGTAGCAGCTTGTGTTGATCATAGCAGGCTAGCATGCCAACACTTGGAGCTCAATCAACATGGACTTGTTCTGGAAGCTGACTTGCTTGATCCAGCCACCACCCGTTGTCTTCACCTTGCTCTTGGTGATCTACCTCACACTGCCTTGTTTGGATTTCCTTGTCAACCTTATAGCTCTCAGGGTTCTCGTCTCCACCAGCTTGACCCTCGATCCAAAGTCTTTTGGGCAGGACTTCGTTCCATCTTTCTCCTGCAGTCGCAAGCGGCCATTTTGGAATGTGTTGTAGGTGCTTCTGGTGACGTTGATATTCGGCAGGGTCTTGAGTCACTTGCCGAGTGTATGGGATGGCGCGTTCAAACGGTTGTCCTTAAGCTTGAAGACCAATGGCCCATGTTCCGACGTAGATGGTGGATTGCCTTATTTCCTTTGACTTGGGGTCAACATGAGTTGAAGTCGTGGCCTGTTTCATGTGACCATCCTACCATTGGTCATGTTCTTCCACATTGGGGTTTGTGGGATGACCATGTTGAGGATTCACTCTCATTGACACCCGAAGAGTTTGATGATTTTCGAAATCCACAATATGGGAACGATAATCGGTTTTTGACCCAACAGCACAGGTGCCAGACGGTGTTGCATTCGTATGCCAATACTCATCAGGCATGCCCCTGTGGGTGTCGTACGCAGGGCTTTTCAAAAACGGCATTTTTTGCCAATGGCCTTCGTGGATTTTTCGTCAAGTCACTTAGGACTGGTATGCCACGCTTCCTTCACCCATTGGAGTTAGCTACGTTGCTCACCATTCCATTGTCGGTGCAACATGTTACCCCTCCTCGGAAAGCTCTTTGTTTGCTTGGTCAGGTGGCGGCCCCTCTTCAGTCACTTTGGATCTACTTGCATCTACTCAAGTGTTCCGCATCTATCATGCCCTCGATTCGTGCTTTGGAGCCTCTTGCTGTGATCAATAGGTATAAAGCTGAAATCATTTCTCAGCTCCAAAATGGATTTCCGTTTGGGGTGGACTTTCCTACTCGAGCTCTTTCGCCATGATGAGACCCCGGTTCATCTTTTGAGCTGCAGTTCATCTACCATTGCTCAGCTTCTCAGAGCGGAAACCATCTCATTGGAATGGGGTACCTCTGGTACTATCTTGTCTCCCTCAGGCAAACCATTGCCTTTGACGGAGCCGTTGTCTCTGGAAGGGGGGGAGTTGACGATTCAGGTGAATCATGCCAAGCAAGCTTTACCAAAGCCGGTTGGACTTCTCATGGTTGCCATTGTGCATGAGGATGCTTTTTTTGTTTCCATGATTGCACCTGGTACATTCATATTCCAACTGTTGTGGGAGCATGACCTTCCTACTGATTTGCTTTTTACCAGTGACACTGGTACGTTGTTGGGTCCGGATTGTCGACTTTGGAGCAGTCTTCGATTGGAAACTCTTAGCAAAACACGTTTTCCAACCATCGTTGCAAAGGGCACTCTTGCACTCATCCCACCTCATCGGCCTCACAATACCTCTGCCGGGGGTTCTTCATGTGGCCTTGATGCCTTTGCGGTTTGGGCAGCCATGTTGGATTTGACTCATGCCACATCATGCTGCGTTGCTCATCCGCAGGCTGTCTCTGAAATGCTGGATGGACGACGTGTGATTGATGACCATTTCTTTGACCACACTCACCACAAATCTGTTGCTTTGATTTTCCAAATCGATCATCACTGGAGCCTTTTGTTTGGGGTCATCGATTTCAAAGGCATTCATTGGGTGTACTATGATGGGTCTGGCCACCGCTCCACTGACGGAGCTATGCGATTAGGTCATAGGGTAGCTGCTCTGCTTGGACTTCGGAGCATTGCTTTCGATCATCAATGTCATTTCTCACAGCAGGATGACTTCACTTGTGGTACCATTGCCATTTTGCATCTTGCTTCTGCACTTGGACTTCGTGGCCACTTGACCAGTGAGTCTTTGAATCGATTGCATCACTTGCTCTGCCGCAGGAATCACAAGACATCTTGGATTTTCATTGACGATACTGTCTCCGTTGCAACTGCGGTTGACAATTCCTCTTTTACCGCATGTGGTACCATTGCGGAAACTACTCTTGGACTTTCAAATCACACCATGTGGCAGACTATGAAGAACTTGGTCGGTTCAGCTGATATGGGGTCACGAGCTCTGATCATTGCCCCATTTAAGTTTGCAGACCAAGCCACTGCTGTGACTCGGACAGTGAGTGAGTTCTTGATTGACCGACCTTTTGCGGGCGATGAAGGGGTCATTTTGGCTTTCATTGAGTATCATGGCCATTGGATTTTGATGATTGGTGAACCTTGTGGGTTTCCGGTTTGCCTTACTTGGACTTTCTTTGATGGGCTGTGTCACTTGCAGTCCTCTGCCATGCGTGCTCGATTGATTGCTTTTGTTACTGACCTTTCCGCATCTTGGACTTGTTCTTGGCATGTCACTTGCTCCCACAGAGGATGAGGTCTGGGATTTGCACATGGACTTGTTGCAAACCCAAGATCCTGGTGACTTTTCGGCACTTGGGGAGGATGAGAAAATGATTGCTCAGCTGACGACACTGCTCACCAACAAGGGAGTGCCGGCAGCGGTAGTTGCATCTCGTGTCATCGTTCAAAAGCTGGGTAAGAATGAGTTGCTCAAGGCCGTTTCCTCCAATAATCCTTGGAATGCCTTGAAGGCTCTTGCATCCAAACCAGGTCACTCCATCCAGCTGGTCCATAAAGACGAATTGGCAGCGCAGCTTACATTGATTCCCGGGCTAAGAGCCAGCATGGGGCCTCAATCTCTACATCCAAGAAGCAGAAATCAAAGCCTCCCTCAAAAGCTCCTCCGGTTTGGTCACTTGATCCCAAATTGCTCAAATTGATCCCAGGTCACTTCAAGGACAGTGAAGGTGATTTGATCCCTCAGATTGATATTACCCAAGTGACTGCGGATGCCAGGGGGATTGCTATTTGTACTGTAGCTGATGCTCGGCCTTATCTGAGCCAGATCTCCTCCATATCAACCGATGCCCTTGCACTTTTGACTTTGGATGAGATTCCGACTGGTGGGCGTGGTGTTGCAAAGGTCTCTGCTATGCGTTTTCCGGCTGTTTTTGAACCAACCAACGATCCTTTGTTGGTACATGGTTGTCTTGTGCAGTTAGGAGAAATTTCGGTTAATCGGCATCAACCCAAAGATCCCGCTTCCTCTATGGACATCTCCGACACTCAGGTCATCAAGGTTCAAGTCTTCCGTGATGAGTTGGATTTGGATTGGGCTTCGTTTGTGCAGGCACCATTGCGACATCTCTTTCAGATCATTCCCATCTTGCGGCTTTGCTCAGCCCTTTCTTGTGATCACAAATGCGGTGCCTACCATGCCATGGTGGAAGAGCCTTTGGATCAGGTCGTACATGAAACATGGGGTAGGAGGTTCCAGACGGTTGATGGTAAGAACATGTCGGCTGCTGAGGCCACTTTGTTTACCCTTTTTCTCCGTATCGCCAAGCAAGTGATGAAAGATCTGATGCAAGTGTCAGTTGTGGGGATCTACCTTGAACCTCGTTGTGACATCACCAAACAGCCTGACCCTCTTTACTCTGTTATCTGGGTGCCTGGAGCTACCCGCGAGGTCGCTGTCCATAAGCTCAAATTGCTCACCCATGCGATTGCATTGGCACGTATGAAGTCTCGCTATGGGGTTCGTGTGCTTTCTACATTTGAAGCCGCTACCTATGCGGAGCTGAGGCCAGGAGATGACTTCATCAAGGTTGCAGTTAAGTTGGTGTTTCGTTTGCATCCTTTGCCACACGGTTTGCAACGTTCTCAGCTGGTGAAGTTACTTAAAGAGTGGGATTGGCCTGCCAAACCTCTTCAGCCGGCTCGCGGTACTTCTGAAGGAGGGGCCTGGGAAATTGGGGCTTCTGATCATCCCAAGTGCAGTGTACTTCCAGCGTTTGGCAAAGATGTTCTCATTACTTTGCTGAAAGATCGCACTGACACCACAGTTACTCCCACAGTCGTTGGTCCCAAACGTGTCCAAATGCACCCTCAGAACCAGGCCACTGGTTCTAAATCTACGGCTGACCCATGGGTGTCTCCTGTGCATGATCCTTGGGCCAAATATGTTTCAACTAGTGCTGCACCTTTGCCTGCCCAGAAGCGTTTGGATTCTTTTGCTGCTCAACTCAAGACGGACATCGTTGAACAGGTCTCAGAGCAACTGCAATCAGGCACCACCGCTCCCACTGGAGCTTCTTCAATGGATGCTGCCACCATGGATCGTATGAACAGACTTGAAGTTGGGGTGGCGGAATTGCAAGCTCAAGGTGCTCAGTTTAAACGTTGGTTTGATGAAACTGGTGATCGCTTGCTTGCACAGGATGCTCAGATTGCTCAAGTCCAGAGTACCGTTCAGCAACAACAAACTGATTTGCATGCAGTCCGGCAAGAGGTGCATTCCTCAGCAGACACTTTGCATTCTTCGTTGGCTACATCCATGCACCAGATGCAATCGCAACTTACCAACCATATGGCAGACCAGCTGCAGTCTCAGATGGATCGTTTTGAGCAACTGCTGTTTGCAAAAAAGCCTCGCACTGATTGACTAGGACATCCTGGGCCTTCTGGTTGCAAGAAGGTGCCAGGTTTCTCATGGTCATCCAGACTGTTGGTTTATTTCCTTTTCTATTGCAACCTCGTTTTTGGATTTGCTTTGCCCCTCGGGGAGCCAGTCAATGTGGATTTCGTTGCCTCTGTGTCGCAAGATCGTTGTTTCTCGTTTTGGCCTTGGGGTGAGGCCATCAATCCCGGTCCTGATGGTTTTGACTCTATCTCGGATCCTGACACCGTCTTGCTTTCTTTTTCGAACCCTAGTGGACTTCGTAACAAAGAGCCTTTGATGGTGGAATTGGGTCCTGGTATTCATGGGATTTCGGAAACGCAACTTTCGTGTGTCACACAACCTACTTGTTCTGCTGCTCTTCGTTCCCTGGCTCGTCAGCAGGATCGACTGGTCCGGGTTCACTGCGGCGCCGCTGCACCACTTCGTGCTCGTTCTCAATGGGCTGGTAGTTGGACAGGAGTTCTTACTTTTGGGGATTTCCCCTCTCAAGAAATCAACTTGCCCTATGATAACGAAAGAGCATGTGGTCGTTTGTTAGTCACCAGGCATCTTGTTGGCATCTTGCCGATCTTGCATGTAGTTGTGTATGGCTTTCCTGTTGGGCCTACGTGGCCACAAGCTCATTCACTCACCACTGACCTTCTTAACATCATCACTACCGAGGTTGTCTTAGGCTCTCAGGGGCCACGGGTTATTGGTGGGGACTTCAACATGACTGCTCATGGGTCGGCTCATTTTGACCATTGGCGTCGACTTGGTTGGTGTAGTGCACAGGAGCTTGCTGCCCTCCTCTGGGGTCAAGAGTGGACACCGACTTGTAAAGGTCAAACTGAACGTGACCTGATTTGGCTCAGCCCTGAAGCCGCTGCGTTGTGTCAAGCTGTTCTTTTTGCTGAGGTGTTCAGTGAACACACTACCATTATGACTCGTTTGTTGGTGCCCTCTGCAACTCAGCTTTGTCGGGTTTGGCCCCTTCCTTCTCCCATTCCTTGGGGTGATGTTGATTCCACTTGGTTCGATTTGGAAGCTCCTCCATTGGATTTTTCCGGTTCGGTGGATCATCAATGGGCTAACTGGGCTCAGGGTTGGGAGAACTCCTTGGACTCCTATGTCACTTCACAACCCTCATCTTCCCTCCATACTGGTCAGAAAGGTCGTCTTCAACGTTCCTCACCCGCTTGGCGTGCTGCTCAGGCACCTTTGGCCCGTCCTAGTAGAGCTGGGGAAGTGATGTTACGCAATGATCTGGTTGGCAATGACGTCAAGAGATGGTTCAAGCAGCTACGTAGGCTCCAGAGTTTCGTTGCGGCTGCCTATCAGAACAAACCTCATGCTTCAGCCATCACTTACCGGCTTGAGTTGTGGTCTGCGATTCTTCAATCACCGGGGTTTGAAGGCGGTTTTCGTCATTACTGGCGTTTTCATCGTGGTGTTACGCTTGCTGAGACTCCCTCTTGCTTACCTTCAGCACCGCCGTGCTACCCTGTTGCTTTGGCCATCTTTCACACCTTCAAGGCTTGTTTTGAACAGTTCGAGTCTTGGCACCTTCGGCAGCGCAGGCTTCTTTTGAAGGCCAAGTATGATCGTAACCATGCTGCTATCTTTCATGATCTTCGGCCACCCAAAAAGCCTCTGTTGGACCTGCTGGAATTGCACCATGAGTATAACATCATTGCCTCGGATCCTGCCACACAGCAAATTCAGGTTGATCAACCTTTGGATGTTCGGGGTCATTCCCGTTGGTTTGTTGATGACCTTCCTGTGCAGTTGCTTCTTGATGAGGATCAGCCCGACATATGTGTGATCACTCCTTTTCCCGAGGTGGATTCAGGTTCTCTCTCTCAGAGCCAAACGCTATCATCTCCTGACATTATACATGCCGAATTGTTGAATTACTGGAAGCAGACCTGGTGTTCGATGGCTGAGGTTGATGCCTCAGTCTGGGTCAGGATTGTGGGTTTTTTCCAGGCCTTTGTTCCCAACCTCGTCCTTTCAGTGCCTCCTCTTACCATTCCGATGTGGAAGAGATGCCTTAAACGGTTTAAGCAGTCGGCAGCTCGGGGAGTTGATGGCATTTCTCATACCGACCTTTTGGCCTTACCGGATAGTTGGACTTCGCAACTTCTCGCTCTCTTAAACCGAATTGAAGCTGGTGAGTCGACATGGCCCACCTCCATCCTTTATGGGGTGGTCAATTTGCTGGCTAAAGATGATGGTGCAAACACAATTCCCCGTTTCAGGCCGGTTGTGGTCTTTTCGGTCATATACAGGGCTTGGGCTAGCCTACGGGCTAGGCAACTTTCGCATCAACTCAGACGGTTCTTGGATTGTGATGCTTTCGGTTTTGTACCTGGTTGCGAGCCATCACAGCTTTGGCTAGTCCTTCAAAGTGAGATCGAAGTCGCTCTTCAACAGAATTCTGCTCTTACCGGACTTTCTGTGGATTTAGTTCGTGCATTTAACTTCATCCCTCGTCAGCATTCTTTCGCTTTGGCTGAACATCTTGGAGTGCCTACCACCGTTTTGAAGCCATGGAAGGCTTTTCTTCACGGGTGCACACGGGCCTTCAGGATCCATGAATGCCTCAGTGAATGCACTGTCTCGAACTGTGGCATGCCAGAAGGTGACGCACTTTCGGTGTACGCAATGGTGCAACTCAACTTTGTTTGGCGTTTGTACATGCGGCAGTTTGCTCCCTCTGTACGATCCCTAAGTTTTGTTGACAACCTTACTCTTACATCGTCGGACCCTGCTGGATTGGCTGTGGGGTACTCTACCCTTTGCTCCTTCTTCTCACTATGGAACCTTGAGGTGGATTTGGACAAATCTTACTGTTGGTCACTCTATGCTGCTGATAGATCAGCTCTCAGTCGTTTCCCTATGAAGTCGGTTTTGTCAGCTCAGGAACTTGGAGGTTGCCTTTCTTTTAGCAAAAAGATCAACCATGGTCTTCAGCTGGCTCGTTGCAACAAGCTGGCACAACGTTGGCTCCGTTTGGAACGTTCCCCAGCACCTTTGATCCTTAAGCTTCAAGCTTTGGTTAGTGTGTTTTGGCCCGCTGCCTTACATGGAGCTAATGGTACGGTGATTGGTGAAAGGTTGATTCCTACGTTGCGTACTCGTGCTATGAGGCATCTTGGCCTCAATCGTGCGGGGGTTAATCCTTTGTTGCGGCTTTCTTTGAGTCAGTTTCCCACTGCCGATCCTGGATTTTGGCTTGTGAGAAACACTGTTTTCTCTTTCAGACGGCTGCTACGGAAAGAGCCTCTGTTGTTTCAGCTTTGGTCTACCTTCCACCGGAACTTTGATGGTACATTGCTGGCTGGTCCAAGTACCCAACTGATGGTCCAATTGAATCTTCTTGGGTGGTCGGTCAATCCCCCTTGGATTTGCGATCATGATGGGTGTGTCTTGGACTTTTTGGCACTTCCTGATTCGGTTCTGGATGACCTCCTTTTTGACGGATGGCTCCAACATGTGGCCACTCAGATTTCTGCTCGCCAAACCATGGCTGATTTGCAAGGTATAGATAGCTTTCTAGCCCGTCGCCTCCAAAAATCACTTGATGCCAAGCAGTTGTCGTTGTTGGCTGCTCTTCAGTCTGGAGCTTTTATGGCTTCTTCCAATCAGGCCAAGTTTGACAAAACAAAAAATGCACATTGTACTCAGTGTAATGTTGCTGACACCCAGGGTCATTGGTTGATTTGTCCTAGATTTGCGGCTATCAGGGCTGATATCCCTGCATGGCCTTATGGACATGAGTTGGAGGATGGCGTCGCTCTTGCTTGTCACTTGCTTCCGTCCCGTCTTCCTGCCTTTTCCCATTTCAAACACCTGCTTCTTAGCATTCCTGGTGAGCTGGATCAATTTGAGTCACTTCCCTCTGATGGTTTCTCGTTGCAGCATGTGTTTTCGGATGGTACCAGGTACACTGCACCTGATACCAATATCGGATTTGCTGGATGGGCGGTGGTCAATGCTTCAGCTGATGCAATCATTGCCAGAGGACACCTTTCCGGTTTGGCTCAAAGCAGTGATCGAGCCGAACTTGCGGGAGCAGTTGCTTCCCTCCTTTGGCAGCAAAGGACAAGGTGTAACATGTGCTTATGGTTGGATAATAAGTTTGTGGTGGACAACCTTGAGGTTCTTCGGAGGACTCTGGATATCCCACTGCATTGGGAACATTCTGACCTTTGGCAGTCCGCCTTGGAATGTTTAGCTTCTGTGGACAACTTGGAGCTTTACATTCGGTGGGGGCCTTCACATTTGGACGAAGCCAAACTTGAGTGTCCTTTTGAAGACTGGTACAAAAAGTGGAACGATCGTGTTGATGAAGTGGCGGGTGTTCACAACCTATGTCGTAGTACTGAGTTCCGGGATACTTTCAACAGTTTGGTGGACCACACACGGGTCCAATGGGAGAAGTTGAAGAAGTTTCGCACGTTTTTCTTTCAGGTGGCTGCTTCTAAGCCCCAGGAGGATGAGACGATGATTTCACAGGACGAAGTTAGCGGTGAGGCCTTTTTGGAAGATGATGGTGATCGGGTGTCTTTTTGCATGGTGTACACTTCTACCACCCTTGATCATATCATCGATGGGGATTTTCGATGTAAGAATCAACCCCCGGAATTTGCAGTTTCTATTTGTAAGTGGCTGTCTTCGATGCTCCGGTGTATAGACTTTCATTTTTGGAGCTTACCATGGCAATGGCGGTCATTGCACGAGAGCGATTCCCATTTCCGGTAACGCGTCAGGGTGCTATGGATACACTTGCCCTCTTGGACTCTCGCTTTACCAAACCTACCTTTGTGTTTCTTTATCGTTGTGTTAGGGATGTTATGAGGTGTTTGGTTCGGTTTTTTGGTTGGCATGACATTGTGTTTTCGCAATGCACAAAGGTTTCTTTGGGGATCCACACTTCTTGTGACGGTATTTTTGTGAAGTTGCCCATCACTATTGTCCAGCTGGTGAGACGGCACACTTTTGATTTCTTTAGTAACCGTCCTTACAGGAAGGTCTGCGATTTAGCCAGGCCTTTGCCTGTTTGATTTCTGTTTCAAGACCAGAACAGTGTTGCGCCGCACTGCATTGCTGCCGTGCGTCATGGAAGATGAGGCGCCACAAGGCCTTTCCACTGATAGCCTTCCTGCCTGAAAACAACTCGTCGACAAAAACCAACGTTGATGCTGGCTAACTTGGATATGATAATTTGTATTTGTTTCTAAAAATTTGAGAAGCAAACACTTTCAGATTAACCA
>Ga0099818_1053940_pt1 | contig 11499 bp, 6 predicted proteins | sample SidCnscriptome_3_FD_81133 | JGI IMG/M metagenome (GOLD analysis project Ga0099818, IMG submission 81133) | Metatranscriptome of coral microbial communities from Puerto Morelos, Mexico - Siderastrea C C metatranscriptome (Eukaryote Community... | ecosystem: Host-associated > Invertebrates >... | reverse complement strand
TGTTTTGGACTAATTTTAGGCCGAATAATAAGAATCCGATGGGGTTCAAATTTTCCGAACCCGTCTTCCCATGTTACTGGCCACTAACGGGTATAATTTATGCTAATAAGATGCTAATGAGATGCAGGAATAAGTTTTGCGAATTTCTTCGCTCTAGTGTAAGATATACGTACCTAACATTATAGGAAGCTTGCTTTTGATGACTTACGTCGTTCGACCTTAATTGGTTACCATGGCAACAGTCGATGACGTCAGGATTAATTTCTTTCTATTTTGGTGGCGGCCATCTTGGATCCGCCATCTTGGATTTTCGAAGTCTCATTTTTCTTAAGCAAAAGAAATTATTTTAAATAAACTTTAGCTAACGAATGATTTCCGTTGCAAGTGATGTTCAGTTAAGTACTGCACTTTCTTTATTTTCCTTTTTACAGTTTTCTCATAAAAATTAAAATAACATGTCTTTTGCCATTAGTCCCATAGTAACAACGCAATAGCTATTCGTCTTCTTTTTATTATTTGTAATACTAATGCAGAGTTCAGTTAAAAGTGTTCGTGTAAAAACGTTTGCGATTATATTTTTGCTCTGACTTCATTTAAATTAAGCAAACTTAGCACGGGCTTGATCTTGATGACGTACGTCGACTTAAATTGGTTTTTACCATGGGAAGAAAACCAATTGAAAGCACTTTCTGTTCGGTCTCTCCGGTCGAAAAGCTCACTGCTGTCACGTTCCAATTGCCCTTGATTATCCTTTCTTACACGAACACCGGAGAAGAGTGAACAAGCAATTACAAGGTAAGCGTACTTTAAGTTCTATCAGAATGTTTTAGAGTATGTTTCACGATAAGAAGCAATAGAGCTTAAACAAACGAGTAAGAATACTTGCAGTTGTCGGATTTGAGAATAAACATTGATGTTATTATAATGCGCCAAGCAGGGAAAATTTAGAGGTATTTAAATCTGTGCACAGTAAATAAGTTCAAGATCAAAACTGTCATTTCTTAGCGCTCATTCGCCCCTAAAATACACAGCCGTAAATCTTCAAATTCTAGGCGTATTTTCGCAATTACGAGGCCAAAAAAGAAACTCGTCAGCTCGAGCAGCACGCACATTTAAGCGTGCAGAGACACAACAAAAAATATTTATTTTGATTTGTTGTTGTTTAGCATCGGAGAGGAAAAAAGGAATCTGATGTTATCTAGCCGTCAAGTAGTAGCGAAGTAGTCATGTCTGATTTGGTGTGCATTATCTGCAACGAGGGTGCTGCCTTGAATAACAATCTAACTAGTAACCCCGAAATGATTGAGCATCTCTACGAGTGCTGCAAGGAAAGACTGTCCTTGGGACAGACTGACATCAAGTCACTTACAGACCGTTTAGCAAGCATGAGTGAAGTTGAACGTAAATCTGTGTACTACCACAGTGAGTGCCGCAAGCCAATCGTTAACAAAAGTATGATCGAGCGACTGAGAGGTGCAAAGCGGCCCTTGACAGACGACTCCTCGTCCGCTATCCGGCGAGGCCCTGGTCGTCCTTCTACGTCATTAACCTCTTCGCGCCCTAAAAGGGCGAAAACGCTTCCTAAGTCACAGGTGTGCCTGTTCAACTCTTGTAGTTTTTGTCCCGGTGAAACAGTAAAAGATTTACACCGCGTTTTTTCAGATCAAGTGGGAACAACGTTACTAGAAATAAAAAACAATACGCAAGATGACCAGGTTAGAACTTGCGTATCGGAGCTTGTAGATGCGGGGGACGCCTCAGCACTTGAAAAACACTACCACAGGAACTGTCTGCGTTACGCTCAGCGCACCTTCGGTGCGTATTGTGAAAGTGCTTCAGTAAAACAAGTCGTTCGTTCGGCGTGTGATGTTGAATTAGTACTGGCAGTTCAGAACACGTTAGTAGACGACAGTGCCAGCTTGAATATGGCTGAAGTAAATGACACCTACTTGGCGATATTAAAGAGGTATTCGATGGAGATAACCGAGTCAGGAAACTACCGAAAGTACTTAAAACAACTTTTAAGTGAGCGGCTTCCAAATCTGCAGTTTGTTAAGTCGCTGCGAAAAAATGAGCCTGACAAAGTTGTACTGCCGGAAGCGGTCAGCAAGGCTGTTAATGTACTGTCAGCCCAAATGGATAGTAAGGATACGATTGAGCAATTACAAACCATGGCCCGGGTGTTACGGCGAGAAATTATGCAGCATCGAAATTGGTCCTTCACTGGAAGCTTTGAAGATTTTTCGAATCCACCCCTACTCCAGTTTTTTCTAACACATTTGCTCTTTGGTTCGCACGCACTTGATGTTTTGGGGATGCGCGATAAAGAGGTCAACAAAGTAGTTGACGTAGCATGTCAGTTCGTTGTCCACAACACAAGAACTGATCGTCAAGTCAAGCATCAACCTAAGGCCAATGAGGGCTTCAAACACACAGTGAAAACTCCCCTGTCAGTCGGTCTACCCCTCGCTATTCACTCAAGAGTGCGCGACAAGAATCTCGTGAAAACCCTATCGGACGTGTACATCGGTAGTGACTACAAATGCATCCTTGACATCGAAAAGCGCGTCGAGCAGAGTGTTCTTCAGCGTATAGTTGAAACCGGAGGCTTTTGCCTTCCTGATTTTGTTAAACGGGATGTTAACATCTGGTTTGCTGTCGACAACATCGACCTTTTAGAAGACACGCCAACAGGACAGAATACTTTCCATGGGACGGTGATTGTTCTGAACCAGCGCGAGGAAGATGGCGAGGCCGTCAATCAACCACTCGTTTTCCCACCAAAGGCCCTAGACCCATCAGCACAAGTTGGCTTTGAAGTGAAATACTGTGAGCAGCTAGTTATCAAGCCAAAACCAGTTCGATTTGAAACATTCCAGCTCGGAAACCGAACGAAGTTATTATCGAATGATTACACACACACATGGGCGCTCGCAAACTATCTTGCTACTGAAGACGCTAGTGACAAGACCTTGGATGTTCCCCAGACAGAAAACCAACAACAGCAAGATATCGATGAACAGCAAGACCAACGTGAAGTTGAATCGGAAAATTTCCAAGATTTTGATGACCCAATTCTTGTGGTGAAAGAGCGAACACAAACGAGAAAGATGACGGCAAAGAAGGAAGTCCTTACAACGTGGGCCGGTACAAAGTCGCTTCTGTTATCACACTCCCCTGAAAATCAAGTCGGCAAGCTGACACATTCCGAGGTGATTGCTCCGTTGTTCAGGACTTCGCCGACTGATTATACTACTCTTTATACAGTCTTAAACCTAACACAAGGGATTTCTGCTTTCGTCGTTGGCCCTGGGAGAAGGACTGTCATCACTCTTGACTTAGATCTCTACAGCCGAGCACTTCAGATTCAACAGTCAGTGGGGAACCGTAACTGGATCCTGCGAGCTGGCGTTCTACACATCACCTTTGCTGCATTACACGCGCTTGGAAAGACCCTTGACGGAAGCGGCATTGATATGTGTGCCATTGAGAGTGGCATTTATACTTCTGCAGCCCTTCGTGGGATATATAGCGGCAAGGCCTACAAACGTGGCGTTGAGTACCACATAACAACAAGCCTCGCACTCTTGATGATGAGATTTGACCATCTGTTTACAACCCTTCCAGCAAATGAAGATATACCGCGTGTACAGTGCGCGTCCTTTAGAGAAGCCCTCCACGAGCGCAGTCCAGAGATGGTAAGCATATATGACGACATCCACTCCTGGTACTCTGAAAAGATCAAACCGCAAGAGCGCGAAGATCAAGGACTAAAGGATCTTTCGCGATTTATGATTGAGTACCTCAAGCAAGTTGACAACCTTTTAGAGCTCATTCATGCTTGCCGCTCTGGGGACTGGGAGGGGTACCTGGCAGCGCTGGAATACCTCATAAGGTATTTTTTTGCCCACGATCTTCTTAATTACGCGCGTCTAATGCCAGTACACCTCGCTCAGATGAACGCACTTGAGCATGAGGATCCTATCACATGGGAAGCATTGAAGTCTGGGGATTTTGTAGTTGCAAAGTCAGAGATTCCGTTCACCAGGATGTTCACAGATCAGACGCTTGAGCAAGAGATCAAAGTATTGAAGCGTCACGGAGGTATGGTCGGGTTAAGTCAAGACGAAGCCGCCCTAGACCGACTTCTTATCACGTCACCTCATCTTGCCCGTATGGTGAAACAGTATCTCAAAAGCTTTCCAAGAGTATCCGAGTCTTCTGAGCGGAACGAGCACTATCAGCTTTCTGGGGATGTTGCTGTAAGAACGCGACAAAACGCCATGAAGCTCCGCCAGTCGATAGAGCTGCACTGCGAAGGAAATCCATTCACAGTTGAGTCTCCCTTGAAGAGTCTGGTGTCGTCAGCTCTTGTGCCACAAAAAGCAAAGGAAGATATCTTGTGCTATGCAGAGAAAGGCCAGAAGCGGTTTGAAGAATTCGTCGGAGACAGATTGTTGCCAACTTCTAAGCACTCCTTGTGGGATGCTATGAAAAAGCTGAAGCTGAAGACCTTTTCAAACTGGATGGAAAAAACTAAAGTTCGTGTAGGGGACAAAGTCATCAAACTACGCGAAGAACGGGAGTTACTCGGAAGGTTTCTCATCATCCAAGGGAGTAGGCCAGAGCTTGTGCCAAGACTTGAGGAAACCATTGGAGAGTACGAGATGGCAGTGGTGCCGCGTTCCTTATGCACGGTCGATGGATCTCTTTACATTCCAACTGACAAAGCCAGTCTGATGCGTTTGATAGAGGAAGTCAACCCACAGCCACAACTAGAAGCACCATCAGCAACAGGAACTCTACATCGAATACTTGTTATTGATGCTATGGCTGTTGTTCAAGGTAACTATAATAATAATGATGATGATGATGATGATGATGATGATGTAATATTTTGTGTTTATGGTTTGTATGCAGGCCTGAAAAAAACAACCGCTACACTCAAGTTCTCAGACCTTCAAGTATCCTTTATAAAGCGAATCGAACGAATGATGGCTGGTTTCCATGAAGGCCGAGTTGTCTTTGATCGCTACTTGGAAAGCTCCTTGAAGAACAAGACGCGCCAAAAAAGATCGACAACATCTGTGGAGTTCCAGATACATCCGGAAATGAGGCTCACCATGTCCATCAAGGACCTTCTGTCATCGTCAAAGTCCAAAAGCATGCTTGTCAATTTGTTCGCCAATGGATTATTAGCGAGCTTCTCAAGCAACACAACCATCAAGCTGGTCGTGGTCTACGATAACAAAATCAAATGTCTCGACTGTGAAGAAGAACACACCCACGAAGAGGCGGACACGCTGATCCCTAACCAGGTGTTGCGTTCATTAGATGAGAATTTGTCGCAAGAGATTTGTGTATCCTCGCCGGACACTGACGTGCTAGTCCTGCTGCTCGATTTGGTTTCTAGGGGACGTCATGGAAACCTGAATAGTCTAAAGTTTTTGACAGGGAAGGGCGCAAACTACAGAGAGATTGATGTTATTCAGCGAGTCCAAGCCATTGGAATAAGAAAGTGTCAAGGTCTGATTGGATTGCACCACTTTACCGGAGCCGACTGGGGAGGGAAGTTCGTTGGTATCACAAAGAAGACCTGGGTGAAAGCGTACATGGCACTCGATGACGACCACCCTGCGATCGACTGTTTCAGAGAACTTGGTGAGGGTCTTATCCAAAACCAGCTAGCCAACGGAGAACTGCCGACGCAAGTTAAAGATCTAGAAGAATTTGTCTGCCAAGTGTATTGCAAAACGGGACCTACCACCCTTCCTGAACTTCGATGGGAGCTCTTTCGATCCAGAAACTTGGAAGGTGACTCTTACTTTATTTAATCTTCTCTATGTATTAATATTTTCATGTAAGTTCAAGAGTACACTAAAGTTGTTGTTGTTGTTTTTAGGTGAGATGCTGCCTCCAACACGTGCTTCCCTACTTCCGCACATCACACGCGCAAACTTCATGGCCATGCGCGACAAATCATACACCGCCAGCTGCCCAGACCTCCCACCCATTAAAGAGAATGGCTGGAACGAACGCCATGGAGGATACGTTCCCGTTATGTGCCTCTCTCACCCTGCACCACAAGCTGTTATTGAGCTTACTAAATGCGGCTGCAAGTCAGACTGCAAGGGACGATGTAGCTGTTTTAAGAACGGATTACCATGCACTCCTCTTTGTAAATGTTTTGGTAAAAACTGTAAAAACCCATTCAAAGATGACACGCGAGCTGATGACGAGGAAGAGGATGATGATGCCCTTAGTGCATAAACTAAAATGAAATTTATTTAAGTAAAATTACGTTAACAGAGAAAACTGAATCGAAACAGTACACGCGTTTAACAAAGGAAGAAAAATAACGACATTTCTGCAATTTACTGAACATCACTTGTAAAGGAAATCATTCGTTAGTTAAAGTTTGTTTAAAATAATCTGTGTTGCTTAAGAAAATGAGACTTCCATAATCCAAGATGGCGGATCCAAGATGGCCGCCACCAAAATAGCAAAAAATTAATCCTGACGTCATCGACTGTTGCCATGGTAACCAATTAAGGTCAAACGACGTAAGCCATCAAAGGCAAGCTTTCTATAACGTGAGGTACGTGTATCTTTCATTGGAGCGAAGATATTCGCAAAACTTATTCCTGTATCTCATTAGCATCTAATTAGCATAAATTATATCCGTTAGTGGCCAGAAACATGGGAAGACGGAATCGGAAAATTTGAACCCCATCGGATTCTTATTATTCGGCCTAAAATTAGTCCAAAACAGCAAAAAAATCAATTTCGGCAAGAAAATCCTACGGAATTACATACCGTACCGCACTAAAGGGACACTCCAATCTTCTGAAATCAACATTTAGTGTATTGACCAAATGTCGAGCCAAGGACTCTAATTAGCACATGAAACACTACCATGCGACAACAAACCTTGGACTACATCAAGTGAATATGAAATAAATGGACACCTTGTCACTGAGACAACACACACATTCCATGTTATTAGGTGGAGAGTGACAAAAATAAAATACAAGGACGCTTGTCACTCTGACTACAGACACGTTCCACATGTAATTATAAAAATAATTAAACTGAACAAATCATGCCGCACAAGTAATTTTGTGCAAAACGTCACATGGCATGATTCCAACTAACCACAAAGCCCGATCCAAACAGAAAAAAGTAACACATCTGTCAATGGAAAAAGGACAAACCGGAAACAGTGCAGCAACAAAAACAAAAATACACAAAAAAGAAGAGGGACAAAATCAAGGCACAACAACGACAATACCAGGAAAAGAAAACTGACAAGTTGAAGGCAAACTTTAAAAAATGAAAATAACAAGTTGCTCCTTGAGAGTGATGCTAGCGGACTCCAGAAAACCAAAAACATCCTTGTCGGTGTGAAAGACAGTTTACATAGGTACCAAAGGCCTAGGAATATTACAAAGACCATTTGGGCATGGGTCACAAAATATTTGCCATTTTTAACTAAGTTACCACCACCTTGTACCTTCTGGAATCAAAGAACCAAGAACAGTGCAAGAGAAAAAAAAACAGAAATTTAACTGTCGTTCGAGAGAAAAAGAAGGTTGCATGCAAAAGCCATAAATGGCATTGTGTACCGAAAAAAGAATATTCCAGTCGTCAAATGCTACAAATGCTGCAAGACATTCAGCAGTAGTTTGCTGTCCCCGATAATAGGGAACTAGATAAGTTACTTGCTTATAACATTACGGCCAATGTGACATATTAAATCTTTGCGAGCATCTTTCTACAGTTTGGGGACATGGAATCGTCTTCTTCTGAGCACATCTCCCTCAGCAGATCACTGATTGCTAGAACAACATATTTGAAGGACGAAACAAATTCGCCTCACTTTACAAAAAACAGGCTTATTACCATTTTTCGTCCCTGAGGGAAGGAAAAAATCAGTTTATTAACATTCATGGTGTCTTTTACTTTTATGATTTAAAAATATCAAGGCAACTATAAAAAATGAAGCAGAGACTCGTCTTTGTAAGAAGAGCAGGAAATGTGGGAAACAAGACAATCACAGTGGCAGATGGGATTCAAAACGAGAAGTCACCAACAGATCTTGGAAACATTCAAGGACACACGTTGTGATTAACAAAGAAGAATGACTTCAGAAGAGGCTGTTATTGCCGAGAAACTAGCCCGTGTAAACGAGAAAGAAGAGGAGCTTAAAGAAAGAGAAAGAGAATCCACGGAAAAAATCTCTTCCATGGAAACAACAAGTGAGGAAATCGGTGAGAAACTGTTTTTGATGTCTTAGTTGAATGATCCTTCAGGCATTCATTTAAAACAAGAGTGTCCAAATAATTCGTGGCTGTAGCCTAAATCTCCCCGTTTATTACGTATTATTCTGAAAAAAGGATCCACCTTCATAACAAAGTGGTTGTGCTAAACAGAGGATAGGAAGGGGGGCAGAATATGAAATGATTTAATTAAATATTGATTTATTTTCCCTTTTACTCAACAGCACAAAAATTGGAGGAAACTGAAGGTCAGCAGGAGCATTTAAACTGGGAGCTGGAGGAAAAGCAAAAGGCTTTGGATGAAATAAATAAAATTGAGAAACTCAAGGTTTTGTTGAAACAAAAAGGGTATACAAAAACTAGAGGACAAAACACTTCAACTACCTACGAGATGATCAATAACAGAAACTCTAGTACTAGATTTAGACGTAAAGAGGAGAAACGAAATCTTTTGCAATTTATTCATGGTGGGGAAGTAGGCTCACTATATGGTGCTTGGGACTACCTTTCATCTCATGCATCCACTGAATTAATGGACGAACTGAAAAGTGGGTACAAGAGAGGAAAATATTTACAGGATTTCTTGGTAGGGCTACAGATAACTTTAACAGTTCTGGAGACGATTTGAAGCAACCTGTTGCCATGAAATATCACAACGACCTTTCTAGACAAATAGATTGCAAAACCCAAAGTTCTGGTTTTGATCCCTCAAAACAGACATGGTTGCCTAGGTGTATTAAACATAAGGATATAATTATTTCTTTGCCTGAAATAGTCAACGATGCAAAAGAGGACAACTTTGTTAAAAGTCTTGATATCGGTTACGTTTGTTAAATCCCTGGGTCTCCTGTTGTGTCACGTACTGTCACGGGACTTATATTTACCATTCTTGATTTACACTTATGATTGCCACGCTTGAACAAAAAAGCAATGTGGTTTAATGACAATTTTTTCATTTTAACTTTCAGTTTTCAGATGACGGTGGACCAGAATCAAGTGAATTAGGCATGTTGATAGGATCACTGACTTGCTGGAATTTTGAGGACTGGGTTGGTAGTAGGGAATATCAGTATTTACTGCACTGTTTAAGCAAAGGGGAGAAAGATCCTATCATGGAAGATCTATGGTTGCAGCATTCAGATGAGATGAGGCTACTTGAGGGAAATGTTCTCGCTGTTTGTGGCATCCAGTGCATTGTGGAATTCCAACCCAGTGCTAAACGATACTCCTACAAACGCACAGATGCTCTTAAAGTTCCAAATAAGACACCACCATGGCAAATTAAGAGGCTGGCACTAGGGAAAGTGGCACAGTATTAAAGGGATGCTTGCACATTGCTTAACAAAGACGCCAATGTTGCTAAGGTTAGAAATTTAAGTAAAGTCCAAATCCTGCCAGATAATTGTACAGTAAAAAGATCTCAGCGCAAAACAGATGCTGAATTTGAAGAGTGGCAAATGGAACATAGTGCAAGTCGAGAATATGACATCAATTTTAGAGCCAGTTCACCTGCTATGGTGGTAGAGGGAGCAAGAATGTTTTGGGGCAGGTCTCCAGAGCGCCATAACATCAGATACAAAAAGATGTTTTGCAAAGGAGGGAGTAAGGCCTTCAATGCTGTGCACCGCTCTTTCAGAAGCTCAATATGAACTTTGCTGTGCAACCGCGCATTATTAACTTGAGAACATATCAGGTATATTGACCCCGAGTTAATACCTAATGCGCATTCTTCTCTGTTTGGTCTGTTTTCTATATCAAAGCAAAAACCAATGCGTAGTAGACGACGTTGAAAGATAACTATGCGCAGTGAGTGCTTTTAGAATCTAGAGGAATCCTCCGGCTGCACCCGCTCCAGCTGCGCCAGCACCTGCCCAGCAGCTAAAAGTCATGATGACCCTGACACCCCAAATCAGCTCCCACCTTTCAACCCCAGAAGGCAACCAGGGCTGCATCTAAATATCCCAAGGGTAAGAGGTGCAGTGACCAGGGCTGTAGATTTTATCAGGTTTTTTTACTGTGGAGCTTATTAGGGAAATCTGCACCCACACGAACAGTTATGCCTGGGGTGCTGTGCTAGACAAATCCTACTATGGTGACAGACATGGTGAACTGAACTGCATTTATTATCGTATATTTTTATGTCCGTATGCATATGATTGTATTCCATCTTTTAATATGTGTCGTTTATCGTCAAAGCAAGATAATGACACTTTGTTAAGCTCATAGCTTCCAAGTTGATGACTCTGACTTCTTATTGTTTTCATCTTGGGCAGCATTTGTTTGTTATTTGATAATACATCTTTATAGTTTTCATGCTTGATATATTTTTGGATAACATTTTTCTTGATTCCTTTCGCTTGCTTCCATGTCTGCTGTCACGGCGAAAACTATTTTTAATTTATAACAACCTATCAACCCATCCAAAAAACAATTGGCTGACATTATTCTCAGAAAAACAGGAAGTTGATTATGTAATACTTTAGGGACTTTCCCGATGAAATGAGTTATCAAATCGCTATTGTTTTGGGGTCATATGATTGTCATGTGATTGGAAGTTGTCCATAAAATGGAATTTTTTACTTTATAATTTAGTTTAACGTTTAAAATGGCTGAGAGTGAAACTGGTTTAACTGATTTGATGGATGATTTAGAATTGGAGGAGACTTGTGACACTGGTTATGAGCAAGATGTTGACGTGGAAATTATCGATGGGTATTATCGTGAAAGCATTGCTCTTATGAACGATAAGGTCCAATTATTCGCTCAGTATTGGATGGGATTATATTCAAATTGTTGTCTACAGCGAGACTATGCAGTAGAATTACTTAACGATGGGAAGCCTGAGAAAGCTAAAGCTGCCCTTTCTGATTGGCCTGATACAACAGGGTCGCCAAATGTTCCACAGCTATTATTTGAAGAACCTCTAGAAAGAAAGCAAAAGCAGCAGCAAACGTATTCGATTGAATGCGAGGGTGTGATGCTTATCAAGGAAATGGAAGACAAGTGCATTAGAGAGGGAGGTCATTTTGACGTTCCAAATGTACTTCCAGAAGGTGACATGAGTTTAGCCGAATATGAGTGTGAGAATAAGGAGTGTGAGAACTGTTTAAAGACTGTTGAGAACTATGCCATTCAAAATGTTAAACTACTCAGACCTTGGCTTCTACTACCGTCCACCAGGTGGGTACAGCTATGGAAGCACATTCGCTCAAACATTCCT
>Ga0099818_1217648_pt1 | contig 11688 bp, 4 predicted proteins | sample SidCnscriptome_3_FD_81133 | JGI IMG/M metagenome (GOLD analysis project Ga0099818, IMG submission 81133) | Metatranscriptome of coral microbial communities from Puerto Morelos, Mexico - Siderastrea C C metatranscriptome (Eukaryote Community... | ecosystem: Host-associated > Invertebrates >... | reverse complement strand
AAAATTCAGTCTAGCTGTCATAAACACAGCCAATAGTTGATTTAGTGAGGCAGTTAAAAGAGTGTGGTTGTAAATCAACATTTTTGAAATTCCAGCCTGATTCACAACAACAATTAACATGTGATTTTGTTCGATGAAATGCAGGGGCAATATGACATGGATACCGAGGTTAACCTGAGAGCTTTTGACAGGTTTCACTCTTAAAATAATAAACGATACATTAACCATTTTACTTTCAAAATCAATCTATCTATGAGTTACGGTATGTGGTTCTGAGTTTTAAGTATGTTGATGAAATCCTGAAGTGTAATAATTCAAGCGAAGGCTACTGAGTGGCACTTTCCTGTGGTACTGTTAGCTTGACATATTCTGTATGCAGAAAAAAAATAGATTTTTTAACGTTGAACTTGGGCACTGTTGTAACCAAAAAGGCTGGAACGTGCACGGGAAGTTGCTTCTGGGATAAACGTGAGCGTGGTCGGATGCACGGTTCGTTGGCGACTCCCAACATTTGCGTACTTGATCAACGTTTGTTCCTGCTTGGTACCAAAAAAAATTCCTAAATTTTCAGTTTTAATATACAGAAAAGAAAAGCTGTATTAAAATATGTATGTTCATTGACACTTTCGTTCCTCGTAGCGTTCTATGCAGAGAATCCAATTTGCAAATGACTGAGTTGCAGGAATTCAGGTCAAACGAAGTAAACAAACGTAAGAGCTAGGGGTTGTATATTTTTGCAAACTTTGAACGTTTGAAGCTCAACTTTTATTTTCTTTGTGGGTCATGTTTGCGAGAGTGAGAAATAAAAGAACTATATCTAAAAATACTAGAACGTGCAAGATGTACTTTGTTGACAACTTTTGAATACATTAATGTTAATCAATGGCTCTCACGATACTCAATTTATTTCCACAATACAACCTGTATATACCAAAACATACCAGACGAGGCTCGTTTTAAACCTTCGAGTTTATGGTGAAACTTTCCACCCAAACGATCAAGGATACCATAGCCAACCAAGTCCGTTATTTTCATCTGACTAGCCCTGGACTCTGGCTAGGCCTGGACTAACTGAGGAACTAAGGCATGGATACTTTTCGTAATCCTCAGTCTCTTCTCTTCTCCCTGACCACGTCGTGTACTTTATGTATTCATCAATATTTGCAAACCAATCCAGCGGTATTGAAGGTACCACAGTCGTTTGAGTCTTTCATGGACAAATGTTCTTGCTATTCATTAACAACAGTGCCTTACAAATAGACACAGCAAAGGATTAAATTCCAATACCTGAGCACTTCAATCAGTGCAGATTCAAAGAGTCACTGAGAAGGTAACAGAATGCCATAAAAAGACTATCACGGCACTGTTAACTAGATTTCTGTACAAATATGCAACTTTCATCGTGCCAATAAAGATTACTGCGAACATTATATTTATCTGCCTTTTTCTGGAACATTCAGATGAAGTTATCACGCATACAAGACAGGACTTGTCAGTACACAAAAAACCATATCTTACTGTTTCAGAGCATAATTGAAATAAACCTTTGATGTCACAATATTAGGCTCTCACGAAGAATGCAGTGATAACACAATAGGGAATTTACGAAAGGACACAGTTTTGAGATCACAATAGTTAAATAAAGGTGCAGTGAGAATAGACATTGATCACATTCAATAAAAGAACAAAATATAAGTCAAAGGCAAGCTGAGAACTTGGAATTTTAAGTGTACAACAGATGTTTCGATGCTTATTACAGGACCATGTTCTGAAAACTCTACTAGCAAGGTCACAACTCAGTTAGATAGCCGGAAATTAAATAAACCTTTACTAATCACTAAAATTGTCATGGCATTACACAATCGACAGTGGTGAAGATGCCACTCTGTTTTTATAGGCTATTAACAAGAGTACTGTGATGAAATGATAAGATGTTCACGAACGCAAACAGAGCTGGGAAACACAAAAGTCAAAAAAGTGCAGTGAAAATCAGAGATATAGAAGATAAAATCCCGAAGGGGAACCAAACATGCACGTCAAATAAGGCAAGAACTTGAAGAATGTCAGTTCTTTTGTAGTTCTAACCTAAATTCAAAGAAGGATCTTCGTTCTTGGTCATAGAACGTGTCTTCTATTCTTACACTTGTTAACGGATAATAAGCAGAAAAGTGAAAAAGAAGCCCATGTGGAGCTAAAGGGAATCAACCACCACTGAATCATCTCAGAGATGCTACTCAGTTTGTGTAGAAAGTTCTGTCAAGATACCTATCTATGCTGTAGAGCATTTTGTACACAAATCATATATAGAAATTGGGACTTTGGTGAAACGGGAAGATGTTGTTAGCGAACTTCACCATATCTTTGCCATAACTGCAATTATCCTCCTTGTGTGGGTACTATCATCAGCTCGTTTTGAGAGAAACGTAAAAGTGATGTAAAGAAGCAAAGTTGAAAGAAAAGTGCGACTGACATAGATCAGTCTTAGCAGAAATATAGAAATGAAGAAAACGACGCTTAAAATTCTACCCAGTCACTGTGACATCAAAATAACTGAAGTGACTAAAGTCTGTTAAAATTCGAACGAGAAATTTTCAAGCAATGTGCGCATTGAAATTGTTCGTTCGTTTAACTAAAGTTTTTCATCAAAATGGTGCAACATTCGTATTTAACTATTGTTCAAGTTTCCTCGGAGGGGGCAGTTAGCTTAAACAATCTTGTTAAAAGCTGAAAGCAAAGCGAAGATTGAAATTGTGTAAATTTTCCCTCTCGCTAAATAGCGGAAGGTTTATACTGGATAATCACGCCCGAGGTCGTGAGAAGATACCAAACGGCGAAATTATTGGATTTGGTGATGTTCTGACCCCAGGCAGTGTTCCTTGGCCTTTAGGAGTGGGAGATATCAATCGTCCGATTCGATTGGCTACCGACTAGCAAAAGATAACGATTGAGAAGCTGATAAAAATCAATGAGCTAGCTGCAATTTTGAACTTGTTTCTCCCTTAGTTGCAAAGTAACCCACGTGCCCGTCGAGCAAGCATAATGGTAACCTTATCAGTAGTGTAGAATGTGTAGAATTTTTTTCTTCCAGAATAGTTGCGACTTTTGATGAATATCTCATTCATTAACTGTGTAAGATAGTTGGACATTCCTAGAACATTTCCGGCAGGCCATTTTAACTTTTTAATTGACGATAGTCACGTTTACTACAAGCGTGAATAACACTTTCAAGAAAACTTATCTTTCTACAGTTTAATCTTGTTTCTAAAGACTTCACACCAAAAATGCTCTGTTAACTTTTTGGAGGTATGACAAAGATTTTTTTTTTTATTCTAGAATCATCAGACAAAGGCAACGAATTACCGCGACATTTCGTTTTGTAAAACACAACACCACTGCAAAGTACTGCCAAAGGGCTTTCGTTTGAATCATCAAACCATACGGTTTCATCAACAGTGACAAAATTCAAAACCACATTAAATTAACCAAAACTTAACTTTCGGCGTCAAAAAGAAACCCTATTTTACATAAACTGTTTTTCTACCTTTCTTTGATCTAAAAACTTGTGATTTTCCAATTTTAGCTTCAGTCGCTATGTTTCTTAGAGCAGTTAGATATAAATATCTGTGCTTTTCGTGCTTGGATGTTTTAACGGGTTAAATGCTGTAACAATTTCTATGCCGTGAGACTACACGTTCAAACCTGTTAACAATTACTATGCCACGTGGTATCCGTGTCTAGTTTGATTTTCTTTTGTAACACTGGATGTTACTGAGAGAAAAGGACTTAACTTCCTTCACGTTGGACTGATTTTTTCCCTTTTTAGGTAACGTGCACCTCTGTTAATTAAGGGGGGGCCTTATATATGTCATATGGGTGTATGCGCAAGCCAGAGTGTATGGTTTTTCAACTGTTTTGGTCTAAATAGCGAGTAAATCTTTTCCTTCTTACTGGCAACAAATAGAGTTTTGCCCTAAAAAGAGATAAATATTTAAGGGGTCAGGCCTGGAAAAGGACATGCAAGGTGATCTATTGTAAAATGAAACAACGTTGGGGTTTTAGCTCGGAGCGGCATGCCCCAATCTAAAATCCCGAAGGCTGCCCCCCTAACAGGTTTATCAATCCTCTTTCACAACACAGCAGGACAAACTAAAAGTTGGTATAGCCTGGTTTTTAGAAGTTTTGACAACCTTGCCACATTCCCTTTAATGTCATTTAGTTAATTTATTGAATAAGCTTCCTAACTCGGCGGGATATTGGCGTCATTTTCTTTTTGCGTGTTTATGGACTTCGAAGGTTCACCTCAGTTGTTAAACACGCTGAAAAAGAACTTGGCCAATATCCCTACACATGACCTTAGTCTTGGTCAACAATCTCAGTGCATGGCAAATGTCTAGCTAGTAAGCCTTTTCAAAGTGCACATCACATTGCGAAACAATGATTGAGAAAATGAATTGTGGGATGCATTAGCTCTAATGACAAGAATTTTAACTATAAGAAGATTAAAAATACCAATCCCATTTCCAAATCCTGTCGCCCTATAATCCACATAATTTATCTACCTCCTTGCATTGACAAAAATTCCTGCGCTTGCTACCAAGGCAGAGAACCATCTAAAAATACACCGTGTATTGTTGGTCCAAATTATGTCAGACAAACACGTAGTGTCATCCAAAACGTAGGTAGGCGTTGTTGTTTTATGAAATTACAAAAGGGTAAAAATTTGAGCTAGGTAACTGACAGTACTGGTGATTGAGGTATTAGTTAATTGTTGCTGATAACGCCACGCTAGGTATTCAGATCAACTATGTGTTGTGGTAATTCCGAAACTAAGTTGTATGTGTTACTAATGGAAGGCGCCAAACGCACTGACCTCGACGCTTTTAAAATTAGAAACAGGAATCGATCAGTAGAAGTCGACTAAGAATTTATTTACATAGGAATGGGATTAGAAGGAGACTGGTCGTTTAAGTGTAATTCTTGGCACCAAATAAACTGCTACATTTGTAACATTTTGAGACACTTTCGTCACTACGTTAAAGTTTTTCTTGTGAAAGTAACCCTCACCATAGTAAAGGACTGTGTAAATTATTTCTAACTTTGTTCAACCACGTAAAATGCCACGAGGAGGTGAACAATTGCATTAAAAACGCAACGTTTATAAAACATTTTAACTGGGACAATTGGTTACAACAAGCCAAGATTTTAACTTTCTGCGACCCTCACGCAAAATCTGATTTATTACTGCTTTTTGACCAACGCCTATTTGGCACCTGAGTATCAGTAATTCAGAGAAAAGAAAACAATTTCGGTGTACCCTGCCCAAAGAGCACCGCCCAGTAGCTAAGAAGGAGGAAGAAAAACATTCTATTTCCACAACGACACTCAAACAATGCGCCACATTGGCTATCAAATAAACAAAGCGAAGAAAGAAACACCTAGAAAGTCAAGTGCTTTCTAGCCAACGATTCGTTTAGGTGACAACACACATCGTATACTGGACGCAATGATCTCCGCGCCCAAAAATCTGCACGCGACCATTTTCGTCCAACCGTGCTCACTTTCACACACGAGCAGGTCACGAAACACTACTCACTGTCTAGTAAACAACTTAACGACACACATTCAGTTAATGTGATACAGAGGCGACCGTTTATATCGGCTTCGCAAAGATTTTAGCGCACGCTAGCTTCTTGAGCGTCACGCGATTTCGAAGTAAACAATACGGGTGAGCAAGAACTTAGATTTTTGGGGGGCCAACTAGAGTTGAGAGGAAAGAGACGCATTGTTTCAAGAGAGTAAGCGTTTTCAAGACAAGACATGGTCGTAAACAAAGTCAGAATATATTTTAAATCCACGCTCTGTTTTTTCTTCTAATTTTAAAAAGAAAGAGGATTTGACTTTTTTTCTTCCACCTGTCATTCCATGCTAGTCAAATCGCATGGGGCTAAAGGTCGCTTAAAAACCAAAGTATTAGAATTGGTCAGTCGTTTTCAAGAGAAAAAAGCTAAGAAGACAGTGAAAACCAGTGTTACTGAGTAGAGTACAAAAGTCATAATCAGCGTAGAAATCAGAAAAGTTGGTTTTCCTCTTCTTGTAAAAGCTCTCTTGTACAGTAATGTTGCTGGGGCACTATTAAAAATTTTAATTAAAGAAAATCAACTGTCTGTTAAGAACAGTTCCTGAATAACAAGGGTAAGTTTGCTCGCTTTGTCAACGTTATTAATTATTAAGCAGTTTGTCTAAAGCTCTGGTTAGGTTTTTAAGCAAAGATTCTTGGTGCCAGCAAATTGAAAATGTTGTTACGAAATGGTGCTTGCCTTGAAAGAGGGGGCCTAAAGGTAATAAAATGCGACGAGCAACGCGTCGAGAGATTTCAGTGTTGTTGTTTTACCCAAGAGCAATATCACATCCAACCAAATGTGGAATGATTTGCGCGACGTTTAATCTTGTGGTTGCTTTTAATTCATGCTAGTCTCTTGCGATGAATATAAGAGGTTGGAGTGATTCAAGCTATTAGGAACAAACAAACGTTAAACATCAAACCTGGCACTTCGAGAGGGAACTTCAAGCACTAATAAGGTCCTTAGGCCCTTGTGCTACGCTTATTAAATTATGACTCTCGAATCAAGGAAAGAGACGCCCCGGCTTTCCCGTGAGCACAATAACACGAGCGATATATATGATTGAGCCAAATTTGCTCTCTTAGATGTAAATTCATTAGCCTTTAATGATGACGTAACGTCGAGAACGATGGACAGAAAGGTTCATGAATGAGCTGTTTGGCACTTGTGTTGTGACAAATAAATGGTTGGGTGAATAAAATTATAAGTGCCAAAAGAAAACCAAGACTCCTTCAGTCGATGAAAGGGTGTTCTCAAGAAAGTGTTGAGAAATCACAGTATGTTTTGAAGCATTCTTTTGCTCACTCTCTTGAAGAGTTCACATTTCAAAGTCCTACACATATATCGATGATTTTCAAGCGATGACTCAACAACTGAAAGAAATCACCGAAGGAGCTGCCAAGAGCAGGTTAAAATTCGGCATCGGTGACTACAAAGTTTCAGTGTATTAGGTTAGCAGTACTTAAGCTTTTTACGACCAGAAGCAAACCTTCAATTATTTGATGTGGTTGCAAATAGTCTGTGAATGAAATCCTGAACCGGAATGACCCTTCAGTAAAATGAAAGCCACGGATTAGTATTTACCATGGTACCGTTTATTATGCTCTAAAAGGTGGTTCTAGATTTCGACTGTGTAAATCAGTGAAATCCTTATGGGTAACCATTCAAACGAAAGCTAAGAAGCAGTACCTTCTTACGGAGCCGTTTATTGTGCTGTGTATGGTGGCTTTAAATTTTCAGTCTGTGGATGAAATTCACAAGTGTGATCACTCACAGCACGTTTCTGCGGTGGTGTTTGTTCTGCAATACTTTGCAAAATATTTCTTTTTTATGCTACGATTCAGGCACTCTTGGCATTAAAAGGGTCAAATACTGGGGAAACCGTCTTTTTCTGCAAATTTAAAGACATTTTGTGAATTCCCCCCCGGCCAGGCTGAACGGAGATTCTAACACTTTTGGCATTGATAAATATAGGAGGGGAAGCTGTTTTACACCGCAAAGTTAAAAAGATTTTATAAGATACCCGGTGAAATACTTTACCACCAGCTTTGTAAGGCAGATATTATAATTTCGCTTCCTCTGCGATACCAAACCAAACGCGCTGAAACGTTGCGGTGGAAAGACTAAATTTGAACCACATAGATCACTTCTGAAAATAGATTTCTACTTGCTTTTTTGTTTTACTGATGACTATAACCGGATGTGGAAGGCATATAAATTTATTCCCATAGGTCAATATTGAGGCTAGCTTCGATGAGATCGAGCTAAAAATGAACACTTAACTCGGGGTGACAGAACAGCTCTGTCCGCTGTTTTGGCGATGATTATATCACTGTGGAAGGCAGAAATATATTTTGAAAGGTCTATTTTGAGGCCATCCGAGAGAAACATCCGAGAGAAACACGCACTTCGGTGATACAACAGCTCTATGATAAAATAGGAAACGGAAAACTCGAAAAGAGACGTTTAAAGTAGAAAGGGCACAAAACTAATGAAGTAAATACAATTTAAGTGGATAATTATTTCTCTCGTATTGAACAGAAGAAGAACAGTTACACTACATGCACATTTATTACACTGAACAATGTTTAAAATAGACACTCAGGGCTTAACATATATTGTTTTTGATGAGGGCTGGCGCTGTTTGGAATGAAAATATTTTCCTTTGTCTCGCAGAAAAAAATGTTCGACCGATCTGTCACAAAACGATAATCCCCATCAAAACACTTGGCATCTTCGTTCCGAGCTATCGTGAAAACCCTTATAACAATTCAACTATTAATTATGTCCCAAATATAACTGCTACAATGGAGTAATTTATTGTTACTTCTGCTCCCACTTGTTAAAATTGCAAGTACAATTCTCACACAAGGTGAATTACAAGAAAGGAACTTTTTTCGAAATGTGATAAGGGAAGGTTTACCATTAAAGACGATATAAGGCGCTTTTGTTTAGGAGCGAGTTTAGGCTCGTCGCGGGTGAGCTAAGAACCGAAAAATTAAGAAGCAAATAGGCAAAGAAAACAGTCATAAGAAGATATTAAAACTCCCACAAGCTTCTACACCCAAAGCGTTAGCAAAACAATACAGGGGCCAAAAATCAGAGTAAACTTCTCCATTTTCTGAAAGCAAACAACAAAGAACGCAAAACCGAAAACCATTTTATTTTCCCACCCGGATTATATGGGCGTCCGTACAAAGACGCGCGAGAGCCAAAGGGGTTCGCGCTTTGGAAACGGTACTGTAATCAAGGACAAAAAAGTCCAATTAAAGCCCAATCAATTGTAGCTCAGCCAGCTCTTAAGAAGACATTGTTGGCTCGCCATAAGCTTGACGGGGTGTTCTCTTACACCATCACAAGACTCTTGCCTGCCCTTTGTTTGTCGACGCAGGAAGTGTTGTCGCCCAAAACCCCCTTGAAGGGTCTTTAAGTAGTTTGGCAGGGGTCAGATAAGCCGTTACTACAGAATTGTCTATTCATTCGGAGTCATTTGGAAAGGATAAACAAATGTGATGAGAAACAGGCATAGAAGAGAAAATGTCAAAAGCGAGAATTGATCATTCTACAATTGCCTCAAGGAATTTCTATTGTGACAATCATGTTGGGAATTTTTCCCATGACTCGTGATGCGAGACCATAATTATGTCAATGTTCAAAGTTCAAATAAAGCTTGCCTAGTCAAACTTCTGCAAATAATAAAGCAAATGGAAAATATTGTAGACATTTTCGATCTACGAAGACAAAAGTTCAAGAAAATAACGCTAGCAGCGGCACGAATTATTCCCGGGACTGTTTGCTTTAAGAATGTTAAAATAACACTGTTCGAAAGGAGCATCTCGAAATATTAATTTAACAGAAGGGGTTTCAGAACAGTAAACAATTCCTTACGGCCATTTTTTGCCTCACTTCGTTCTGCACTTCTTGTCAAGCACACTTCGGATTATCTGACCTGAATCGTGTTATCATTGCAACTGATCTCTGTCTCTAAAGTAACTGACTCCTCCCTTTCCACCTACTTGTCGTCAAGATGGCTATCTGCCATTTTACTGTGTATTCAATTTGACCGGTGGCTCTATTTTGTGCCACGAGCATTCATATTCGAAAAACAATACAAAAACAAACCTAACGAAAAAGCGAGACGCTTAAACTTCGGCCCCTCGATCGATAAAGATAGCTGCAGCTAAAAGCATGTGGGAAGGCACAGAAAACGCTGGCAAATCGAAGAAGGGTGACGAGCACGTGTCACCATACACGCTCAGGTCAACGACCACAAAACGCTCAATTCCTTCCTTCGTTGTAGGAATATTTTCCTTCACACATCCGACCACAAACCATGACTCGCTATTTATCAAAATCACTAAATTTGCTTCTTAAGTTCGAAAAATCACAGCCCCACCTCGCGTGACTATTTTTTGATTCCGTGCCGTAAATCAAAGTTGTTAATGTATTCTCAACAAAAATGCTATCTCTTCAACAGCCTCAGGACACGAAACATAGTTTTCTTTTGAAAAACACATCCATTAGCTCAATAATCGTTAATCACGCTTAGGATATCGAGGACTAGACGGCGTCATTTCCCTTTCAAAACTAATGTAGCGTGGCTAATATTGGGCCATAGTTGACATCTTCTTTCCGTTCTCGCTCCACTGAGCTCAATAACTTCACGTTGAAGTGATCCTTGAAGCAAATTAGCACAGGAATACGAACTTTATTGCCAATTTTAGGCACAAATAAATAAATCAAGATGGATATTTTCCCTCAGCTAGATTAACCGGTGAACACTACCGAGCTAAGAAGCGTATTTTTTTCTGTTCGTGACTCCAAACAGTCACTTTACAAACTCATAAATATTCTAACTTTTAAAATTTGTGGTCTTGAATTCAAATTACACAGCGCTTGATATTTTTTCTTTTTCTTTTTTTAAGGTTGTTTTACGATTGGTTAGGTAACCCCTTTGTCAGGGAAAAAAACATTGAAATGGGCAATCGAGTTGTAGAGGCGAATAAAAAAACCTAAGTACCACAGTCATCGTTTGTTTTGATACTTTGAGTGACTCCTATTTGACGCAATTATGGTCGTCGTATACACATAGCTTTGGGCGCAAATTTCACGCTTCCCTTCGCTCACGTTTACGGCTTTGAAAAATAATTTTTTCTTATTTTACGGCTACATCACTCAAAGTGTACTTACGAACTTCAACCCCCTGTTATTTTTCAGTCAACAACCAGGAAGCCACAGAAAAGGCTCGAGAGGAAAAAAAGCAAACAAACCCTAAAGTGACTGAATAGAGTAAACCAGATCACTTAATATAATAACATATAACCCTTTCACTGTCATGTCTATTAGAAACGTCAGAACGCGCGCGTTATTTATGAGGAGCAAGGAGACTGCGCGACAGGTGAGCAAATCAATGGATAAGACGAGGTTTTCAGCGTGTCTATGAAACCCCAGGATGTTAAAACACTGCCAAAAGATAGGCTTTTATCACGCCCTGAATTTTTTCTTTAATAACCTTGACCCCCTTTTATGAAAGACTGACAAATGTCTCAGGAACGCTCATGCTAGCTAATGTACACATGGTGGCATTTACAAAAGAAATTCAGCGAATAAACGCTGTGCTCGCCTTGTGTATAACTAAATGCATCAGCTCTATTCTATCAGCAAACATTTTAGTAGATTTGTCATCCACAGATAAACACACGCGCGCTCTACTGCACTGTGCTAAGAGGCTCTTGAATTAGGAACGCCTCCAGAAATTGGCTAACAATTGCCTTATAGTGCATCGGTCACATTTTAAGATGACAATATATCTATAAGAAGACATAAGCCCGATGCTTACAGATGCCTAATTGTATCTGATGAGATGAAAGAGATATCTCTGATAGGTGACAGTGGTTCATTACGCTTCTGAACCAAGTACGGAGTATTTTCTACTTTGCTTTGATTTCAACACATTCTTTAAAATTCTTGGCAATAAAAACACGTCACATTAACGTTCTCACAAAAATATAACGGAAACATCAACATAATCACTACACGCAATCAAACCCATTGTGATATTGTGCTC
>Ga0099818_1065051_pt1 | contig 12358 bp, 1 predicted proteins | sample SidCnscriptome_3_FD_81133 | JGI IMG/M metagenome (GOLD analysis project Ga0099818, IMG submission 81133) | Metatranscriptome of coral microbial communities from Puerto Morelos, Mexico - Siderastrea C C metatranscriptome (Eukaryote Community... | ecosystem: Host-associated > Invertebrates >... | reverse complement strand
CTGCTGGAAACATGGCAGCGCGGTCTTCCGGCGCAGGGGAGGTCGATTTGGCCTCAAGGCTTTACAGGCAAGGCGCCGAACAAGCAGGCCTTCCGCGATTAGTCTCGACCAGTGGTCGCCAACCTCAAATTGGTGGCTCCATTGATAGCCAGGGAGGAGGCTCCACCCGTTCAGTGCGGCCGCGACCTGGCGGAGAGGTCTTGGTGCCCCACACGAACTACAGACCGATTACGCTTCCTTCCTTGGAGGCAGTGCCATCGGCACCACAACTGGGGAAGTCCCGGCAGATCATCGGCACCCGGAATGCCAGCGTGCCAGCTTCATATGTGGGACCTCAAAACATTCCAGGTGCCAAAGGGCCTCAGGCAGATTCTCTTCAGCAAGAAACAACAGTCCAGGAGGGTGCGGCCACGACTGGCGGCGAAATCCTGAAGGTTGACCCTTCGGATCCTTCCTGGATTAGTCCTGCAGACTTCGTGGAGTTCATCCTGAACCATGAGAGTCTCACAGAGGAGTTCTGCTACATGAACCGCTCTGGTCCATACGAGTTTGAGATCGTCCCTTTTTCAAAAATCAATCCCAACGACTACATGACCGACTACATGACCATCTCAATCCGTGGCGTAACTCACTACTCCAACGGCGAGCTGGACTATCAGGACTTGGCAGATTGGCAACGCGATCAAGACATGTACAGGAAGATCATCGAGATCCCATTCTTCAAGAAATACCAGCGTTGGAAACTTTTCTCCGTTTGGAAGAGCGCCATGCGCAACCAACGCGTGCAGAAGTGCTCAAGGACGCTGAATGCACATCTCTTTGCACTGGATCCGACACTCTGTGATTCCTTGCTGCGATGTCGCAAGGAATGTGTGAAGATCAGCAGCTGGAACCTCTTGGAGGTGAATCCAATGACTGTCTACCAGGTCGAGGAGTTTGAAGATCAGCAAAGGCAGAAGCGGAAGCAGATGGCTGCGGACCTTCAAGAGGTCTGGACACGAATCAAAGACGAGTTGCATCAGTCCTGCTCCAATAGCCTCCAAGACTTTTTGAAGAAAAACGGCTTTGGCCAACGTGGTGCCGGGGAGGAAGAAAAAGAGGAGGGCGATGAAGGTGATCAGGACGGCGGCATGACCTACACAGAACGGGCCACAACCCGCACACAGTGCAGAAAGCTCACGAAGTTCATCCGAATGGTGCAGTTCCTCTTCAATGATGCTGTGGCACAAATGGTGGTTAGCACAACGACCAGCAAGTTCTTGGAGACTCTCGAGAACTTTGTTGAAGATGTGCAAGCCCAAGAAGCTGCGGCAGCACTGGCCTTGGAAAACGAGGCAGAAAAGTCTTCTGAGGAGAAGAAAGAGGAGTCCAAAAGCACGAGGAAGCCCAATTTCAATGTGGAGTGTCTGCTGTTGAAGGGGGCCTTGATCTTCAAACCCACTGGAAAGAAGATCTGGGATGCACTTGAGTCCTCGTTGCGCGACGCCTTACGAGCAGTATCAGGATGTCCTCCATTCCTACAGGTGGAGGACTTTAACGCCTTTACAGCGCCATTGGCAGAGCTTGGCGATGCCTTACCTTTGGAGGAACAGCAGCATGACCTCTTTAGCTTGGTGGCACAGGATCCCAAACACAAGGAACTTCTGTCTACCATCACAGCTCGATATGATTGGCTCTTTGAAAAGGTCACTACTTATGCTAGCCGCTTTGAAGAGTTTGTGGAGATGTATGCAGAGAATTCCGCTTTGACGGAGTGCAGTGTCACCTTCGCAGATGCCTCGTTGGATGACTTCCGTGCTGCACTGGCAAAATACCAGAAGCAGAAAGAGGACATTCATTCCATGGGCAGAACGAAGGACATTGGCATTTTCCGTTTGGATTGCCAAGAGATGCAGAGGACACTTCTGCCTTCGCCCACGAATTGCTTCGATTTGTTGGCACAGTATATTCCTGAGTTGGCCATGTCGAGAAATGCGGAGCTTAGTTCAGAGATCCAGGCTGCGAATGATCGCCTCAAAGAGTATCCTAACAATGTGGATGAGTACGTGGAGTTCAATGTTCACTTGGCCAAGATTGATGCCTCCTTACCACTACTGGAGAAGCGCTTTTTGGAGGTGCAAGAAATGGCCGAGATCATTCGGGAGTTCCAAATCCGCATTGACAGTGATACCCGCAAGGCCTTCAATGACCTGGCTTCTGCAAAGAATCAGCTCATTGCACAGGTGACCACTGGCAAAGAGAGGGCCGAGGTGGATGTGGCACACTTCAGCAAGGCGCTGGACGTGGAGATTCCTGAGCTCAGGAAGAATGTTTCAGACCAGCAACAACGTTTGGAGGCACCGGACTTGTCGGATACCTCCAAGATGGCTGCTGAAAGTCGCAAGGAAGTTTTGGCGCTACTCGATGACATGCAAGAAAATGTGAATCTGGCGGTAGAGGAGGCGGCGAAATTCAACCGATATCAGGAGGTTCTGAAGTTGGAGCCAACTCCCTTCGAAGATGTGGAGGAGCTCAAGGCTTCCTTTCAGATACGTGCAAAGCTTTGGCGAGGTATCGATGCATGGGAGGAGCTCAGCTCGGAGTGGAACAACTGCAGTTTCGGCACCGTTGATGTTGATACCATCACTAAAAAAGTGGCTGAGTACAACAAGGTGGCTGTGCAGTCAGTGAAGGCTATGCCAGACAATAAAGTGCCAGAGATTTGGGGCGAGTCAGTCACACAGTTCAAGAATACGCTTCCAGTGGTCGTGGCCTTGCGGAACAAAGCCTTGAAGCCAAGACATTGGGAGATGATCACTTCCATGATCGGTCAAGAGTTGGATTTAGAGGATGAAGAGTTTACCCTGGGTGGTCTTTTGGCCATGGGTGTAGATCAGCACATGGAAGCAATCATGGACGTATCCGGCAAGGCAACAGCTGAGCAAGGGCTGGAAGAGATGTTGGACAAGGTGAAGAAGACTTGGGAGGACTTGGAGCTGGTGATCAATCCGTACAAGGACAGCAAAGATGTTTTCGTCCTTGGCTCCATCGAAGACATCACGGTTGCGCTGGAAGACTCCTTGGTGACGATTTCTACCATTGCTGGAAGTCGCTACGTTGGACCTATTCGTGCAGAGGTGGAACAATGGCAGAAGGATCTGCTGCTCTTCCAGGAGACTCTGGATGAATGGCTCAACGTGCAAAGGAATTGGATGTACTTGGAGTCCATTTTCAATGCTGGTGACATCAAGAAGCAGCTGCCTGGGGAGAGTGCCAAGTTTCAAGAGATTGATGTACAATGGCGACAAATCATGAAGGAGACCTACGAATATGCAGTGGCTCTGAAGGCTGCAACAAAGCCCGGACGATTGGAACTCTTCAAGAAAGCCAGCGAGACGTTGGATCAGATTCAAAAGCAGCTGGAGGACTACTTGCTCTCGAAGTGCGTTGCCTTCCCACGTTTCTTCTTCCTCTCCAACGATGAACTTTTAGAGATTCTCTCCCAAGCGAAAAGGCCCCAGGCCGTGCAACCCCACTTGCGAAAGTGTTTCGACAACCTGGTGAAGCTGAAGTTTGGAGATGGTGCCAACTCCACCGACATCCATGCAATGCTCAGTGGCGAAGGTGAAGAGATTCCCTTCTACAAGATGTTGAAGGCAAGAAATGGTGTGGAGAAGTGGCTAAGTGCTGAAGGTGGTGTAGAAGAGTACATGGTGAAGACGATGCGAGCTGAGGTTAAGAAAGGCTGGGAAACCTATGCACAGGAGTCTGATCGAAAGGAGTGGGTCAGGAACCAGTATTGTCAGGTGATGATCACGGTGGGATCCATTTACTGGACCTTAGAGACGGAAGAAGTGTTGACTGCTACAGATGGGAACAAGGTGCAGCTAATGGGCAAATGGTTTCAGAAGAACAAGACGCAGCTGGAAGGTCTGACAGAATTGATCAGAGACAAGCTGAACAAACTCCAGCGCTCGGGTGTGGTGGCATTGGTCACCCAGGATGTGCACAACCGTGACATTATCCAGGATCTGTTCGACAACAAGATCACGAGCATGCAAAACTTCAAGTGGCAGCAGCAGTTGAGGTACTATTGGGATCCCAAACTGGATGGCGATCATGGTGACTGTTGCATTCGCCAGGTGGATGCTTTCATCATGTACGGTCATGAATACATGGGTGCCTTGTCACGGCTGGTCATCACACCATTGACAGATCGATGTTGGATGACCATTACTGGAGCTTTGCACATCAAATTGGGTGCTGCACCCGCTGGGCCAGCAGGGACTGGAAAAACTGAGTCCACGAAGGACTTGGCCAAGGGTTTGGCAAGGCAGTGTGTGGTGTTCAACTGTTCGGATCAGATCAACTACCAGATGATGGGCAAACTTTACAGTGGAGTTGTCAGTGCCGGTGCATGGACATGCCTGGACGAGTTCAACCGCATCTCTATTGAAGTGCTGAGTGTCGTGGCGCAGCAGGTCTTAGAGATTCGCCAGGCGTTACTACAGGACCTGTCCGAGTTTGTGTTTGAATCCAGGCAGCTGAAGGTGAAGAACACTTGCGGTATTTTCATTACGATGAATCCAGGCTATGCTGGACGTACAGAGCTGCCAGACAACTTGAAGGTCTTGTTCCGACCCGTGGCAATGATGGTGCCGGACTACACCCTCATCGCAGAGATCATGCTTTATGCGGAAGGTTTTGGGGCAGCCAAAGTCCTCAGTGGCAAATTCACGAATCTCTACAAGCTTTCGTCGGAGCAGCTGTCCAAACAAGACCACTACGATTTCGGCATGCGAGCAGTGAAGTCTGTCCTTGTGATGGCTGGAAGTTTAAAGCGTGCAGATCCAGATGAGGACGAAAACATCTTGCTGATTCGAGCCATGAGAGATTCCAACGTGCCAAAGTTCTTGTCAGATGACTTGCCCCTCTTCTTCGCAATCGTGAACGATCTCTTCCCTGGCATTGAGGTGCCGTACTATGACTACGGTGCTTTGCAGGTGGAGATTGAACGTGGTCTTCAAAAGCAGAGCATGCAGGTCCATGACAAGTTGGTGACGAAGACGATCCAACTCTTTGAGACGTTCATGGTACGTTTCGGTGTGATGTTAGTTGGCCCCACCTTGGGAGGAAAAACAGTGGACTATAAGACTTTGGCCATCGCGCTGACGCAACTGCGTGATGACAACAGTCCAGATGATCGATTTCAGAAGACCAAGTACACCTGTTTCAATCCCAAGGGCATTACCATGGGGGAGCTGTATGGCGAGAACAACGAGCTTACACAGGAGTGGACAGATGGCTTGGGCAGTCGTATCATGCGCGGCTACCAGACGGAGGAGAGCCCTGACTACAAGTGGACAGTCTTTGATGGTCCTGTCGATGCCATTTGGATTGAGAACATGAACACCGTGCTGGATGATAACATGACTCTCTGCTTGGCGAATGGCGAGCGCATTAAATTGAATTGGACCATGCGAATGCTCTTCGAAGTGGAAGATCTCCGAGTCGCATCACCTGCGACAGTCTCACGCTGTGGTATGGTCTATTTGACACCCTCTGACCTAGGATGGGAGCCCTTTGTTCGCACCTGGCTTAGTTGTCTGCCAGATCAGCCGTTCTCCGAGAAGGCGAAAGATATGATTTGGAACCTCTTTGACACTCATGTACAAAGAGGTTTGGACTTCCTGCGCAAGAATGGTAACGAGCCAGTCACCACGCAGGATACACAGCTCGTGATTTCGTTATGTCGGCTCTTTTGGTCAGTGGTGAATGAAGAGGCCGCCACAGCCAACAGCTGTGCATCGAAGGATGCACAGGTTGCAGAGGGTGAGTCAGTGTTGGTGCCCAGGAAGATTTCCACTTTGGAGGCAGCAGAGTTTGAGAAGTTCCTTCAGCCATGCTTTTGCTTCGCCTTTACATGGACCATTGGTGGAAGCTGCGATGCCAAGACCCGCGGAATGTTTGCACGAGAGATTGAGAACTGGTTCCCGAACGTTTCCATGCCGCGTGGTGGAGGTCCTTATGATGGCTTTGTCAACTTCTATGAAGGTCCAAAGTGGAAGTCGTGGACGGACATTGTGCCCAAGTTTGTGTTCCAGGAAGGAGTGTCCTACTTTCAGCTCTTGGTGCCCAATCCTGACACAGTTCGCTTCTCCTACATCATGGACCGCATGATGACCACACAGAACTCCGTTTTCCTCACCGGCAATTCTGGAGTTGGCAAGAGCGTCAACGTTGCGGCCTTGTTGGAGAAGATGAAAGAGGTTGCATCTGTGGTTCCAGTCTACATGACATTCAGCGCCCAAACCAAAGCTTACGAGACGCAGATCAACATTGAGAGCAAGTTGGAAAGGAAGAGGAAGACTCTTCTGGGAGCTCCAGTGAATAAGACGGTTGTGATATTGATTGATGATGTGAACATGCCCTTGGTGGAGGAATATGGGGCACAACCGCCCATTGAGTTACTCAGGCAGTTCCAAGATCAACGGGGCTTCTTTGATCGCAAGAAGCACGAGTGGAAGGACATCGAAAACACGACCCTCCTGCTGTGTGCAGCGCCACCAGGCGGTGGTCGTAATGCTATGACTGCGCGCTTCACCAGACACTCCCAGGTGGTATGCATGCCGCCAACCAGTGAGGAGGCAATGTCGACCATCTTTGGTTCCATCATCTCCGGCTTCCTTGGACGTTTTAAAAGTGAAGTGCAAGGTTTAGCGAATGCTTCGGTACAGGCGACCATCGACATTTACAACAAGTGTGGAGATGAGTTGCTGCCGACACCGACCCGTCCACACTACACCTTCAACTTGCGCGACGTGTCGAAGGTTTTCCAAGGACTTCTCATGGTGAAGGCAATGCATGTGCCAAACGCGGAAGCATTCACCAGGCTTTGGTATCACGAGTTGTCGCGTGTCTTCTGTGACCGCTTAATCAACAAAGCGGACAAGGAGTGGTTCTACAAGGCTGCAGCTGAGCAGCTCAAGTCCAGGTTCCGAATCATGGACACTGATCCTGAGATCTGGACGTCGTTGATGTGGTGCAATTTCCTGCGTCCCGTGGAATCAAGAGTTTATGAGGAAGCAAAGGATAAGACCAAGGTGATGAAAGTCTTGGAGGATGCGAATGATGACTACAACCTCTCCCACACAGCCCAAATGAATTTGGTCTTCTTCCAGGATTGCGTCGAGCACATCAACCGCATTGCTCGTGTGCTGGCGCAACCTCGTGGAAATCTACTCCTGGTGGGTGTGGGCGGCAGCGGAAGATCCAGTTGTGCTAAGATTTGTGCTTGCATGTCAGAGACCAATGAGTTCAACATCGCCCTGACGAAGGGATACGGCATTGATGCTTTCCGAGAAGATGAGAAGAAGTTCCTCATTTCTGCTGGTGCTGGTGCAGCGAAGGCCACCATGTTCTTGCTGAGCGACACTCAGATCATCAACGAGACCTTCTTGGAGGATATCAACAATATCCTGAATGCTGGTGAGGTGCCAAACCTCTTTCCCAATGATGAGATTGACAGGGTGATTTCAGACACACGGCCTCGTGCCAAAGAGTGTGGTCAAAGCGAGGCAAAAGATGCTGTGTGGCAGTTCTTCGTGGAATCCGTACGGGAGAATTTGCACATTGTCTTGACGATGTCGCCCGTGGGTTCGGCCTTGCGGGTAAGAATGCGAATGTTCCCGGCACTGGTCAATTGCTGTACCATCGACTGGTTCCTTCCATGGCCAGATGAGGCCTTGCTTGGAGTGTCTGCGAGACAGTTGTCGAACATGCAGGGCATCAGCGACGAAATCCGGGAGAATGTAGCCAAGGCCTGCTGCTTTGTTCACCAGGAGGTGATCAAGACATCTGCCATTTTTGAAGACCGACTCAGGCGCAAGGTCTACGTCACACCCAAATCCTACTTAGATCTCATCAGTCTTTACCTAGAGATGATCCAGGAGAAGAAAGATGAAAAGGATGTGTCTCTGAAGAGACTTCAAACTGGTGTGGATAAGATTGATGAGGCCAACTCTTTCGTCAACAACCTGCAAGAAGAGTTGACAAAGCTGGCCCCCGTCATCGCAGAGAAGATCAAAGAGGCAGATGAATTAGTGCCAGTGGTGACTGAAGAGCAGAAGAAGGCTGAAGTCATCAAAGAGAAAGTCTCTAGTGAAGAGGTGGTTGTCCGCAAGCAAGCGGACGAAGTAAAGGCCATCGCAGACGATGCCCAGAAAGATTTGGACATTGCCATGCCAGCCCTGGAGAGTGCCTTGAAATCGCTGGACTCCTTGGACAAGAAAGATATCCAGGAGATCAAGTCCTTCGCCAAGCCACCACCATTGGTGATGATGACCATGGAGGCTGTGAATGTCCTTTTGCAAGAGAAGACAGATTGGGACACGGCCAAGAAGGTTCTCAACAGAGGCACTTTCTTGCAAGACCTGAAGACTTTTGACAAGGACAATATTCCAGAGAAGGTCTTGAAGCAACTGTCAAAGTATGTCACCAAGCCAGAATACACCGTGGAAGCAGTTGGCAATCAGAGTAAGGCGGCAAAGAGCTTGTGCATGTGGACGTATGCCATGGATACCTACTCCAAGGTGGCGAAGGAGGTGGAGCCCAAAAAGCAGAAGGTGGCCGAATTGAATGAAAAGTTAGCCAAAGCCAATGCAGAGCTACAGGCAAAGCAAGACAACCTCAGAGAGGTGGAAGCACAAGTTGCAGCTCTTCAAAAGAAACTGAATGACACCATTTCGGAGAAGGATCGCTTGGTCGCAGAGTCCCAGTTGACCAAGGAGCGATTGGCTCGTGCAGATATTTTGACAGTTGGTCTCAAAGATGAAGGGGTTCGATGGCGCGAGACTGTATCCACCATCCGACAGGATATTATCAACCTGACTGGTGATGTCTTCTTGTCTGCAGCATCCATCTCGTACTATGGGCCATTTACTGGAACGTATCGAAATGATATTGTTGATGCGTGGCTTCAGGAGCTCAAGAACCTTCAGATTCCATCTGGTGACACTTTCGATTTGCGCGAGGTCATGGGAAATCCCGTGGAGATTCGAGAATGGAATCTTCAAGGCCTTCCTGCAGATGCAGTGTCCATCAACAATGGCGTGATGGTCATGCGCGGGAAACGATGGCCCTTGATGATTGATCCGCAATCGCAGGGAAACAAGTGGATCAAGAAGAAAGAGGGGAAGGACCTGAAAACACTGAAGATGACCAATCCCAAAATGCTTCTGATCTTGGAAGGTTGCATTCGAACTGGGGCTCCCATGCTCATGGAGGATATTGAAGAGACCTTGGATCCAGCATTGGAGCCAGTGTTGCTGAAGGCCGTATACGAAGACAACAATCGGCTTCAGATCAAGTTGGGAGATAGCGAGGTGGACTACGACAAGAACTTCCTCTTTTACATGACGACAAAGATGCCAAATCCACATTACTTCCCTGAAGTTTGTATCAAGGTAACTGTGATCAACTTACTGTCACCTTTGAGGGCTTGGAAGAGCAGTTGCTGAATGAGGTGGTGTCAAAGGAAATCCCAGAGACTTTACAGAGGAGGGTGGAGTTGATGCTTCAGCTGGCTGATGACAAGAAGACATTGAAACAACTGGAAGATAAGATCCTGAAACTCCTCTCTGAGTCAAGTGGTAACATTCTTGACGATCAGGTCCTCATTAGCACTCTGGGAGAGTCCAAAGAGACCTCTACAGCAGTGAATCAACGAGTAAAAGCCGCTGAAGAAGCAGCAGTTGAGATTGATGCTGCTTGCAAGCAGTATACTGAGGTGGCAACGCGTGGAAGTATCCTCTACTTTGTCATTGCAGATTTGGCCAACATCAATCCGATGTATCAGTTTAGCTTGTTCTACTTCGTGCGGCTTTTCAAGACATGCATGGACAAAGCAGCTAAGAGTGATGATATTGATATCCGCATGACCAACTTGGGAAACCAGATCTTGTTTGGAATCTTCCAGAATGTGTGCAGAGGCTTGTTCGAGGACAACAAGCTGACTTGCAGCTTCCTCATTGCCACTGCACTTCAACGTCATGCTGGAGAGATTAGTCCTACTGAGTGGTCTTTGCTTCTCAGGGGTGTTGGGCTACTGGACATGAGTGGGCGGCCTCCGAATCCTGACAGCGACTTCTTCACAGAGAAGATGTGGGACTTTGTGTATGCTATTCAGCAATATTCTTCAGATCGATGTCCAGATTTGTGCCAAGAAATTACGGACAACCTCGAGGACTGGAAAGACTGGGTCCATTTTGATCCTCGCTCGGCGCCCATGCCAGCGAACTACGAGGAGAGGAGTCAGTTGCACTACTTCCACCGCTTGCTCCTTCTGAAGGGCCTGGCGCAAGAGAAGTTGTTGGAGGCCATCCAAGAACACACCCGGAGGTGCTTGGGAGAGGATTTCATCATCTTTCCCACAGCTACCGTCGCAGAACTTTATGCAGATTCCACGCGAAGCACGCCCATTGTTTTTGTGCTCTCGACGGGTGCAGATCCTACCTCAATGTTGATGCGCTTTGCTCACGAGGTGGATATGGCTTCCACCATGGGCGTCATTTCACTGGGACAAGGGCAAGGACCAAAGGCCAAAACCATGGTTGTGGAAGCTCGCAAAAAGGGCACATGGGTTCTTCTGCAGAATTGCCACCTTTACAAGACATTTATGCCGGAGCTGGAGAAGATGTGCGAGGAGTTAGAGGAGCCTTCAATGACCCACAAGGATTTCCGGCTTTTCCTCACAAGTATGCCTGCAGCGTACTTCCCAGTGCCTGTGTTGCAGAATGGCATCAAATTGACGACAGAACCACCAAAGGGTTTACGCGCCAACGTCATACGCTCCTTCCTCCCAATGTCTGATGATCAGCTGAACGACAGCGCAAAATCCCAAGAGTGGCGAAGGCTTCAGTTTGGCTTGAAGTTCTTCCACGCAGTGATTCAGGAACGCCGAAAATTTGGTCCTTTGGGATGGAACATTCGATACGAGTTCAACGACTCGGACTTGGAAACATCAACAACCATTACACACAACATGTTGGAACTTGATGGAGCAATCCCTTGGGATACCTTGCTGTTTGTCATTGGCCACATCAACTATGGTGGTCGTGTCACTGATGACAACGACAGGAAATGCCTCTTGGCCATCCTGGAGAAGTACGTCACTCCCAAAATCCTTGAACCTGATTACAAGTTCTCCGAGAGTGGTACCTACAGGTGTCCTGATAACTCAGATGTGGCGGACGTTGAGCAGTTCCGAAAGTTTGTGGCAAGTTTCCCTCTCACCGAACAGCCCGAGGTCTTCGGAATGCATGACAATGCAAACATCAGTTTCATGAGTCAAGAAGCTGAGAAGGTCTTGAGTGTGGTTCTCTCTATCCAACCACGCGAGGCAGGTGGCAGTGGTGGCAAGAGCTCGGAAGAGATGGTTTTGGAGTTGTCAGCGGATCAGGAGTCAAGACTACCGGACAAACTGCTCACAGACAATGCGCATGCCGACAGTTTCGCAATGAGCGAGGAAACAGGCTTGATGACGTCCTTGGGCACCTGTCTTTCACAGGAGATGTCTCGGTTCAATCGTTTGCTGAGCCAAATGACTATGACGCTGAAACAGCTCCAGAAGGCTGTGAAGGGCATCATTGTCATGACAGGTGAGCTGGACGATATGTTTAATGCTGAGCTGAACAATTCAGTGCCTGGAATTTGGACGAAGGATGGTATTGGCTATCCTTGCCTGAAGCCTTTGAACTCCTGGTTTGAGGACATGATTTTGCGCTTCGCATTCTTCAGAGATTGGATCGAAGGTGGTATTCCCATCGCCTATTGGATCTCATCCTTCTACTTTCCCCAGGGCTTCCTGACTTCAGTGCTACAGGGATACTCAAGGAAGAACTTGATCCCAGTGGATCAGTTGTCTTTCGAATTCGTCATGCAGGACACCAGCGATCCACAGGCATTGCAAGGAGCACCTGAGGAGGGTATCTACATCCATGGCCTCTTCATGGATGGTGCTTCGTGGAGTTATGATGACATGGCTATTGATGACCAGGACTTTGGCACCATGTTTGTGCAGACCCCGATCATCAACTTCATCCCCTGGCAGGACAAGAAGGTGAATCATGAGAAGTATCGGTGCCCAATCTACAAGACGTCCGTCCGTGCGGGCACATTGTCCACCACCGGCCATTCGACCAATTTTGTCTTGGCCATCGAGGTGGAGACTTTGATGGATCCATCTTACTGGACCTTGAAGGGAGCTGCCATGTTGACGATGCTAAATGATTGAGGAATTTTGCCTCGAAATTACGGCCTCAAAGAAAATAGGTCGAATGCTTGGCAAGACTTCACCTGCCATGTTTCGAGAAGCCTTGTG
>Ga0099818_1072495_pt1 | contig 12855 bp, 1 predicted proteins | sample SidCnscriptome_3_FD_81133 | JGI IMG/M metagenome (GOLD analysis project Ga0099818, IMG submission 81133) | Metatranscriptome of coral microbial communities from Puerto Morelos, Mexico - Siderastrea C C metatranscriptome (Eukaryote Community... | ecosystem: Host-associated > Invertebrates >... | reverse complement strand
GTGAAAACTGGACATTGCAAGGCTACTAAGTGCCTCAGAACTCAGTGTTTCAAAGCCAAGAACGATGCCACTCCCGCTTTTATCCACTTTGAAACTGCCTGGTCAGTTGGAAGTTCCAAGTAGAGGACAAAGTTGGTTGAATGACCCGTCGTCAGAAGCGTACCCTTGCGGCTCAGTACCTTGTAGGTTGGACACCTATAGTCTTTTGGGTTGGGCTTCCGATCCTTGACGGGCAAAAACCACAGAGGAGGCAAATCAGTGAAGAGCACTTTCGGCTGAGATTCCTGTACCAGGTGAGAAGTAGAGTCCCAACGTGCACCTTCGATGAAAAGGCCGTAGATGTAAACTCCATCCTCTGGGGGCACCGTCAGCTCCTTTTTGGGATTGGTCACGTTGTCCATGACCTTCTGCGAAAAAGAAAGCAAATCAATCTCTTCGCCATGTTTTCTGGCATAGTTTTGCATGGCTCCAGTGAAGAACGCCTGTGGGAAGAATATGCCGCTGATCCAATGTACCGGCGGAGTCTTGCCCAAATCATTCCAGTTCTGGAAGAATGCCACACGTGCGATGATGTCTGGGAACCACCTGCTCAATGGTTTCAAAGACAATGGACCCTTCTTGGACCACATCTCAGGCACCTCGTTCACAAAAATGGACTTGCCCAACTCCTCTAGCTCTGCCGTCATCACGATCAATCCTTTGATCGCCTTTCGGAAGGCCTTCAAGGAGCTATCCATGGTCCATAAGAGCTTGTTGTAGCGCAAACATTCTTGCTTCACTACTGTGTTCATCGATTCCTCGTACTGTGTAGGAAACTTCAGCTCGCATACATCAAGCGCAAAAGGTTTCGGCAGTTTATCCTGAATGGAGGCTGCTGTGGCATCCATGACATCATCAGCTGACTTGCCATCACCGCCACCACCACCCGCTGACACCATGCTTTGCATCCCAAGCAAAAGCTTGAATGCCTCCTCTTGAGCGCAGGTGATGTTGCAATTGTCATGAAGACCGAAGGCTTCTGGCATTGGGTACAACGGCAAGCTGCGAATGTATTCCACAAACTCCTCGACATTCTCAGCACCAGGTGCAAAATAAATTCCACTGGAAGAGTACTTGTATTGATCTTTCTGATTCACCGCTTCTGGACAAATAAACGTGGCCAAGATCGTTGATATGAGGAGTTTGTCTTTGTCATCCGTGACTCGTCCGCCATAGTTGATCTGAGCTCCCAAGAAGTTGAGTACTTTGTATGGCACATCCTTGTACTTGTTGACAAACAGCATTAGCTGCTGCCGGCAAACTGCCAAATCCTCCGGTGTGAAGCCATAGGGAATGTTCCAACCAATTGGACCAAACTTCCGTCGATCCTGAACAACAGCATGAAAGAAGCAGAAGCCGAACAACAAGGTCTTGAAGACCGAGGGCTTGTTTGATTCCTCGAAGAGCCGGTCGCTCACTGTGGTATAGGAACGAAGCAAGTTGGCTCGAAGTCCGGAAGGAGGTTCGTTCGTCATCTTGACACCATTCTGCAACACCTGCACAGGGAATGATTTGGCTGGCATGGAAGTGAGCCACAGGCGGAAGTTGTTGGACATGGTCTCCGGGTCGAGTTGTTCAACAATCGCTTCCAGTGTAGGCATCCAAGACTGCATGAGATGGCAATTGGAAAGCAACACCCAACCTCCAGTCTGCCGCGCTCGATCAATGAGGCTTTGTGCTCTTGGACCCTGGCCCTGCCCCAAGGAGATTGGCTCGAACTTTTTGGCCATTCCAACCTGCTCTGCAAATCGGATGACGTCCGACACTGGATCGGTACCAGGTGAGAGAATGAAAATCAAAGGCGTTGTGTTGACAGAGTCACTGTAGGACTTGGCAATGTCAAATGTTGGAGGATCGACAAACTTTCCTCCAATTTCCTTCGTAATGAAATCGATGATTGCAGATTTTAAGCAGTCGATGCGGAAACTGCGCACAAAACAAAGGCGTTGAAGTGGAGACAACTTCTTCTCCCAGGGATCTGGAAGAAGCTCCTTCTCTGCTTCAACGGAGTCATAGATTTGCTTGAAATCTTCCAGATTTGACACAATGGCTGTCTCAAAGCCTCTGAATGCTGGTAGCCGAGCAAGGGTCAATATCTCATTCCATCTTTGTGGTCCAACCCATTCTGCAGGAATCATGGGCCCCTTCTCGAGCATGTCAGATGTAGGACCCACCAGGAGGTACCGTAGCTCTGCATCATCCACACGTTTGTCACCTTTCATGATCCTGATGCAAAGAGCAAACGAAAAGAGTGTCTTATCCTTCTCGAAAAGACCCCGGCAAATATTCTGATACAAGGACTCCGTGAAGAAGTCTTGAAGGATCTCCAATCTTTCCTCCAGCACATCAGATTTGGGTGACTGATCCACTGCAAGCTGGAACAGCTGCTGGAACCACTGAAGGCTGTATTGATACATGGGATCGATATTCGCCAGCTCCACGATTCCAAAGAAGAGAACTGCGGTTCGGTAGGCCACAGGACGGTATGACTCGCGAGCATTGTCAATATCCACTTCGGTCACTTTTGCAACCTCCTGCTTCTCACCAATCTCCAAAGAAACTTGCTTCGAAGCAGTCACTTTGTCAACCAGAGTGTCGTCCTCAAGCACGTCACCTTCACTTGCGGAAAGCAAATGAAGAATTTCGTCCTCGATCTCTTTCAACTGCTTGTTCATCTTTGCATTGTCTTTCACCAGTTGGCTCTTCTGTTCTTCAAGATCAGGTCTTTCCTTTGCGACAACAATACCCAACATCTGATCCTCCAAACCGGTGGGCGTGATGGCGAAATTCAAGAGAGTGACCTTGACTGATGTTTCTGGGGAATAATGTGGATTTGGCAGTGTGGTGGTGAGGTAAAACTTGAATGTGTCTGCATAGTTGATGGACTTGTCGCCAAGTTTGATGGTATAACCGGAGCCGTCCCTGACCTTTTGCTGCTGAAGAATGGGCTCCAAAGCAGGATCCAAGTTCAATCCAATATTCTCAAGCAGAATCCATTTTCCAAATTGGATACCCAGCTCCAATGTGCGAAGGAAATTGGTCTCGCTCATCTTGCAAACATCAAAACCTGTTTCAATGTCCTTGCCCATATTCTTGATGTACTTATTTGCCTGTCGCTGCGGATCTATCATCAAAGGCCATCGGCGTGAGCGGTCAATAATGATGGCATTCTCAATGGACAGAGAATCATTCGGCAGAGAGTAGACAACCCACTGCTGGATCTTGACAGGCTCTCCCAGCACACTCCGCATGTTGCATTCCTCATTGTGCGCGATCGATTCCTTGTCAAGCTCTTTGAGCCATTCTTGCTCGAAGCTTGTACGGTATTCAGACGTGAATGGACCAGCATACGAAACCATACCGGCAGCAACAATACAGTCTCCCGGCAGTAACTCAAGCTGCTCAGTGAGTCTGATGACATTCTCAGCCCAACGGGCCTTTTCACCTCCAAGACCACCAATCAACTTATGCGCCCGTTCCAGTTTGATTTCGCACATGGCCATGTCTTGTTGCAAAGACTCCTGCTTAGCAATGGCTTGGTTGTAGTCTGCTTCCAGCTTGTTGATCTTGTTGTGCACTTCTTGTAGGGCTGCTTGTGCAGCCTCCAGCTTGGCCATGCACTCACCTAAATCTGCTTCAGCCTCGCGCAGGAGCTGCCGTTTGGGCTCCACAGCCTTCGCGACGAAGTGGTACTTGTACATGGCGCCCACCCACAAACAAAGAGCTTCACAGGCAATAGAAGCCTTCTTGATGGCGGCAGGATCAAAGTCTTCTCTTTCCATATATGGTGTGATTGCCTGAATCACCCTGTCAGGAATGTTGTCTTTGTCAAAGTTGAACAAACGATCCAAGAGCGCTTTGGGATCCTGCAAGATCTCCTTCTGGCTGGTTTCCCAATAGTCATCGATCTTCTTCCCTGGAGTGTTTGGATCATTTTTCTTCACTGGTTTCAGTTGAAACATAACACAAATAGCCTCACAGGCCAAGCGCACACCTCCTGGTGGATTTGGAAGCGCCTTGACCTCCTGAATGTGTGTCGTCTTCAATTTTCTCAGGCAGGCCACCGCTGCATCCAAGGCCGGTAGGGCTTCATCCAGATCTTTCTGAGCATCGTCCTTGATAGCTTGAGTGGCATCTGCCTTCACTTTGGCCTCAGCTTCTTCTTTCGCCACTCGAGTGGAAACCTCCTGGGCTGCTGCCTTGTCAACTTCAATGACCTTCATCATCTCCACAACCTCCTTCTGAGTCTTTTCCAACACAGGCTTCTTCTCAACCAACATCTGTTGCAATCCACTGACTTGCTTTTCGGCATCCCCAATCTTCTCCAAGCCAACCTTGTAGCGCTTCTGCTGCGTTCCCACCTGCTTCCGCTTCATTGCAAGCACTGAGATGAAACTGGAGAGCAACTCCAAATATGATGTTGGCGTGATGTAGACATGACGCTTGTTCCTTTCCAGAAACTGTTGCGAAGCCATTTCCACGCTCATGTGCATCACTTGGAACAATTTCAAGGATCCCTCGAATTGATGCAGTTGAACTTGATTCATGGTAAGCTGTTGCTTTGCTACAGAGTACAAAGCTTCAGCAGGCCACTCTCGAAACCAGTTGATGGTGCAACAATTCACCAATGATGGGAACATCCGCAAACGATTCCTGAAACCATCACCAACAGGGGAGAAGGCAAGGACAACATGGACGTTCTTCTTCACCCTGGAAAGATATGCGCTGAAGAGGTTCGCTTTGTTGGGCTGCATTCCCATGCTCTGGCAAAGCTGCCGACATGCTCCAGAAATCGACTCCATGTCCTCGTTGCATACAGGTTAGGCACATCGCCACTGTTCAAGACGTTGTTGATCGCTTCCACAAAGTCCTCTTTGACAATTTGGGTGTCACAGAAAAGGAAGACCTGAACCTTGTCCTCCACACCACATTTCATCAGGCACTTCTTCACATCATCACGGAATTCAGTCATCCCATAGCCTTTGGCCACCTCGATTTGAAAGCACTCGCATTCGTTCATGTGAGTGGACAATCTTGTCAAGCTCTGACGTCCACTTCCACCGACACCGAGTAAAAGGACGTTGCCACTTGGCTGGCTCAGGACACGACAAATACGTGCACAGTGTTCGCAGGCATCAAGGAACATCACAAGTGGCATTTGCAAAGTGCTGACACTATTGTACTCGTCCAAGTATTCTTCAATGCATTCCTTCATGGCCTGTACATCCAGGACCTCTTCGTAGTATTTCTGATCAGCGTCTTGATTGAGGAAGGATGCAAAGATGAGCCGTTCGCGAACATAGATGGACTCGTATAGGACAGCGAAGCTGTCTTCCAAATGGCGCTTGATTTGCGACGTCATCCACTTCGAATCCTGGTTGTCAGTCAGCCTATCACCAAAGACTCTCTGGATTTCATGGCACCAGCATCTGATGACCACATCTCTCTGATTTGCTTTCTTGGAGCTCAAGGTGCAAAGTCCCAAGAAGACACGCCAAATGTCACGCAGATTGAAGAGATAATGCGATTTCGCGGGAGTTGGCAAAAGGTCCTTCAGCGCTTGCTTGAAGATTCCCACAGTACATCGAATCATCGTCGGGATGGAAGATTGGATTGTCTCTTCAAACCCAGCAAAGAAGTAGCCAGCCATTGTTTGGAAGATCTGTTGTATCGACTCATCCTGAAGATCAGAATATGCAAGGACATTGTAGTGGCGCTTCAATCGTTCGGTGATAAAGGTGCGGCCACCTCCTGGTGGTCCCATTGCAGATGCCATGACCATGTCCGTAATGTCGAATTTCTTCAGTTCTTTCCTGTTGTACCAGCCACCATGATCATGCCATTGTCGTAGCAGTTCTATTGGTGGCTGAGCTCCGTAGTACTCTTTCTGAGGCATATTCAAGTCATCAACGAAAAGCACCATCTTCTTGCCAGCAGGCGGGCCATAAACTCCACGTCTCCTCTTCTCCAGCTTGCTATCAATCAAGTCCTGGAACTGGTTGACATGGGTCTGTGCTGAGAAGTTCACAAAAACACCTTGGAAATTCTCAGGTGCTTGTTTCTGCAGCCACATTGAGATGTTCACACTCTTGCCGGTTCCGGTCGGTCCAGGACACAACACATGCTTGTCATGGGTGATCAAGATCTGGAAGGCATACACCAATCGAACTGAGTCAACTGAAGGGACCACAATTTCTTCATATCGAGCTGATCGAGGAATTTCAAACGTGGGTATGGTCTCCATCCATGGAATCCACGCAGCTTTGTCAACATCGTAGAAATAGTCGTAGATGAAGGCACCGGCTTCAAGACCTTCGAACCTGATTCCATCTTGAACTGGCGGAAGTTCAAGATTCATACCCTGCACTGCTTCCTCGAGGTCCCGATGTGCATCCTGTGAAGTGATCGCCCACACAAGCTTTGAAAAAGCTGATCTGGTGCTTCCTTCACAGCTACCTCCCAATGACCACACCATTGCGAAGAAAAAGAGCTGAGCCACGTGTGGCAAGAAATTTGCCACCTCCTCTTTGAATGCTGCTGCAGGTCTCAATTCTGTGGGTCTGAAGGGAGCAAAATAGCAGTCCAGCATTCGAAAGAGAGACTGTACCAAGTTGGTGTCTTGTGTCTGCACCACCTCCTTACAGCACTTCCGGACGTAGCTCACGGTGTTCGGCAGCAACTCCTCACAGTATCGTCTTAAGCGTGTGCCGATGTCTGGCTGAAAACTGAAAGTCTCAGGTAAAGCAGATAGCCAGGAGTCAAAGAGAGGTTGAAAGCCAAGGCTTTCAGGCTCCATGTAAATCATACCACAGCGCGACACGGTTGCAGGTGATGCCACTTCCAAGTCCTCTACTTCAAACATCATTCGCATCTGGGCGGTCAAGGCAATGATCTCACCACTCACAAGGCACAGCTTCTTGTTGTCGTCAAGGACAGTGTTCATGCTCTCGATCCATAGAGCATCCACCGGCCCATCAAACATGACCCAATGATGATCAGGTTGTGCAGCATCCCTTGTAGCATTTCTGATTTCCTCTGCAGCAACGCCATCTGACCATTCTCGAGTGATCTCATCAAACGATCCATACAACTGATTCTGCGTGATGGACTTCGGGTTTAAGCAATGCACGTGGACCTTCTGATATGGAGAGGAAGTTTTGGAAGCATCCAAGAGTGATGTGCAAGCCCGCTGTAGCGATCTGTAGCAGCAGGTCTTGCCACCACCAGTTGGCCCAACCAGCATCATACCATGACGCACTTGGATCATGTCGAAAAGTTCAAACTGCTTCTTCACAAAGTAGGGCACTGGTTGCAAATTTTGGGCCAAACTCTCCGTGTGGCATGCCTCTTCCAGCCGACCATAATCCATCTGCGGTCGTTCAACCCCTGGGAAAAGGTCGGAGATGATGTTCTCAAACAGTGGCAGATCATCTTTGAGAAACTTTGGCACGTTAACATCTCGCAAAGCCCGAAGCAAAATTTGGGACTCGCTTTGCTCCGGGTACTGCCGTTTATTCAGCCCTGCGGCTTCGATAACTGTCTTCACTGCACGCATACCGTAGTCATAGTGGGACTGAGCAGAGAGTTGCTCACTGCAGAGTTGGAACGTTGTGACCATTTTCTTCGCAAGGTGACGACCCTTTTCGAAGCCAAAGGCATAGAAACTGATCTCTCCAATCAAGCCATAGTCTGGCACCATCATTGCCATGGGTCGAAACAGCGCGGCCAAGTTGTCGGGCAACTCCGATCTGCCAGCGTATCCAGGATTCATTGTGATGAACACGTTGAACGTTGGCTTCATGACAATCAAAGTCGAGTCAAACTCCAACTCGGTTGTATCGTTGTAGGATTCCAATGACTGCTTGGCAGTGAACAGTTGCAGCAGCTGTTGTGCAATCACACTGAGCACTTCGATGTAGATACGGTTGAACTCATCGAAGCAGCACCAAGCACCACTAGATGCTAAGCCTTTGAAGAACTTGCCGACCATCAGATAGTCCATCTCTGGTGAGCAATTGAAGACAACACACTGCTTGGCCAAAGCTTTGGCCAAGTCTTTCGTGGTTTCTGTCTTGCCTGTACCTGCTGGTCCTGCAGGAGCACCTCCAAGATTCAGGCTTTGTGCTCCCATCAGAGTCATGTAGCACATATCTGTGAGGGGCGTAATGACCAAGCGGAAGGAATTTCCAAGGTATTCGTAACCATAAGGAAATGGAGTTTGGACCATGCGGACCCATAAATTTTCCGCGGACCTGTCATCGACCTCCCAGTAGTAGCGCAGTTGAGAGATCCATTCGAAGGAGAAGACATCCGTTATATTGTCCTTGGCCATCTTTTCCACAGTGTCCTTTGCATGCACATCAATGACAATCAGTGCTCCAATGCTCATTCGCTGCAACTTGGAGATGTCGCCGCGCACAAGGCGGACAAGTCCCATCAGCTGGTCAGATAGCTTCGTAAAGTAGTCAGAAAGGGCTGCAGCTTCGATGGCTTCTTCCACCTCTGCCGTCCAATGCACCTGACTGGAGTTGAGGCATACCTGGCCTGGTTGTAAGAGAACCCAGTCCGTTCTTGGCGTCTCGATGTAGCTCTCAACACCAATTTTGATGACCTCTCGAATGGCAGCCAGCATCTGATTTTCCACTTCTGTCATCCAGGTTTCCACATTCTTTCCCGTGGTGTGGACTGGACTGACAAAGTCGATGATCTCACCTTCTTTTGAAACCATCTGCGTCGCTGACAACTCGGAGGTAAAGGTCAGTTTCTTCATGGCCTCAAAGACCTTTGAAAGGAACGGTTGCACCCTGAGAGGATCCTTGGTCTGTGACAGAATCTCCAGAAGCTCATCATTGGAGAGGAAATAGAAGCGAGCAAATGCTCCACGCTTGGTTTCCAGGTAGTCGTCCAAACCTTTTTGGACCATGTCCAAATCAGCATTGGCATTGTTCCAAGTCTCAAGCAATCCCTCCATTGAGCAAGCTTGCAAAGCAGCACCATTCTGATGAAGCCGAGCCATGGTCTGGCGCCACTTGCTGTCGACCAAGCGGAACTTCTTGCCTTCAGTTGGAAGCTGCTTCATGATGTCAGGAGAGTCGAAAATCGGCTGCAAATACATCCATGCTCGTTGCACCTTCAGCCAACCATCCAAACACTCTGAGACGTACAGGAGCTTTTCTGCCCATTCGTCAATTTCTTCCTTGAAAGGCTTGTTGAACGGTGAGAACTGCATGGCCTGTGTGATCACAATCTGCTCGTCGACCAACGCAATCACTTCATCTGCACCTTTCAAGATGTATGTCTGTGTATTTCGGTATGGCTCACTGCAATCGAACTTCATGCTGTCCCACGCATTGATCATGTTGTTGAGTTGTGTCTCGATGGACAATTCCTTGCCACTCTTCTCGCCAATGTCGTTGATCTTCGTTACATGCTCAAGCATGCCCATCGAAACAAAATTCTTGAGAGTAAAGTCCTCCATGTCCGGCCTGACATTTTGGCCGACCAATTCGGTCACCTGATTCCAGTGACGCTCGCGCATTCCAGCGTTGCGAAGGCCAGTGACAATGGGCAAATATGGCTGAAAAGCATCGATCTGCTCCTTGATGTCTCTCGCAATCTGCAGAACCTTTGCTGCATCTTCTCTCTTTTCCAATGCTCTCACAGTCTTGAATAAAGTCTTCGCGCCAGTTGTCACCCACTGCTCGCAATACTTGGCATCAATCTCTTGAAATGGCCCATTCATCCATTTCTCCGAGTCTTCGATCCAGTGATATGCTGTGACCCACAAGTTGGAGAAGGGTTCCCATTCCTTTTGAAGCTGCTGCAAATGACTATAGTCCGATGATTCTTGCCCAAACAAAGCCTCACGAGAATTGAAGAGCTTTGCTTGTCCACTGGCTTGTTTTAGTCTTTCATTGACACTCTCCACATTTCCATAGATCTCCTTGATGTTGACCAGGTTGGAGTACTGGGAGAAGGAATCCACAATTCCAGCCAAATCCACCAGATTCTCATCAAAGTCGGTTTGCTCCTGCTGCATATCTTTCAAGTAGCCCTTCTCTGCCTTTGCCAATTCTTGTTCCACCTGTGCCATGAGATCAAAGGTTTGCTTTGGACAGGCAAAGACCCGCCAACGTTGGTAGAAATCATCATTTGTGAGCTTAACTTCGAAGCTCTCCAGGACTTGGAAGATTTGAATGCATTTTCCAATATCTGGAGAAGTCTTTGCAACCTCACCAGGAATGCCACTCATAAACTCTCGAAGATCTGTGGATTGCTCAATGTTCTTTGGAGCCTTCCGCAACTGTGCAAAAATTCCTTGGAACGTGTCAGCAACTTCTTGGGCAGAGTCCCGGAATCGTTGGAGAAGCATATCTTCTAACAGCTCCACAATCTTCCGATGTCTGCTTGCGAGCACTTTCCGGATTTCAGAGCAGTGGATTTCGAAGAGTCCGACCACAGACATGTCCGGAATCGCATCCAAGACTTTCTGCTCTTCATCAATGTGTTCCAAGATGAATTGTTTGGCCTCATCAGTGGATATTTCAGCTGCCGATTTTTCTTTCACATACTCTGCAGGGTCCAGGCGGAGAAGGCTTTGATAAGGCTCGAAAAGTTCCAAGAACTCTGCAAGTGCAGGCAATGTCTTCTCCAACTTGGCCACGAGCTTGTCCTTTCTTTGCACCACCCAAGGTTCTGTCACCTCAACGGTGCTTAAGACCTGTTTGTGAACCACAGTGCGGAAGAGCTGTGGCACAACCAGTGCATCGAGCTGCGGGACATCGGCTAGGCTTTGAAGCCCTTGCTCCAGCACTTTTTGGCACACGTCGATGACCTGTGTCCCATCAGATGAATAGACAAAGTTCTGCTTGTCTTCGCTGTGTCGAAGCTCCAAGATAAATAAACCTTGCTTTGGCTCCCGGCATGGCATTTGATCCACAGAGCCATCACCAACGGCAACGGGTGCAGCACCACTGGCACCGGTCTGAGTTCGGCTTTTGCTCACATCCATAAAAGCACAAGCGGCCTTGTGAAAGAGGCGGGGAGGTGCTGCATCTGCACTGGGATCTGGAGCTTCAAAAATGCTCTCGACTTCCAAAAGATCCTGCACTTTGACCTGAACTGGACAATACCTCTCCATGCTTTCGCAGTAGCGAGCGACGGAGTCCAATGCAAAATACCGCAGTGTATCCTGCATGATAAACCGGAGGACAGATAGAAGCTTTCGCATCTTGCCCTGCCGATAGGTGTCTGGGTTTGTCTCATGGATTGAAAACCATCCTTTGCCCACATTTGTAAAGTGTTGAAGCATTATCTTCTGCAGCTTGTTCACCCATTGTTCTTTCACTCTTTGCGACGTAGCTGTCATGACTTCTTTTTGAAGTTGCATGAAGTAGTCTAAACGTGTAGCCTCTGTGTATCTGATGCTGTAGATGCTTTGCGAGAGGAGCCACAAACACTCCTCTGCCACAGCCACATGTGTGCTCACCACTTCTGGCTTTATAAGCAGCGATGCAAAACAAAATGCGGAGAATGTCTCAGTGAAACTGTATTCCGGGACCGGCCACAAAGAGAACATTGGCACTGGCCTATCAAAGGAGCTCTCATCATCCAACTCGTCAATGTTGACAGAATCAAACATGGCTTCACCCTGGCTTTTGTCTCTGTCTGCAGAGCCTTCCTCTGTTTGAAGTTTGTGGCTGATGAAGATAATTTTGTTCATCGTTCTGGCGAAGTCCAAGTTGGCTTCTTTCACCAACCCATTGGCCGCCGTTTCGAGGCTGCCCTCTTGCAAGGAAGGCAAATTTCTGGCCAGATCCAACACTCGAGAGACTTGGTCAGTATCAAGGCACTGAATGTCGTCTGACGGCATATTGTCAATGAAGAAGTTCAACTGTGCGCGCGATTGTGCCTGCCTCAGGGATTCAAAAGCAAACTGAATGCGGTCCGCATGATTTTCAGGATCCTCTCCATTGTAAAGTATCTGCAGTCTGGTTAGTGGCGTTGGATCTAATTTTTCCACTTCACCACTTGGCGTAAGCCACTGCACTAGCGTCTTTCCTCTTTCGGTCCCAATGGCCACACAGGCCTGCCAGGTGCCAGAGCGATCTTCATTGAGCCGAAGACCAGTAGCAGATACTGGCAGGCAATCGTCATCGCCATCCTGATGACCCATTTCTATCCACTGCTCTGGTGTTCGGATGTCATATTCTGTATTGTCGAAGTCGTCCAACGTAAGCCAATGGCCTTCCTCCCATCGACCGCGTTGGAACGAGATGCCACGCAGGAGGAGCAACTCCTCGATGTCCATGCCCTCAAACCTCTTTTGTTGCCTCTCCACTGTCACCTTCCGAGGAATATCCCCTGGGCGGTGGTTGTGCACTTTGATTACCTTCGGAGGCACTACCGCTGTTGACGGTTGTTTTTCGGTTGGCAAAGCACTTTCGGCCACATCTCGCATCTTACGTGAGAGCTGAAAGCAGCTTGCTCTTGCTGGACGTTTCACTGGCTCAACATCGCTTCTCCCTTCCCGAGCAGATTTCGGGCCAAGGTTGCAAGCCTTGATCTCATCTGCTTCATGCATTCGAACTACTTCCGAAAGGATGCCACGTTGCTTCTGCAGCCCTCGGGGCGTGTTTAGCCCACGCGGCGTATAGCCAGGAACTGCATTGCTCGCGGAGCTCCCTCCACCTTCAATCGATGGTAGCACCCCTCCAGGAGGCTCTCTCTGAGACACCAAAGTTCTTTGACCACCGATCTGCTTAAATTCAGCGTTGCGGGTGGTCATTGTAACATCAAGGGGTTGACAAAGGGATG
>Ga0099818_1135950_pt1 | contig 13032 bp, 6 predicted proteins | sample SidCnscriptome_3_FD_81133 | JGI IMG/M metagenome (GOLD analysis project Ga0099818, IMG submission 81133) | Metatranscriptome of coral microbial communities from Puerto Morelos, Mexico - Siderastrea C C metatranscriptome (Eukaryote Community... | ecosystem: Host-associated > Invertebrates >... | reverse complement strand
CCTCTTTGGGGTCGTTTAAGCTTGAAATTATGCCGGAAACGAAACTATCACTGATGCGATTTTGCCTCCGATTGTTCCGATATCGTTCTGTCAGGTCAGCCACCCCCTCCTTCAAGAATCCTGGATTTCCCACTGTACAAGATGAACTACGAGACGCAAAAGTTGTTTGCCTAAGTTCGCCCCAGATGGTTAATGCGTCTCAGTATAAAAAGGGCCCGCCAATGGGTCAATTACCCTTTACAATCAACTCAGTTGATCAATGCTTTCAAACTGAAGTGCTCCTACTCCACTGACGCAGCACCCGGCACAGTGTCTATAGAGGTGATCCCTAAGGGGAGTGGATAAATAAAGCTGGGCTATCTAGATCTACAACCTAAAAGCTAAAAGAAACGAATTCAGGATAATTTGTCGTTGTTGTTGTTCTAATAGCCAACCATTCCAGTAGAAATGTAACCCAGTTAGTTTTCCTCTATGCTTGGCAAGCATAGCAAAATATATAAAGAGGATTGTTTCGAAATAGAAAGTGTGGTGAAGGATCGATAGGGAAGTGAAACACGAAAATTATGTATTTTCTGCTCAGGAAAATTATTTTTTCTTCGTCTTCAAGAAAATATAAGCGACTTGGAGGAACAAGTCTAAGTAAAATAAAACACCCATAATATTTACGTTTTGGACGGATCACCTTGGACTGTCTTCATTGATTTCGGACAAAATTTGGACGTTCCCAGGCTTGGGATAAACTGTGACAAAACCGGAGTACAAATCCCTCCAACTTGACTGTTAAAATTCTTGACCTGGATACATATTTATAATTTTTAACGAGTTTTAAATAGTTAAGGCCCCTTCTGTGCATTGTAAATTCGAACGGATCTTTGCTTATTCCTTCGTCGATTCCCCCCTTGCTACCAGCTAAAAACTTTTTCTTTTTGTCTCTGCTTTGTTCTTGAAAAAGTGGTCTGCTATGAGAAAAAGTGGGTAGAAATGGACGACAGTAAAGACAGTGTAGATTTTGAAGCAAAGGAAATACAGTGGAACCTCGATTTAACGAAGTACCAAGGGACTAGGAAATCGAGGTTCTTTTCCGTACATTACTGGGCTGAAAAATGTCTTTCCCCCCGTTATCGGGGCTTCGTGTATCAATCGTCTACGGAATGTTCGCGCGGCCGGAAGTACGTCGGTTACACAACGCGCTCTCTAATTGGTGGAATATCCCGGGCAGGGATCCCGGGCGACTAGATGCAAAGTGAGGTTGTTCAGGTTGTCCTTGATACTCTTTACTAGATTGTGTGGTGGTTTTTCTCAACGAAGATGGCGAGAAAGCAGTAGGCATACTTTGATTTGTGGAAAAAATGTAAGTAAGCTTAATCTAAGTCGCATTTATCAAAGTTTATAGCTTCTTGTGTCATTACTGCGTCACTGTGGCGTATGAAAATTTTGTAATGAGCTTACCGTAGTTTTGGAAAACGCACTCAAAACTGTCCATGTGCACTTATGAACCAAAGTGAAAGCGAAAGCGTAAGAACTTTAAAGCAACTGCACTTCGCAGGAGCGCCTTTGAAGGCTTATGTATTTAGTGGCCTGGCTGGCTAGTATACTCGGTCGCAGTAAATGCAAAGAACCATGACAAGAAATTATGAGCGTGAAGCTTTCGACAAGGTTCACGTATTATTTCACCAATAAGCTTAAGTCTGGTGGTTCGTTTGGCTCGGTAGTCAACGTAATAAACGAGCAAACGAGTCTGCTCTTTTAGTACGTGATTAAAAGTGGTTGTGACCCTGTATTTTGTAGTAAATATGCTTCAGTATTATTAACCAGCACCAAGAGTACGAAGAAAAGGCACGGTACGCTGATGTGAAAAATTTTGAGACTCCTCAAAGGCTTGCCCTTGGCAAGTAGTTAACTACAAAATAAAAAAAAAAACTAAATGGCGGGGAAAAACAGAAACTCCTGCTAAATTTGTGTAATTTTTAAGCTAAGTTATTCTCTTATTTATCACAACTACTCAGCTCAGGCGTTCGAGACGAACTTGATTTCTTTGAAGTCGCTTTTACAAGTTATGAAACATGTTCACGCTGGCGCTTTGTCATATTTATCATCGGTAATACTTGCCATCAAACGAGCTTTCTTTCGGTCGTTTCAATCTTCTTTTGAGCGCCTTCTAAGCAATGAAACAAAAGTTAATACAGTTAACTTGAAACATATCAACTTTGGTCTCTTTGTTTCCATTCTTGAACCCCAAAAGCCAAGATCTTAGTTTACATAAGCTGTGTTGTCTGCCATGTTTTTTCCACATTTGAATCGCTTTCACTTTCGTTTATCAGCATTCGACAGTGTTTGCTGCATTTTTACTTTGGGCTTTATGTGATCATAAAAGCTTTCGTTTAAAAGATATCTAAGCTACATTTTAAACTGTAAATATCTGGATAAAAAAGCCCGGTTCACAAAAATAATGTTTTGCAAGTTACTGTTGAATAAAATTACACCAAATTTCAGTTTATGTACTACAACATATTATTAAGGGAAAAATGTCACTCTAGACCTACCCCTTGTGCTACAAGTTGTTATGATCCAGCAGAATCTTAACTAAGGCAGAAATATGGTTCCCCTATGTCTTTGCTCGCTAACTTACAGCTGTAGCCATAAGCTAACGAGCAAAGCACCTTTGCATCTCCCTCTGCTTTATAGCTACTGCGTGAGCGGTGTTGGTGATCGTAAAATAATTGTCACTGTCTTGTGATTGGCACATGATGAAGAAGCTAACCAATCAGATGAAACTTTCTTTTGCTGATGCGCACCTGTGCCTTAGACACAGAACCAGTAGCACGTGAGAGTTTTGAGTGAGTGAAAAGATCTTGCTCACCAGCTCACATGTGTAATTCACATGATAATTCCATATTTCTAGTTCAACAGTCATTAAATTTCAAAATATATAATCACTGTTCTGTTCCCAAATTTGCTTATGAATTTTTTCTCTTAAATTGTGGTGGTACACCTGACATTATGTAATTTAGGTTGTCAATTTTTCTTAACTATCGCAACATAAAAACCTCGGTGATGACTATTCTTCATGTGCATGTATGACTCCTTGCACTGTAAGGTCACATGCAGATTATGTTAAATTATCCCTTGAACAAAGGATGTCATAACCTGTTCTGAAAAGTGAACAGGACAAAAATAAAGTTAGGAAAGTTTCAACTTATGAGTTTGTTCAAGAGAAATTTGGATCTCACTTCAGTTGTTAATTTCTGTTACTGTGTTGTTTGTGTTGTTAGGAAGGCTTCAGTTGTTACCGGAATCTAGAACGTAACCTGAACTGCTGACAACAATACTAGCAGCTTTATGGTGTTTTGAAGCCAAAAGTTTGATTTCAAAATGTGCTTATAAGCATGTTTAATAATTGAGTTTGTGGAGGAATGGTTGTGCTGCATTCTGGTGGCCTTTACAATGTTTTTCATTTGTATTAGGTCACGTGACTGTTTCATCTTTATCTTATTAACACATTCTTGAACAACAAAGAACTGCTTAACTGTCGGTTTCTTTGAATTTTTAACAAACATGGCATGGGGCCAGTTTAGTACTATAAATAGCTTATGTTGACCTTGAGAATGGATATGTTGTTGACATGCTTGCATGACGGCGTGTGGTCATTACTCGGATTTGCATAAGTTTGTGATTCTAACTTGTTAATTCTGGTTGCTAACCTTTGTTGTGATCAGTCAGATGAAACCTCTATATCAGTACATATACATTCCAGTGGTGCTGTTTACTGTACTGTATGAGATGGTTCTAACTTTTAATTCTGTGCTTTAAATACCCAACTGAAAGCTCTCCAGCAGCACTTTCCTGCTTCTCTCCCGAGCATTTTCCTGTTTGTCTTTCAGAATTTGCCAGATGTAATTTGGAATATTCCATCAATATTGCTTTTGATCGATCACTCTTGGAGTTAAAAGAAGTTAATTGCCTTTTATTGATAATCTTTTTCTTGTGTTTTAAGGTGAAATTTTATTACCTATCCTGCCACTGTCGTTCTATTAATCTCTGTAATTTATCATTAGCTGAGGAAGCCCAACCTGTATAGGTCTCATGACTTCTTTGGGCTTCCTTGCCATCTTCCTTTATGTAGTTCTTTCTCAACAATTGTGTAATTTTCATTTGGTGGCAAAAAAAGAAATGTTTGATAGATTTGTGCTGTTTTATGACAAATTCAAAAATGTGCTTGCCAAGCCTAATTAGACTCAATACAAGGGAATGTCCCTCAGGCCCTCTATTATGTTTCAATGACAACTGTCTTATCCTTTTGAAGTACACTGTTGAGTGGTAGTGGCGTGAGGTCTTAGCTATTTAAATTATTTTGAACAATGAGTCTTGCATCTGTATTTTTATTAAAAAGAAATGGTTTGACATATTGACTTTTAGATTTCTTATCTGTGGCCCAGATACTTTGTCTAGAGATTAGAAATGAATCTAATATAACCAGGTTACCAGTAATTTGCATACTGAAAAAGCTTAAATGTTTCTATCTAGATTCAAGTGTTTTTCCAAGCGGGCCAGTTCATGCTTGAAATATACAGAGGTTTAATGGGGAGAAATCAATTATTCATTTCTGCTGTAGAACATGACTCAGAAACACCTTTCTGCATGGGCAGTTTTCTAAACCTCGCTTTCAATACAGGAACTTTGCATGTTATGTACATACAGTGTAGTTGTATGTATACATTTCACCCACGAAATAGTAGACAGGGCTCGAGACTAACGGTAGCCAACTAGTCACAGACTAGTAGAAATTCCGTTTTAGCTAGTAAGTTTTGCGCTTTCACTAGCCATTTTGGCCAGTGAAAATTTCAAAGTACTAAAGCACCGGATGGAAACCAAACTAAATATTGCTTCTGATGATCGGATCCCAAAAGCAAAATAATTGAGTGAGCAGAAACTAAACTTATTCCGTAAAAGGATATCATAATGTTCGCCTTGTTTTGTCCTCTCAACATTTTTCCCTACTAATTCTTGTCTCAGATGGCAATGTTTTCTCTGTCATTTCTACGTTCAAGCGAAATTAGCCGTCTTCAGAACGTTTCACCATACATTTCCTTGAAAGGTCCATTAGTGCCTTCATATGATATTTGTCTACATGTTAGTAGGTTCACACAATTCTTTAGTCTTCTGTTATCGACTTTTTTCCACTAATTGCTACGTTCGTACAATAGTCTTTCTTCCCAGCGTTTCTCTTTACGCTACATCTTCACAACATTTCTCTGTACGTAAGTAGGTCCGTCGATTTATTAGTCTAGCCTTCTCAACGTTTCTTTGTACGTCAGAACGTTCGCACAACATTGTTCTGCTCTTCCTAAGGTTTCAGTGGGTTAGTACATTCGTACGATAAGTCAACACTGCTTAGCGTTTCTCTGTAAGTTAGTATGTTCATATGGTATTAGTATTGTCTTTTCAACATTTATCCGTACGTACGTTTCTCTGTAATTCATCGTCCCACTGTAATAGTTCAGTTTGTCCGTTCGGCGTTCTTCCGTACGTCACATGTTATTACAGAATTAGTTTTGTCTAATAACCTTTCTCCGTAAGTTAGTAGTTGCGTATTTTATTGGTCTCTGTATCCTGGTACGTTGGCAGCATTTCTCCCTACTGTAGTGCATTTGCAACCGAAGTGTTTGATATGACTTCTCAACATTTCTCCTTACCTTAGTAAGCTCGAACCTTATCAGTTTTTCTGCTCAATGCCTCCCTGGACTTAAATACACTTCTCTTGTAGACGTGAGTAGAGTGTTGTATCAGTCTTGTCTTTTTGATGTTTCTCTGTACCTTACAACGTTCGTACAATGTTAGTCTTGTCTTCCCAACGTTTCTCCGTACGATGACATGCTCACGTAAGGCTAACTGTTCGAGTTATTCATCATAATCTGACCGAAACGGGAAAGCGAGAAGAGTGAACTACATCGCGCCTTGGAATTTGCCCTGAAGGCGTTTCTTTCAGTTTCAGGACATTTTCTAGCATTTTGAGTTCGGGCATGTGCACAATTCAAAATTTTGAGAGTTTTTTAATGTGAAAACCTCCCCCGTCTACTGCTCTCCGAGATTTAGCGCACAATCCCGTTGCTTTCGTTATCATTTCAATTTTTGCTTTTTGCTGTCGAGTTAGCCATATGACCACGGATTCTGGTGATGAGAAATGTTTGGCCTCAAAGCTCATTTCAAAAGGAAACAGTTCACCAAAAGTAACTGTCGGTGTAAAGGCCATGATTTTCTTGTGCTTTTGAGGTAAAAGTTGCTTGGTTTTCTGGCTATTACTCGGGCGTACTTGATCCGATCATTGTCGTTCAGGCATCAGTTACAAGATGTTTTTGTGTTGCATCGACTGGCTATCGAAGCTTTTCAGGGTCACTTAAACTGATGACGTCACAAATGGAACAAGACACCTGCTCATTCATGGGCGCATGCGGGCGCAACAGGCGTTATTGGGTTAACTGTTGGAAAGAATAGTCAACATTCAAGGTCTTCACTCTTGAGATTACAGAGAGGCATGTTTACAGTACTTAACTAGGCTACAAATTAGACATATTGAACACAGTATGAGATTTTGCAAAAGTCTGACTAGTGAAAATTTATTTTGGCTAGTGAAATCAAACCTCTCACTCGCCACTTGGCTACTAAGCTGAGAAGTTAGTCTCGAGCCCTGAGTAGATGTTATTATTTGTTTAGCGCCAGAATGATGAGTTGCTTGCAGTGCTTGGGATGATAACATTGCTTGCACTCTGAGTGTCATCTATAGTAATTGTACCTTTTTTAAATAAAAACTTGGCCAAGCCTTCTACAGTACCACTCAAAGGAAAGTTACCAGTCGTGTCTCGTTTTGCGCGCTACGTGAATCGCGTCTCAATCGTGTAGCACGAGGTTCACTGAAGCGGCAATTTTGGCATAAATAGGAACGATTACCGATTAAATTCGTGCAGCAATTTTCACGGACACTTCGATGCTTTGGTGTGACACCAAGAAAGAAGGTTTTGATGTGGTTCTGGTTTTCCTTTGTGCAAATATTAGAACTAACTTTAAGTGTATGAGTTTGAGTTTATTTTCCATAGCTGGCGACGTTAAATACGCAATCAACTGTGACTGTCTGTAGTTTTCTCTTCCACTTGCGACATGTTTTGCCAAATTTCTTTGGCTTTGTCGTCAGTAGAACATAAAATCGATTGGCGAGTTTTAAGATTCATATCCAACACATATACCTGTTAGTTCGCCACAAACAAGTTGATTAAGATTGTGCTTGAAGTTAGATGCAGATGTTATTGTTCCCCAGCATCATAAAATTTCTTTCTAACTTTTCCCTCTGTATTCATAGGTGACATACATGTACAAACAGAGAAAGCTACATGTAGGGCTCAAATTTAGCAATATCAGTATCCTGTTAACCAGTGGTTAGTATTTAAAAATAATTTCCTGTACTCAGAGTGCCCAAAAAAGTTTTGAGGTGGAATATAATTTTTGTTCGATTCTTCAGAGCTCAAGTACACTTGAGATCATGCACGTTTACTTACCATGATAAGCGTTCACATTAGAATTTAAAGTATGCTTTCAAAGTATTCGGTTAAACAATCAAGTTAAACGGCAAATTTTCCACTTGTATTCCTCACGCAGTTCTTTGCATGAATTGTGTGAGACCAGGATTTTAGCTACCAGACTCACAACTTGATTATGCGACCTCGAAACCTTCAAATTGCTTGCCTTTTATCACGGCTCAGAATGGTTTTACTGCAATGTCAGAGAACTTAAGTTTTCCAACTTTATCACTTTCACGTTACAGAGGAAGAATTTAGGCGGAGAAACAGACAAGTGTTGTTGTTGATGATTATGACCCATATGAATCAGACGAGGAGACAAAGAGCTTGGGTTTGGCCTCGTCAACAGAACTGGTTTCGAAACCTAATACCAAGTCCAGAGCTTAATTTTATGAGCAGGAACATTTCAGAGTCACCCGAGAAACATTTGAATACTTATGTATGTGACCTTGTAAGAGTAAACTCACAAAAACAGCACACGCAAACGTGTTTGATTGACGTCGGTTTCCGGAATCTGTTTTGATAGTACGTAAGTAGGCTCGTAAGGATGGTCTGAACTAGACTTGAGAGTGTACTTCGGCTCTTTTGAAGTAAATGCGTTACCATGGCCACAAAGTAGGCTACTTGAGTTGAAATTAAACCCGTTCTGATCGGAAGTAAGGCTCAAGTGTACTTGAGGTCTACTTACTACGTTAGTATGAACCCACCTAGTGTCACAGATGTTGGCTAATTCGAAGCCATTGTCTCTATTCAAAGAGGGCTTTTGTAACCGGATCTGAATCGCCTCCATTATGTGGCGTGTTTGAACGTGTTGCTTTGTGTGGCAAGAACTTTAGTGCCCTGTGAGCTGGCAATGTTCGTGAATAGCTGACAATCAGTTCCTAATAAACAAGAAGTTTAACCAACATATTCTTTGTCACATTGTTCACAATGATTGTGGTACACTGTTCTGCACTTCTTAAGGTTTTCTGTTTTGTACTACAATGTAACTGTGATCTGAGAGAATTGAAAGGCTTGCGGATGAGTGGTTAGTGCTTTTCAACATCTGGGTACAAATCATCTTGCTAGGTAACCTAAAATGGTTACTAAAAATTTTCTGGACAAAATCGTCATGTAATATCATTGATATTTAATTAGCTTTAATTCCTACAATAATTTTATGCTGATGTGTACTGCTGTTTTGAGATTTTCTTTTTTTAAGCACTTGTGTGTTGAATTTCATTAAAGGTTGATTGCAGAGACTGTGATAAATTCAAACCATTGCCGTTAAAGTTATAGAGTACTGTTTTTGATCACGACTGCCAATCTTGATGCTTCATAGTTTCATAAACTTCTACAAATTCTTGGACACTAAACTTTATAATTTGGCTACCAAAATTTCTGTCCACTAACTCAAATGCATTGTAGCTACAGGCCAGCGGACCTTGCTTTTCGGGGTGCAAAATTTTTTAACAGTTTACTTAGTGACTTAAAAAGAGATTGTATAAAACTTTTCGAGGTTTATTTAATTTTATTTCTCTGCCCATACATAAGTATTAATTTGACCTACACCTTTTTTTAAAATTTTCGTTATTAAAATGTTATTGTGGGAGCTGTAATAAAGTCTGTATGTATGCATGTGTAGTCAAGCACAGAATTGTTTAAATCAAAACAACATTTTAAGCCCAGGCTGTAAGAAAATAGAATATGTGTTTGGTTTAATAGCACAGAAAACCACCAGTTGTTTTTCCTGAACAAGTGTGTCCTGACTTTTAAACGGTGCATTATTTGCAAAATAATGATCTTAACTTTTAACACCTGCATTTCTAACCAAGTTGGCAGGAAAATGCGCATTACATAGATACAGTTGTAGCATGTAGTAGTGATGCCTTGGGTGTACTACAGTACCACTCAAATGTAAGTTGACACTCAATACTTGATCCTCGCGAGAATCGAGGATCGAGAATCAAGTCGAGAATCGAGACTCCATTCTCCATACTCGATTTTGTCGAGATTCGCCAAAGTGGAACATTCCCGATTATGTATACTCGATTTGAGTTTCGAGAAAACAATTAATTCCTCGAAGAAAGAACAATAACCGGTTTTGTAAATGCAGACCTTAGAAACCAACAAAAGGATGTTAACATTGGGACAGGATCATATGCAGAAGTGTATCACTGAATGAAATCAACTTGTGAAGACAACGTGTTTGCTCACCAGTGAAACTAAACAATCTCTCCTACTCATTCCTTCCACTGAATTGAAAAATCTTAAAAGAAACTTGCAACGGATGAAAGTGTGGTTTTGCAAGAATCAGATGTTTATCATTGCACGAAATGGACTTTTGAGACGAACCTGTTTGCTTGCATGTTCACTTGTGAATCTGCGAATGCTGCCAAACAAAATAATCTTTGCACGTGTGCAAATAATCTGACCACTGAGCACAATAACAGACATACATGGTGCTTTTTGTTGTTGATTATGTTAAATTTAAACTTTATTTAAATGGTACCTTGGGGTCTTTTCTTGTTCTCACAGACATGCCAAATTTAGGTTCTTCTGCATTTTTGTTTTGATGATAAATAAGTTCTGCCCATTTCCTTAAATAGTGATTGTGTACTCAGTCCCCTTGAAAGAATGTGAAAGTAAACATTCATCACTTTGAAAACATGTACAGTGAAAATTTTTTGGCAAAAAAAGTGTCATCACGAGAAATGTAGATGGCACCTTTGGCTTTTCTTCCATACACCAAAAAGTCATAACCACATCAAATGGCCAAAAGTTTTAAACTAGAGAGAAATTAAAAGTTACTGTTAAAATACTGTTTTAATTTATTTCTAAACAAAAGATTGCATTGTCCACTGCACATACTTGTACATTCTACGGGATCTTCCTCAAAGTGAAAAAAAAAATGTATTAAAAAGTTGCGGTTTCTCAGATCATTAATTAATGGCTGTGGAATCCTCTTTTGTGGCTTGAAAGCATATTTCCATACACATGGACAAGTTGTCAAAAACAAAGACCCTATGAAATGCTTTTTTGAGGATTTTATGGGGCTAAAAATTCAGTTACCAAGGTCATCCCTTTAGTTCTTTTGAATTTTCGTAAAGTAAAATTAATAATTTATTTGCATGTACAGTATTCTGAAGTTCAGAAGTGAAGAGCAAAGACGGACTTATTTAATTTTGCAATTAAAACTGCTACGTGTAGGCATTTGGGTTTACAAAATCCTCGAGATCGTTAATGTTTTGCAAGAATTTAAGGAGGGGTTATTATAATTGAAAGATCCAATCATTTTTGATTAAAACTTGCTACAAATGTGCATAATAAGTGTCCTGAAATAGAAAATATGCAAAAGGTAGCAGTGAAAACTCCTTATTCTTTGTGAAGTTGCATCTGTATTGTTACATGTACATGTATCTGCTTCATCATGTTTTTGTTTCAACATTGTTTCTCCTGTTTCTTAGAACAATGCATTGAAATCACTTAAGTGTTTTAAGTAAAATAAGATTACTTAACTCAAAGACAATAAGCCTCTTGCATTGGCACTGACCGTAATGTTTTGGGTTCTGTCAATTCTCTGGCATGCTCTAGCACATGATTCACTTTGACTTTTTAGTATCATTTTTTTCTTGGACAGTTTCCTTTGTCTTAGTGTTTGAGCTGAATGATAAACACATGTACTTTAGTGTCCATGTTTGTAAGGGATTGGACCTTTCTTGATTTTTATTCACAAGGTGTGTGTGCATGTACAATGTAAGTTGTTTGGTTTACAAAATGCCTTTATTGCAAACCGTAGGTTACTTCTGAATTATGCATTTTTGGTTTCAAACAAAGGGACAGCGTCAAGCCACTTAGCCTCGATTCCATTCTTTTGTTCATTGTATGTATGTTCATTATTATAGGAATCTAGGCTTTTATCACCAACAGGCTCCTGCTATTGTAACCAATTTCAACAATAATAATTATTATTGTTGTGTGCAGTCCCAGATTTTTAAAATGACTGGTTTTTGTGCTATGATTTGCAAATAATGATCTGTGGTCTTGATTAGACCAAGATCAACAATTAAATTGGCTCTAGAAAAACCTTGGTTTGCACACAGCAATGAAAGGGGTTTTTAAACAGCCACCTCACTTGTTATCCTGAAATGATAATTATTTGAAAATTTTAAAATGTGGCTGCTTTGTGGATTGTAGTGTTTTGACTGGAAAGTAACCATTTTCCAAGCTGCTTTTTGTGGCTTCTTAGTATTTTATTGACACATTTGAACATTATTCTGCTCTTTGAACTTGAATGAAGTCCTTTGAAAAGGCTAATTGCCACATTAGAGGCTCATGTGAGAAGTGAATGGCCCCTAGGAAAAACTCCGGACAGCTTGTGCAGCAGCCCCATCAACTTGCACTGTACTGCACATAGAGCAGAAAAATACCCCAAAATCAAGACTACCTCATGTAACTTAGTTTTGAGCTCACTGTACTGTTCCAACTCCACCCTAAAAATTGTTTTTCTTACAGTCATCTGTTGTTTTTCTACAGTTTGATTTCGTTTAAGAATGTTTTCTGTGATCTGAAGTATTCTGGACCAGTGTGTTGAATACTGTAATCCGTAAATAATGTTTGATTCTATTAATAAAATTTTTCTTGTTCATTTTGTTTGATTAGCTTGAGTATTAATTTTGCTCCCATTGAGACACGGTACATTCACCCTTGTGAAACCCACGATTTAGGATTTTAAACAAAATTACAGTTTTCTTGTACATTGTATGTCATACATGTACTGTATTGTGTCACAGACAGCCATCCTTTTAATTGTTTTAATTTGTGTTTCTGTAGGTTGATTTCTCTGTTGAAATTAAGAATTCTACAAACAATAACCTGATGTTTTCACTGCAAGGTGGGTGTTCCATTATTCAGTTTCTTATTAATGTTATTAGTGATTTACCCATTCCCTTTGATGTGTCCCAGGGTTGGAAACATCACTTTATGGGGCCGATTACATGAGGCCGGCTGGCCCGGTTAGCCGTGCTGGCTCGGTTTGCCGGGATCACGGCACGTCTGTGAAACACACTAAAAATCAACTTCGCGATTACATGGAAAAATCTCAGCCCGGCTAGCTGCCTAGCGGGGCTGAAAATTCACCATGTAAGCGCGATTGCCGGGCCAGCCTGCCTAGCTAGGCCAACACTTTCTCATCACTAAATTTCGCTTCAGAGCAAAATGACTCACTAGAAGATCGATATTTCTCTTTTTACGGTACCGCTCGAAAGTATTGGTGCATAAGCACGCGGCGAAACCTCATCCGCCGCCATTTTGTTTTCCTCGAATTTGCCGCGGTGGGACGAAAACCGCAACCCCAGTAAGGATGAAAGCGACCGAACACCGCGGCTGACTTGACGCGGCAATGCCTCGGTAACCAAACAATAGTGGCTAATTTCTATTGTTTTGGCATTGTTTATACTTTATCTCACTAATATTCTCAAAGGAG
>Ga0099818_1218148_pt1 | contig 13131 bp, 1 predicted proteins | sample SidCnscriptome_3_FD_81133 | JGI IMG/M metagenome (GOLD analysis project Ga0099818, IMG submission 81133) | Metatranscriptome of coral microbial communities from Puerto Morelos, Mexico - Siderastrea C C metatranscriptome (Eukaryote Community... | ecosystem: Host-associated > Invertebrates >... | reverse complement strand
TCGTATTTACATCAGCACCCCTGAGCATCCAAAAGAGCTTTTACCTGACCTAAGACATAGCTTCTTGGATGACACAGTCGATCCAGACATCATCCAGAAGCTAAAAGACGCGGCCAAACAAGATTGCACACAATTACGACTTCTTGGCAAAGATGATGTGCCTAATCTTCTTCAGGAAGCCCTGCCTACCGAATGGAGCGAGGGGGAAACAGTCTTATGGTACCCCGGTGACAAGAACCATAACCATCCTCCAGAAGACTGGATCAAGCTGGTGTGGAAATATCTGGGAGACCATTTTAGGAATCCAAAAAGTATGCAACGTCTTGCAAACCTACCTCTGATACCAATGAGCATGTCACAGAGACCGGTCATCTTGACGCGACTTTGTAACCCCTCAGCAGTAGTTGTCAAGTCCTTCAATGACGATTGTATTGATGACGCTTTGACGGATGTGCTAACAAAGCTTGGCTTGACTGTCTTGACTGATTGTCCGACCTTCATAACTAACCATCCTGCTGTGTGGGGGTCCTTTTTAAATCCACTATCTCTCCAAGGTGTTTTGGAGGCGATGGTGGTTTCCTCCTCCAGGATGGCAGCTGGGACCTTTACGGACATCCTGCGAAGGAATGTTTCCACCGAGGGGAAGCGCGTTTTAAGATCATTCCTGGCCGATGTCCGATCACGGAACTTAGGAGTGAAGGAAAACAAGCTCCTGTGCTCGCTTCCAGTTTTTGAAACCCTCTTTAAGAGATTTGTGTCGAAAAGAGACGGTCTCTGTGCAGCGCCTCTTCAACCTCTCCCCATTGCACTACTACAAGACCTCATTGATCTTTCTCAAGACGATTCCAAGCGTTTGGCTCTACTCCTGAAAGTCCGAATTCTTGAGCCCACTGAATTGCTGTGCGAAACGATATTTCCTTGTATCCAACAAGGAAAATACTCCGAAGACGAGATTGATAACCTGATGGCCTATGTGCTGGATCGTTTCAAACATATAATTCGCACAGATACTAACTTCAAGCAGGCGTTGCAGGCACTTTCATTTGTCCCAAAGGAAAGAGAGCGAGTGAGGCCATCAGACGTGTTTGATCCCAGGAACAACACTCTAACGAAAATATTTGCGAAGGAAGATGTTTTCCCTATTGGCAAGCGTTACAACACAGCTGCTGTACTGGACACGTTACAAGAACTTGGAATGAAAAGCGAGGGGAAAATCACCAGAAGTGATCTCTACCGGAGTGTGCAACAAGTAGGCGCGATTCAACATTTTCCAACGGCAGAGCAGAAGTCCAAAGCAATTTTGCAATATCTCAGCGACCATCCCCTAAAACTTAAAAAGGTCATTAGTGGACAGATGTTGGTGGAGTTACTTAAAGAAATTTGTTGGCTCCCGAGATTGCAACAAAGAACCTCCAACTTTCCCACGTCACTTCCGTGGTGGGAAACAGACGAAGTAGGAGAGCAAGAACAAGAAGGCTACTACGAGGATTACAGCGATGGCGATGATGATGACGATGATGACGATGACGATGTTGATGATGATGACGATGACTATGTTGATGATGATGATGATGATGATGATGATGATGATGATGGTGATGATGATGACAATGACGATGATAATGTTGTTGATGATTATCTTGATGAGGAGGAGGATAGTGATGAAGAAGACAAAGAAGCAGAAGGAGGACAGGGCAGAAAGCTTTTCAAGCCAACTGAGCTAACGAGTTACCAGTTTGCAAATCTTGTTGGAGCAGTGAAACCTGTCATTGAAGTAGAGTCGTCAAGTCAGATCGCCAAGCGTTTCGGTTGGCAAAAGCAACCTGATGTCCTGGATGTGGTAAAGCAACTGAAAAGTGTCACTCACTATTTTTCCAAAGAAGAGAAGCCTTATTATATGGTTGTGCTAAAGGCCATCTACTCTTTCTTAAGCAATGCAAATGCCATTGAAGTGAACATGGCGTTAGACGCCGTAGAGACGTGCGACTGGGTATGGAATGGAGATGGTTTTTCTTCGCCGACTCATTTACTCACCAGAAATTCTTCTACTGACCTTACACCTTACATACTTCCTCTTCCCTCTGAGATGGTGAAATACTCTGCCCTATTTAAACGTTTTGGTTTAAGGGAAAAAACTGACGCGGCCCTTCTTCTGCAAGTACTTAGCATGATTAAAGAGAAGCACAACAATGAACGCTTCCAATTTGACGCCTCAGAGGTACGGCGCGATCTTCAGCTATCTGTCGACATCCTTAATGAGGTAGCCAGGGTGGAATTATCCCCAGAGCTCCGAGTAAAGATTCTTTTTCCTACTCACATCAAAGACAACTCGTATGTCCGGCTTGAACCAGTTGAACGCTGCATGTACCGCAAACATGACGAGTTGCTGAAGAGAGAAGTAGACGATGATGAAGACATGGAATATTTGTATGTTCACCCTAATGTTCCCAACATCACTGCAGCTCGTCTGGGTGTTCCATACTTCATAAATAGAATGTTGGACCCTGTGGAGTTATCTATTGGAGAAGAGTTTGGACAGGAAGAAAAACTCACCACTCGACTAAACCGACTACTGGAGGAGTACACAGACGGATTTGCAGTACTGAAAGAACTTGTTCAAAACGCAGACGACGCTGGTGCCACGGAAGTCAGATTCCTGTATGACGAAAGAACCAACGAGAATGCCATGACCTGTCTGATTGATGAGGGCATGAGAGGTTGTCAAGGTTCTGCTTTGTGGGTTTACAACGATGCAACATTCAACGATGAAGACTTTGTAAATATTGCCAGACTGAATGAAGCAACCAAAGTCTACGACACTGAAAAGATTGGCAGGTTTGGTCTTGGCTTCAATGCAGTGTACAATCTCACAGATGTTCCCATGTTCGTAAGTAGAAACTTTTTTGCAGTTTTTGATCCACACAAGTGGTATCTGGGAAAGGCCATCAAGAACAAGCCAGGAATGAAGATCGATCTTAACAAAGATGTGACAAGACTCCATCAGTTTACAGATCAGTTTAAACCCTTCAATGGTATATTTGGCTGTGATCTCCATCTTGACAAAGAAGACAACTCATTTAATGGGACACTATTTCGGTTCCCGCTAAGGACGAGAGAACAGGCGGCACGAAGCGAAATTAAGAACGAGTGTTACAGCAACCAAGAAATGCGAAAGCTTTTTAAAATGTTCCTTGACAGAGGCAAATCCTTGCTTCTTTTTACCCAAAATGTATTACGTATTGGGATATACAGTTTGTCAAGATTTTCAAGTCAAGATCCCCAACCTACATTGATGTTTGAAGTCAAGAAATCACTTTCAGAAGATGGAATTCTACGGGAACTGTCGATACCCGTAGCGTTACCGATTACTACAGAAAAACTGGATGGAGAGCAGAGGAGTTTCCTGGAACAATGTAACTTCCTTCAAGCTTCATCCAAGATGAAAAGGAATGCAAGGAGTCACCACGTCGACCCCAGTGAATTTCCCGAGTCGTCGATCATTTTTGACGTCGAGTGCTCATTCACCAAACCCGGTCTGGGTTTCTTCAAAGTTGATGAGCGTTTTAGTCAAGAATGTGAAACGTGGCTGGTTGTGTCCTCAATGGGGAATGGTCAGGCAATGGAGTTTGCTGAGAATGATCCTAGTCTTCTTCCATCGGCGGGTGTGGCAGTTCAGTTGGAGCCAACAGAATCGGACTCTTTCTTGCCCTTACCTGTTGTAAAGCAGGTTGATGGATTGGACCTTGGTGGAAAGATATTCTGTTATCTTCCGCTGCCAATTTACAGTGGTCTACCTGTGCACATAAATGGAGCATTTGCAGTGACTGCTAACAGACGCCATTTGCAAGAGAAACTTGAAGACGACAAGACGTGCCATGGAGCGGAATGGAACAATGTTTTGATGCAAGATTCCATTTTGTCTTCTTATTTTTGTCTGTTAGAGGACGTAAAACAAATTGGCCCAGATGACGGCTCCTATGAGTACCATTTATTGTGGCCAAAAGCTTGCGAAGTACGCCAAGAATGTGTACCCATCCTGAAGTCATTCTACACGCAACTTGCAAGTGGAGCTCATTCGCTGTTTTCCAACGGTAGTGAATGGGTTGACATAGATCAAGTAGTCTTCCTTCATCCAGATCTTCGTAAGAATGTTGAAATTGGCGAGGCCTCCTTTACTGTTTTTCAGCAGTTAGCCGACAAAGACACTGTGGTCATTGATTTACCTGCTGACGTGTTCCAGTCTTTTATCCGATGTGAACTGTGGCATGTCATAAAGAGCAAAACGTACGACGAGAGTCGGTTTTTCCGTAAGCTCTTCTTTCCAAACATTTTGAAAGTTCCTTCAACTTTGAGAGATGTGTTGGTGCTGCATGCTTTGAGAAGTGACAGACATGATTTTGATGAACTTCTGAAAAGGCATGCCTGTATTCCAGCATCGCCAAAAGGGAAGATCCTCAAGTGCCCAAGTCAACTAGTGAACCCCTACAAAGAAGCTTCCGTACTATTCTCTCCTGAAGACGCCAGGTTTCCTAATGGGAACAAAGACACATTCCTTAACTCTCAGCTACTTACTATACTTGAGGAATTGGGAATGAAGTCCAATGATCTTCCTTGGGAAGACACTGCGGAAAGAGCAGAGAGTGTTCAAAGGCTAAACGATGTTAACAGTAAGGCAGCTGTCAAGCGCGTGAAGGTATTCCTGGAGTTCGTAGAAAAGAAAATGAAGCGTAAAGCTAAAGGCCCATCACAACCCGTTCTTGATCGCCTTCAAAGGGCTCGATTTCTGCCAGTTATGCAAAAACCAGAGTCGTTCCCTCTTCCTTGGAAAGGGCAAGAATTTCAACTTGGAAGGAGGTTATTGGTGGCACCCAACGATACTTTTCTGAAGGAGAAGAAGTACCTGGTGTGTTGCACAGAGCCGCTTGTTGATCGAGATATCCCCAAAAAGGTAAAAGAGCTTTTGAAGTTAGAAAGTAAAGAGGTTACTTTAGAACACGTGATAACACAACTTGAAGAAGCCATCTCTACCAGCATTGACGCACTGGATGGTGATGGGTATGAAGAAGTAAGACTTGTTTGTACAGCCGCTTATTCATTTCTGCAGGATAACATGACCAGTTACACAGCTTCTATACAGCAATTCTTACTCGAAAAACCATTCATTCTGATAAAGAAAAGGTTTCTTTGTGCAAGCCAAGTGGCTTTCGAAGTCAAGGCAGACTACTCTCCCTACCTTTACAAGCTCCCAGAAGATTTATCTAATCGCTATTCTAACATTATGAAATATGCCGGTGTTAGGAAGCAGTTTGAGGCCAAAGATTACATCTTCAGTCTCCAAAAAGTAAAGAGTAAATTCCATGAGAGGCATCTTGATGATCAAACCTTGCAGGTGGCAGTGAATATAGCTCAACAACTCGCTGTGACTTGGATGCAAACTGATGGTGATTCGTCTAATCGAGACAAGTGGGGACCTATTTATCTTCCAGATTCTAGAGGAGGGATGAGAGCTGTACCCGATCTTTGCTTCAAGGACTGCCCATGGCTTCCTAATGATCCAGACGAGCATTTTGTACATGAAAAAATTCCTTGGTCGACCTGTAAACAGTTGGGTGTTACAACACGAAGGGATGAAGCTTTGCAACAGCATGACGTTGGGTTGCCGTTTGGGCAAAAGGAGAGACTCACAAACAGGTTGAAACGCATTTTAACGGGATACCCTGGAGAGAAGGAAATTTTAAAAGAGCTTCTTCAAAATGCAGATGACGCACAAGCAACTGAGATTTGCTTCATTAAAGATCCCCGGCATCATCCTGATGAAAGAGTTTTTAAAGACAGTTGGAAACCACTGCAGGGTCCCGCGTTGTGTGTGTACAACAACATGCCATTTACTAATGCGGACATCGAAGGAATATGTAACCTTGGGGAGGGAAGCAAGGGTGATGATCCAAACAAGACAGGCCAGTATGGTGTCGGCTTCAACGCTGTCTACCACTTGACTGATGTGCCGTCCTTTATATCAAAGGGTGAAGAAATTGAGGATGTGCTGTGTGTATTCGACCCGCACTGTCGCTACATTCCCCACTCGAGTGAAGCAAAACCTGGAAGAATGTTTAAAAACCTTGAAGAGCTGAGGAGAAAGTTCCCAGACGTGTTCCCTTGTTACCTTGAGGAACATTTTCCCATTAAGAATGCCACAATGTTTCGATTTCCCCTAAAGACTAAGCAAATGGCAGAAGAATCTCAAATATCACAAGTCCCAGTCACTGTGGAGAAACTGGACACAATGATGGAAGACCTCAAGGAGGAGTTGTTTGAAGTTCTACTCTTCATTAACAATGTGAAGAAGATAAGCATTTCTGCGATAGATCAAAGTGGGAACCTGGTACATACTTACTCCGTTCAAGTGGTAATGTCCCAAGACGACGACAGGGAAAGACAAGATTTCGCTCAGTATGTGAAGGACATTGGAAAGCAAACGAAAGAAAAAACCCTTCTCCCAACAAATGTAAAGGTGAAACGGAGTACCTATACCATGAAGATACGAGACACCCTCGGCAGAGAGGAGAGGTGGCTAATTGTCCAACAAGTTGGTTTTGAGAAACCAGTAAAGGATAGCATTGTTGATGCCTTCAAGGAACGCAGGCTAGGGATGCTTCCCCGTGGGGGTGTGGCTTGCCTTTTGCAAAGTACATTAACGTCACAGATGCAAAGAAAAAAGAAAGCGTACTGTTTTCTTCCACTTCCATTTGAGACCGGTCTGCCTGTTCATATCAATGGCCACTTTGCATTAGAGCACGAGACAAGAAGAAAATTGTGGAGAGATGAAGCTGGCGGCTATCGAAGTGACTGGAATAACGCTTTGTTGTGTGATGTCATTGCTTCCTGCTATCTCACCCTTCTGGACAAAGTACGTGGTTTCATTCAGTTACCAGTCGTGCAGAAGTCTGCATCTTCCAACCCCATCTGCAACAGAGGCATCATCTTGAAAAGTTTAAGCATTTACGAAAAGCTTTTCCCAAGTTATCCCATTGAAGAGCCAAACTGGCGGACGCTTGCAAATTCTGTCTACCAAGAAATGAACAAGAAGAAATGTCGATTTATTCCGTTGGTGAGAGGTTTGAAACCAACTTCTGGTAAACGTGCTATGAATTCACAAGGCTCTGAGAGGGTTCAAGTATCATGGTTTCCACCGACTGGCCCTGGTAAAGAGCAAACATATTTCAACGACCTTGAAATCAAAGGGAGTTTTGCTGCATTGCCACCAAGAAGTAATGAAAGCGGTGAAGACCAAAAGAAAAGAGAAGAGTCCAGGAGAAAACGGAAAAACAAATTTGAAGAAACGTTACAAGAAACCGGCTTCAATCTGGTAGCATTTTCCCTTACTGTTTTTCGTTCGCTTAGAGAAGCAGGGATAGAGGTTTACTGTGTTTCGCCTTCTGCTGTTGTGGACTTCTACAAGTCCTTCAGTGATGCTGATCCACTTTGCAAAATTGGAGCGATTCCAGGTCCTGTTGACAAGACACCATTCAAGAATCAAGAAGGCGTGATTCGTGTCTTGAAGTACTGCAAAGATGACGAACATTTTGTGGAAAATCTCTCCGGACTACCATTGCTTCTTACTCAAGACAACTACTTACACGCTTTCAGCGAAAGCCACCCCAGATGTCTGAGTCAGTATCCAGATATTTTACCACACTCCCCGTCCCTTTTTGTACACGCAAGAGTCCGCAGCGACGTTTTCAACAGTGCTGATTGTAAAAACGCTGCTGTTTTTCGACCTTTGGATGTTGAAACTTTCGCCTCCCAATTGCACCTTACACTGCCTCACAGTTTTCGCAGCGAAGATCTGTACGCAAAATGGTGTCCTAATAACCCAACTGCTCCCTTGCCAAATCGTCGCTGGGTATACAGGGTTTGGGATTTCTTGCAAGATTTTGCCAGTGATACCCTGAGGAAACCAGATCTAAGCGAAGAAAGCAAAGAAGCATTCATTCGTGATATGCTTCTGCCGCTGTCTAAATGGAGCATTCTTCCAGCCACCGAGACACTCCAGTTGTTAAGACCTCAACTTCCGGGCTCTTTGACGTCTGTGAGCGAAATACAAACGGTGGTAAATCACTTTTTGGTGCCCCTAAAAAGTGCACAATCTGTTCTCGACTTCAGCGATTGCGGTGAATCTAGCCAGAAGCTAATCGATGCTCTTAGGATTTTGGGCTTGCCAGAGCTTAACTCAGTTGTGATATCAACTGTGTGTTTTGGAACAGTATCCTACACCAAGAGGGATTCATACGAGCTAGCACGTAAACTTGTAGCCACAGTCAAGACGCCCCATTCACTTCTTATCGCGCTTAATCAGAGGTTGCAGTGTAATCCTCGTTCCCTCGATGACAAAATGAAGGTAACACATGCCATGGTCGTTCTAGATTTCTTTAGCCGCAACACCGAAAGGCTGACAGATACCGACAAAGAAACTTTGAGGAAGCTCCCGTTTTATCCAAAGGCAAACGGTGGTCTGACAAAGCTTGAAGGAATGGAAGTTTTTGTTTTACCTGCTGCCATTCCAAAAGTCGAGATGGATGTTGTTGAATCCAGAGTTGGCTGCTTGTTTTTGGAATCTTCCCAGAGACTGTCAGAACTCTATGAATTTTTAGAGATGGAGTGCATATCGCCTTTTGAAGTGTACATGAAGTTTGTCCTCAAATGTTTTCAGCATCTAAGTCTTGAGGGAAAATTAGCCCATCTTGGATATATTCGTGATAGTTGCATTTCTTCGACAACTGAGAAAGAGAGAGATGAGGAAGGCATTGAGAAGAAACGGCTGTTAGACTACTTGAGAGTAGTTGAATTCATTCCAAGTAAAGACGGCACATTGAAGACAGCTTCCAGTTTCTATGACCCTTACAATAACGTTTTCCGCACCATGTTATCAGAAGATAGGTTTCCTCCAGAACCTTTCGACTCATGCGATTGGCTGTCGTTTTTGAAGATGATAGGACTGGTTCAAGACGTTTCCACTGACGATTTTGTGAAGTTTGCCAACCATGTCGCACATGAAGCTGAAACAGCTCGAACTGATGTTACTTACAAGAAGTCCGAAGTTTTAGTCCATCATCTGATTTCACGACCCAATGTGGTGGGTGAAGGCCTTTTACAGATTGTCCGTGGTATCCCTTTTGTGGTAGCACATCCTGTTAAAGAACCACTTCAAGAACTCTGCCCACCAATGGGAAGAGTGGAGAATGGCGAAATTCCGTTTATCGCATTTAGTGGATCTGTGGTCAGCGAACATGAAAAAATCGTTTGGACAAAAGCACATTTGCTCCCAAGGTCGGCGGATCCAAGGATTCATCGTTCCTTGCTTGGCTGTTCGCATGGAAAAATTGACAGGTATCTCAATCATCTTCTAGAACAGCTTCAAGTTTTGAGAACGCCGTCCGTTGATCTTGTTATTAGTCACTGCCAGACCATCTGTAACCATCTTTCAAGCAACAACGAGAATGAAAATGTATCGCGCGAACTGTGCTTAACAAAAACGGCGGTTATGGAAAGCATTTACACCTTTCTTCAGGATAGTGCATTAAAGAACAGTGAAGCAAAGCTGCGCCTCAAGACTACACGATGTATTTTGGTTGAAGGAGGAAGAAGGTTCATTCTGCCTGAACAAGCTGTACTTGAACTGTACGAGCATCTTGAGATTAAGCCATTTCTGTACAGAGTACCTCCGGTGTTTGGCAAGTTTCAATCATTGTTTGAATCTATAGGGTGTTCCAAGTATGTAAAGCCTAGCCATTACGCCTTGGTTTTAAAGATGTTGCATGCGAAATGTCAGAGTGTAGATTTGCACCCAAATGAGCTTCGCACTTGCTGCAAAGCGGTGGAAGGATTCTTCGACAGTCTGCAGCTGGATACAGAAGATCTGTCCACCCTGTCTAAATTGTACCTACCAGCGATGCCTTCAGATCGGGGCTCTACGAATAAACCCCTCAATACCATTCCTGTCACTTTGTGCCGATCAACAGAGCTAATATTTGATGATGCTCCTACTTATGGCACTCGAATCCATGGACTTAATCAACCACTTGTGCTTGAACTCAGCCTGCTGAACGTAAGCTGCAAATCTGGCATGGACAACTATGAAGACCTGATGAAGAAATTGCCTCCAGCTGTACGGCCCATGATGCTTTCCGCTGTGGTGAAAGAAACACTCATTGATCCAGAGAATACGGCTATGGTGACAAGTGGAGCCGTAAACGCATTGAAACAACAGCTGTCCTCTCTACAGTTTAGCCGTGGTATTGCCAGGATTATTAGACACACCAACTTCCGCAAGAAAGATTTCGACGAAGGCGTAATTGCAAGGATTGAGAAAGGTCTTCGAAGCATCCAGCTGGTTGCTGTACAGAGTCTGAAGACCTCCCTTTTATACAACAGCAAAATGATTCCGGGAAGTGAAGATGAAGTGCAGTATTTTAAAGAAAGGGTAGAGTTGCCTGATGGGGAGATTTGGAGAGTGTACGTCAATGCAGCGACGGGAATGGCAGATAGCACTTGGTTGTCAACTTTGGTTGCCAAAGTAATTGGCGAAATGTACGGAGAGCTTCTTGGGATGAAGGCGCTTGTCATTCCTGAGATGTTGCGATGTTCTCCTGGCGCTATTGGCAAACTACTGGATGGAATGGACATTCGAAAAGATGATAGCATCCATGCTGCAGAAATGAATATCTATCCAGAGCCTGGTACCTTAATTCCAATCGAAGACCATCATTTGCTAAATGACGCCTTCACAGAATTTGAACCTGGAGATTATGTAGGTTATCAGCTTCACGACCCAAGTCTTGACCAGCTGGAAGGCACTGCAACCTACATCTACGCAATAGTTATCGAAGAGGTGACAGATAAAGGCGCTGATGTCTTGACGAAGAGGTACAGAATAAATATTGGACATGACAGGGAACCAGTTGTGGTCAACGCTACTGATTTGCATAAATTCCATCGTCTAAGAGAGATTTTTGACGGCCAACCAGAATGCCACAGAAATAGGCATGAGGTCTTTGAAGAAATATCGAGGATATTGGAGGACGCATGGGAACTACCAGAAAAGCAAAGACTACAGATTGTGAAGCGACTGTACATGCAGTGGGATCCGCAGAATAATTTTGGAGATGAAGAATTCTACAGAGGTGTTTTGCAGCACATACAGGATGAAGTTACTCGCCTTGGCGGTTCTTACGAAGATTTTTTCGCCTCTTTGGAAGCCCGTGCAATGGAACATGGCTATCAGCGGAAGGAATACAGGAGAAACTTCAGCCAACAGTACGGCGCTTTGGGATCTTCATCAGGTTACACTGCATGGCGGGATCTTCCTCCAAGTTTTTGCACAAGGAATCCTCAACCAGGAGAAGCCAGACGCTGGTTCAGACAAGCTGAAGTCGACGTTCGTGCTGGTTCAAACGAAATTGCCTCGAGCAGACCTTCTTATGAGTGGGCATGTTTTAAATGCCACCAGGCTGCTGAGAAGGCCCTAAAAGCCGCACAGTATAACGTAGACGCGGAAAAAGCGAATATTCACAACTTGGTTGTGAATTGCTGTGGCTTAAATGACGTTGAATTAACCGAGTTAGCGAGGCAGCTGGAGGACCTTGTGATAGATTCGGCACGAATGCGTTATCCCGACAGAATGTCCTACCCTAGGATCCCGAATGACGTGTATTCACGCGATATGGCAGTGGAGGCCCTGGGAATAGCTGAAAAAATTGTGGAACGTGTGAGAGGCAGACTGGCTTGAGATTTTGAAACCAAGCAGCAGCCAGACCAGTTACAACATAACGCATCACTGTTTTCATCAAGACCTGCTCATCAGAATGCGTTATTGATATTTGTTGAAGAAAAAAATCCCGAGAATGAAAATTAGTAATCCCAAATTTAGTGTTGTAGAATACTTTAAGGCGAAGAGGACCAACCGTCAGGTAACGCTGAAGGGCTTGTATTTTGATATTTACACTTGAATATTTCTGCACAGGGTCAAATGTTAGAACTACGTAACAAATTGAAGGTTTGGCTCTCGTGAATAAGAGGGCTGACTTGTATGGAGTAATTTGTTCTCGGTTATGACAAACAAATAACACTGCCCTTCTGGTAATGAAACTGTTATTTGTTTTTGTTTCCGCCGGCTTTGAACGCCGGCTATCCTCAGCCTTTTAGATTTAGCCTAAGTAAGCTTTTCTGAGATACCTCAAGTGAATAGGTTTAGGTTTTTTCTTTTCTCGATCGGGTCAGGAGTTTGTCATCGTTTGTTAATAAACAGCACATTTCCAGAAACAAAACAAAAATCTCGCCAACAAAAGAAATTGAACAATGACCCTTTTGCGACTTTCTTAATGTATTTAGAGCTTCTGACAGAAATCAAAGTTTTCTGTTTGGCATTACCTATTTAGACACGTTTTTAACAGGCTGTTTGACAATTCAAGAGAAGCTAATGATTAGTTAGATTGTAATTACAATTATAATCACTATTATCCGTAATGATTATAGTTTTACGTTAGAGCTAGAACAACAGTGTAGCTTCTGACTCAAGTGGTTGGGTTGTTATTATCGATGCCAGTAGAACCTGTGAGTTCAACGAGGGCGCAATTATGCCAAATAAGAATTTTACCCGCCCTTCTGTTTTGTTTTGTTTTGTTTTGTTTTTTTTGGGAGGGGAGGGGGGTCTTTCTTTGGTTAATTATTGTTTGAAAGTAGAATGTATAAGCAGACTGAACATCTTAAAACTGGTTAGAAAGAATTTCCAAGAGTTTTTAGCACAATGTTCTCGTAGACAAATGGTCGTTATAAAGAACTGAAATAGTGTTTTAGTTCAGATTAATTAACTACTGTAGTCGTTTGTGGCATTTCTTGGACAAAAAGGAACAGCGACATATATTACTTAGAGGGGCTTTTATTTACCATGCTCATTTAATCAGGGATAAGATTTTAAGATATTGATAGTACTGGTGAAAGCCGTAAATTCGTCGGAGAAATTTTAGGAGTGTAACAGACCCGATTTTGCTGCTGTAATCCTGTACTTTCAACTTACCGTAGTGTAGTGTTTTAATTTTTTTCCTAAAAATAAATAATTTCTATACCGTGTATTTT
>Ga0099818_1187838_pt1 | contig 13277 bp, 5 predicted proteins | sample SidCnscriptome_3_FD_81133 | JGI IMG/M metagenome (GOLD analysis project Ga0099818, IMG submission 81133) | Metatranscriptome of coral microbial communities from Puerto Morelos, Mexico - Siderastrea C C metatranscriptome (Eukaryote Community... | ecosystem: Host-associated > Invertebrates >... | reverse complement strand
TGCTTCTCCATTAATCTTCGATCAATTCAGTCTTAGAAGCGACATTGTCTTGTGGAAAATGCCCAGTCGTAACTGCCAGTTTCTAAAGCCACTTATTTTGGGTTGTTTTCACGGAAATGGAGGTACAGCTAAAACTTTACTTCAGTTTGAATCCAATATTTTAGAAATTCGTTGCAGCCAGTGTTATATTTACATAATGCATATTTCGACTTCAGTGTAGATACTTTCTTTTAGGGCACGTGAAATTTCTGCTTAATTTAAATCACGACTATGAAGTTCCTAAGTGTTTTGACGAGGCCTCGGGCAATATGGCTTTTATCACGTATGCCCACTAACTTGATGGCTTGGTACATATATGTAATTTGCTTCATTTCTTCGGCTATTTCGAGAAAGTTGTAATTAAGGCATTATAAGGATAATCTCTTGCAATAACACAGACAAAGCATATTCTTAACATATTTTCTTTTGTTAGCATACTTTTTTATCATTAAGGATATTTAAGCTCGCCTTATGTTGCATGTTTGTTTTGGTTAACTTTCTTGTATTACCGAGGGGGCAAGCTGATTGCAAAAAAAATCAATTACCTTCCGTCTGAACGGAATTTATTTTCCTTTTTGCTGAAATTTGCCGAAAAATGAAATCAAAATCGTATAATGGGCACCGGAAAGAAACGCCTAGAGCTCGTTAAAAATCGGTGCGCTCAAACAAAATCTTTATCTCCTAAAAATCACCATATCCTAAAACATTTACTGCATTTTTCTAGAGTTACACAAAACCGCCACAATATTCAACCTGTTTATTTCATTGCGTACATACCGATCTTAAGAAACCCTTGACGTTATATCTTTAGCTCACGCAGGCTTGTACGCGCTATACACCTGAGCACTAGGTGTACTATTTATAATACGACTTCTAATTCAAAATTAGGAGTGAGCCTCGCTTTCAATCTAAGTATGCGCTACTAAGACACCACTTAGTACAATAAAGTAGGCGCGTGCTCACTGAACGAAACAAATTTAGTCTCGTTAAATGTACCAAATGATCATGAGAAAAATTGACAAAAAAATTCATGTTTTAAAAGGCAGGACGACAGCGCTTCTGAAGACGCCGCTTGGTACAATGTTCATGTAGTAGGCGCGTGCACACTGAACAAACCAAATTTAGTCTCGTTACATGTACCAACAATCATGACATCATTGACAAAAAAAATCATGCTTTAAGACGGGACGACGCGCTTTTTGAAGTTGTTAAGGTTTCACAACATTAGGTAGAATTGAAAACGCAACTAATGAGAGATATTTTTGTCAATAAATTATAAAAATTTATCTCAAACGTGTCCGCGAGATCTAAGTTTCTGGGTTGCAAATGAAAGAGAATTTGTGCTTGTGAATGGTTGCCAGACGAACTACTCGTGTGGTATCCTTTGTGTTTGGCGCTTCCTCTGTTTGCTTCTGGCAAAACCTGAATAGAACAGTTCAAAGGAAACGAAGAAGATAAGTTAAAAGAGATAAAGAAGACGTTAGCTTTGAACTGATAGCACAGATCCGGTTGTTTATAGTTCGGTTTTGATGTTAATTGCTTTAAATAAATAATGGTTATTAGTTTACAGAAAGCCAATGCTATGGCAATTTATCGAAAATGTTTTGTTTAGCATTAATAAACATTTCTTGAAGCTCACGTTGTTAGCTAGCTCTGTTCGTTTTAAACAAACAAACTTGTCAATTTAGCAAGGAAGGAGAAAGCCAATTCCGGATTGTTATCATGTTAAACCTTTTGTTATCCTCTTGGGCAGCACGCAAAAGTTGTTTCTTTCAGATCATTAAGTGTGACTGTTCAAACGAAAGACATTCTTCAGGTCTTCTTACAATGCTGTTTTCGATTCTATCCAAGAAATCTGCAAGTAAAGCCAGTCGAAGAAAAGCTAGTGATTTGCACTTTCTTGTTTTCCCCTTAAATTTTGAACATTTTCAAAAAGGAAATTATTTAGGATTTCTACTTGAGCACACGAAGGAGCTAAAGTGAAACTCTTCGATACTTTTTCTCAACACGGAGATGTTCTTACTAAAATAGCTGCATCAACTAAATTATCCATTTACACTTTTCACTTACAACAATTCCTGTCATTTTCGAAGGTTTTGGCACGTTCTACAAAACCCATACTCACTTTTAACACACAAAAAAGCGACGACAAATTATTTTCTTGAATGGAATTTACGTGTGCGTGACACTTTGTGCCTATGGGATTGCACTCATTTACGTCAAGCATTTCAACGGCTCGGAGATTTAAGGCGCTCATTGAGATTAGTCTCATTTTAACCGGATCAGTGATATGTACTCCTCTCATCGAAACGTTTTTTCCGTTAACCTTTGCCTTGGCCCATTAGAACTTCTATCAGTAAGTTATTTACAGGCAAAACAGTTCGGTAAACTGCTCGCAATCCGCTCAGTTACCTTGTCTACTTCCTGGAGTCTTAATCGCTGATTTTGTCTTCTTGCCTTTGCCTTCGCCTACTAGAAGGTCCATTAGTGGGGGTCATTAGCAAGTTATTTAGGCAAATCCGCTGGGTTAATTGGATTTCTTCAAGTGCTCATCAGATGTGTAAAGGAAAAAAGGCGAGAAATGCCGGAGGGACACTGAAATAATGGAACAAGTTTGCAACAAATATGACCGATTTGTTGAGTAAGAACTACTGGATTTGCAATAAAATAACTTTCGAGCGCGTTGCTCTAATATACGATTACTGGTAGTTTGGACAAGTCACCTTGGGGAATTAAATTTATTCACACTTCAAGATGTAAATTAGTCCACTTCCTTGAGTTTCGATCATGGCCTTCATGTCAAAGTTGCAGATGTCGTTAGCCATTGACTCACTGGTGATGAAAACCTTCTACTCCCAAAGTGATGAAAGTTTCCGTGGATGGACCTTTGTGCGTGACCACTCAGATAACACGTTTTGAGCAGTATTTTCAAAAAGAAACACAGGTCGGATGAATCCTTTTTCAAAATTAGAACTCCCAATCTCAGTGGTATTTGTTTTTCAAATTTTCGTACAGGCAAATTGTTTTCAATTTCGACTTTGTACTCCTGAAGGTGAAAGGTTCAAAATAGGAAGTGTAATTAGAGACTTAACTCGACTTGACGTCTTGACTCAGCCCGGTAGAATAGATTTGTGAAAGGTCTGGAAATAATTTGAAACTTTTCTTTCCTGAGGTGCTTTCTTTAGCCACAAGGCGGGCAATTTACGTAAATGTCCTTCCCTGTAAGTTATTCTTTTTCCCGCCAAAATGAGCGTTTCGAAAGACGTTAAAAACTGAAGTCTTTTGAAACGAGAAGCAATAGTAATAGCAACAGGTGAAATTTTTGATGAAGGAACAGAAAAGTTAAAACAGAATTTCCAATTTCCAACTCCCACTTCAGTGGTGCTTGTCTTGCGATTTTCGAGTTAAGAGTTGTTACTTGGTCCTTTTTGGTTTTTACCCTCTGCAATTTATTCTCAAGGTCTGCACTAGGTGCCAAAAAATCTCGTGCAATGTTTGCATTTTACCCACTGATATCGAGTACACTTTGCCAGCCATCATTGAAACGTTTTCCCGCGCAGGGATCAGTTCCATCTTTTCCCGCGCTTGGCACCGGTTTTCGTGCAGATTCGGTACAAACGCCAACGTAGTTAAAACAGGTAGTTTTGATGCGGATTCTGTCAACAAATGCGTGAAAATTGTATGACTATAAAACAGGTGCAGAGACACGTCCAGGGTTCATCGCGGTCACGTTTTAGCACCGACTAATTCTTCGAAGATGCATTTCAGCTTCCCGGATGTGTTATCAAACGCACGATTCTTCATCTTGCCCTGCGCGCACAAACAGTTGGGTTCTTGATGTAATCGACCACGATTTGTACTCAAAAGTTATAAAATTTAATTAAGCACACTTCATGTCCCATTAAATTGTAAATGATGCACTTCGGTAAAATGTAATGCAATGAAAAACTGCAAAACGAGGTTGATATATTCGGTAGTACGTTGTTTTAGTCTGAAGGAATTTGTACTACACAAGAAATGCGAAACGATAAGATACACAGGAAATAAATATACCCGGTGATTAATTATCAACATATGCAGTCAGAACACACGAACTGTCAAAACACAGTTTGCTTTGGCAGCTGGATTATTTTCGAAAATTTTCAAATGATGAACAATGTTTTAAAGCTTCTTAACCCCGATGCTATCTTGTCTGATGCAAACGTGCAATTCAGATGTGCAATTATGAACGGCGCAAAAACAGTGTAGTTTGTTAGAACATGAAATGCTTGAAGCCACAAACTTATTTCAGTTTCTTTCTGCATCTCTGAACAAGATCAAGAGAGTACCTCAGTGAATGCCTTTCATTTTCGCGTCATTTTATTTTCACCAGTTTTCGTGTGTCGTTTATGGTTCGCGAAAATTAACCCGCAGTTCCACACTGAGGAAATGTAAAAGACAACCATAGATTGGCCAAACGTTGACTTCTTTAAAGAATGTAAAACAACAACGAAAGCAAAGGCCTTCGAGCCATGAACAACCAAAATCCCCGAAACGGACTTTGAGAAAGTGTACGATAACCAAAACACTAATGTAACCTAACGTACTCTTGCCGGTTTGCGTTTTGTTATTGTATTTGGACTCGAAGCATTAGGATATTTTAAATCGAGCCCAAGGCGAATTATGAAAATTTTTCATACTAATATGGTATGACTAGACTATGTCCTTGTTCGACTTAGGCAATCGGTGAACGAACCAGTTACGTCACATGAAGGCACAAAGAAACTGTTCAGACCTGACTCACTCCAAGTAACGATAGTGCTCTTTTCTTTATTCTAGAAACTCGTTATCACCGACAAAATCTAAGACACTCGCAACAACGTCATTGTGTGCTTGAAAATAACATAATTGGGCAATCGCGGCACGCTTCTTCTCGACAGAAACGCTGGGTAGAATGTAAAGCTGACTGCTGCAATTTCACAATAACTGTTGATTTGAGGCTAGTCCTTACTACAGCAGCCAGAATTACGACAGTGCCTTTTAGCTACGAAGATTAAGAAATATGTATCTCAGTTTTGGTTATCGTCCCAGACGCGTCTGCTCTCGAGAGCAAGTTCCTTGGATATCTTCCTTTCTGGTTTAACGTCAAAGTCAGACCAAGGGAAGTGATTGTGAAAAGTTTCAGGGTGCAAATTTACGCCATAGGTCTCACTAAGAGAAAAGCAGAGCATTTGCTTCGCTCAGTTAAGGTGCTTTTAAAAGGGCAACATGTACAGTTGAACTTTGTTCATGCGTTGGCACGTACATATCAGCAATTTCACAGTCGTCTGATAAGCAAATTAAATAACAGTTAAACATTACAACATCCGTTAATTTTTGTGTGTGAGGTCCTGTTAGGTGAGCGATTGGTTACCCTTTATCCCTATAACTCTGAGGACAGTTAACCCGTCTCGTCCCTTAAATTACCATGCTTTTTCAACGACTTAAGTTTCTTCTCTTTGAAATTTGCGTTTGGTATTTGTTGTTCACCAATTGACATCAACGTCAGAGTATAAGCCGATAAAATTCTCTCTACAGTCGCGCCAGTCGCGATATGTAGTTTTATAGATAAAGGATCTGATGATACACAAATTAGGCCATCCCAAATAGATGACCTAGGCAGCAAATAAGCGGCAATGAATTAGGAAATTTTTTCCCTTTTTTTTTTCAAGAAAAAAAATCGGATTAGTCGGGCGATGGTAAATGAACATTTTATTAGGATATCGTCACTAAAAATGCTAAAACTTACACCCACACAACGTCAGGAAAGATCAGTTTCATTATCCCTGAAACTGAAACTTAAAAAGTTAAAGTTAAACGTTTAACTGGTTCAACTATTTAGTCTGTAATTATTTTGTTAGTTATGCCTTAGCTATCCCTATTTTTCTTTTGGGAGTTATCCCTTATCCCCCTAAATCCCTAACAGGGACTCATGTGTGGGCAGTGGCTCAGCATACATGGTGAAACTGTAGCTCTACAGGCTACCAACACCCACAAGAACAACAACTGAATAAACTGTAACTGTAAAAACACGAACAGTTTCCTTTCTAGGAAAACGTTAACCCTTACCAGCCAGGAAGCGTTTAGGCAAAGTTCTTTAGATATTAGCAATACGTAAATCAAGCAGTTATAAGCTACTGATATATACACATGACTAACCCTTTCGTCCTTCGGCGGATTTGTTGTCTACAAAAAGTTACATTGTTTTGATCTATACTTAACTTTTCTCCAAACTCTTTCTTTCATAATCTCAGCTTTTTATCACCAACATTGATTGAGTGCTTTCATGGATTGATGTCCAAAAACATTATATGGGCAGGAATGCCAGTCAAATCCTGTTTGGTATCAAAGACATATGACTTGTCCTTTGTTGGTTCCCACTGCATGGGGCAGCGGATGTGTTGGTTACATCTGTATCTAAAAGGCCACTGCCTTCTTTGCTTCTCTGCTTGTTTTGAGATTTAAAATCACAAAATCTTTTGTTGGAAGATCAAATTATGACAACACCTAGAAAGTGTTGCGTGTTGCTGGGCGTTCACACAATCAAATGTGTTCCCAATAAACATCGTGCCCTTTCCGATGTCCCTTTTCCCGTTTTTATGACATGTGGCTCTTGAAAAAAGTTGAATCAGTGCATGGAACAAATTGTTCCTCTGAAAAATTTCCCCTTGTAAAACTGTGCGGTCCTCGGTCAAGGTTTTGCAGAATTTTTTGTTTTGTCTTTTCAGTTTAAACTTTTGAGTGAAAGGGTTAATTAATTTGGAGTTAACCCTTGCTAACCCTGCGGCAGGTGTGGTGTCTCCGTTGTCAAGTCCTTTGATTTTTTATTTCCTGTGTTGAAAGCATTTTACTCTGAAACTTTAACAATGTTTAAATTTTGATTATCGCACCTTTGACGTCGAATTAAAAGGAAATAACCACTTCATAATAGGGCTTTTTCAAAAATGATCTATAATCGTCAACAAATATTGCTTCGTGTGTTAAGCAAAACTTTTTTTGACATTTGAGCTCTGTGTTGCACAAAAAAACACATTTGTAGCGGCGACAGGTAGGATTTACTGACAGGAAAACAACAATTAGAGGTTTTTGCTATCGGATTTCCAAGTACTTGTCTTGCAGATGGACCGATTTGAAATCACTTCACCTTTAGTGAACTTATTAATCCGGTCCAAGCCATCGCAAATGAAAGGAAAAAAAGAATGGCCCAACTTTTGACAAAGCGTGAATTGTTTCACGATGCGGATGTTTTCAAATCAAGATAAAGAGTTTTGCTCTCAACTTTGGACTGCAGTCACGTGGAGTTCTGCGAAAAATTAATGTCCCGATTTAGCTATGCTTAGTTCCGGTTGCAGTCATCTGATACCAGCTGAAATACGTCATCCAGCGTAATCGGGGGCCAGGCCCACGCTGTGCAGAATTGTGTACATAAACGACATGCACATCGAGGCGTGTTACTTTCTTTTCACTCGAGTGACTCAACGAGGAAGCATGAGTAAAATCATCTGGAAGGAAAACAGCGATATTGCTGAAAATGCAGTGTGTGGGTTGTTGGATGCCACTATGGACGTTGTCGCGGACTTCGCATCAATGCTTGCAAACGGTATTTGTCAATTCCGTGGATTTCGTCACTGCCCTGATCTTATACTAGTTACGAGACAATGGCAGTTCATTCAAATGAGTAACTAATCACGCACTCCTTTATTTTTTAAAAAACAATGTTTTCTTTACTAATGTTTTAGATAATAGTTTCTAACTCTTGCGTGGTTTCGTATATTTGTAAAAGGCAAGAGATATTATTTTTACCTTTTTCAAAGTTCACCTGCAGGGTCTGTGTTCTTTCGAAGTTCGGATACTTTTTGTGAGGTCATTATCAGTTTGTCTTTCTTGTTGTTTAAATGTTTTAATGGGCAATTACTATGTTTAGGGTTTCCTACGCAGTGGTATTTCCTTGGAGGCGTAGAAAGATTTTCAATTTACGGGGTATTCAGAAACAGAAAAGGAATTTGGCGTTATTTTCACGTTTTCAAAGTTTGTGCAACTCTAGATTGGCTTTCCTCTTTCACTTTAATCACTGCTTTCCTGCATTTTTCAAAGATATCCGAGCCATCTGCGCCAACCTCGGAAATAGGGGGCCAGCAGAACCAGCTAGTCACACAACTAAATTTTCAAAAACATTCCACTCAGAAGAGTCACTGGCTCCTGCAGTGGACGGATCAACAAATTTAGGCTCACCAATAGAATTCCAAGTGCTTTACAATGGGGCACGATAATAGAAAAACTCTAAAATTAAGTAGAACATTTAAGAATTTACGATTTCCAATTCGAAAACCGCAACGGTTGACTCCCACTCATACTCAACTGTGCCTATGAAATAACACAGGATATCACATCCACACGCCTAAAATAATAAATAATACACCCGTCGGTGACGTCATTACCGGAAAGTATTTCCCGCAAGCTCGATCTCAAAACGCCCAGTTTGTAAGTTTTCGTCCAGAACTGTTTGAGATCGATAATGCTTTGACATTCGATTTCTACGCCCGAGCTTTAACAGTGGTGAATTAGAGTGTATAATTTGATTCCCCACCCCTCACGATTAGTCCAATTGTGTTTGTCCGTGCACAATAGGTGGTTATTTGTCAAGGCGTTGACATGAAACAATACGTCAATCAAAGCGGTGTTGGGATAATTTCCTAGGGCCTAGTCTCCTTGATTTGACATCTCGTAGACATCAAGCTGTTACGGGAAATTTCGTAGCTTGAGGCAGAAATGAGCACTTCTGTTCATTGCACTCAATTATACTGTGCTTGCGTCCACTTTCTGTGCTGTGGTCACTAATTTATCTCATGGCCATGGCGCTTTCTGACGGCGTTAATCCGACGGGCGAGAACAGACGAAAGATCCTTCGGCGTTTCCTGGCTCGCAAGAACAAGAAGGGAGCTATCAAAGGTACAGCCTAAAATCATTTGACCCGAGATGTTAAGGAATTCAAACTCACATTGCTCGCATTTTCTGTGCTGTCGATGTTTAAATCTGTGGCATTCTATTTAATGTTTGTTTTGGTTTTTATACGTTTACCCAGCTTGTGAATTTTGGGTTATTAATTCTCCATTTCCTTAACACACAAATCAAAAACACTTTGGAGCGAGAACGATTTGAAGTCAACTGTGTCCGGAATTCTGCGATGCGCTCATCTGAATCACAAATCAGATATTTTACTTGTGCTACTCGAAGTGTGATGATAATACAGGTCTATCGAGTCAGTGAAAAAAATATTTATTTATTGCGACATTGGTGGACGATTGCCCGCAACTTAGGCAAAAAACCGGTCGACCATCAGAGTTCATCAATTCTGATAGCATGGGTAGCATTCCATTCCGCTCGAAAATTGTGTGACACCGATTTTTCATCCGAGGTAATAACATTTCAAGTGAGTGGGGCTCTAAACGCTGTACTTGCATGGTCATTCCAGCGGAAAGGTCTTTATAATGCGCGCTAAAACAAAAACCGGCCGTTTTTTAAAGGCCATTGGTTTGCAAATCGGAACCGGATAAAGTCATACACAGAGAAATATAAACGACAAACCACAGCCATTCATACGTTCAGACTTTGTGGCGGTGCAAGCAAAACAAATACTTGATTTGAATAAAATCTGAACAGCCACTCTCACGTGACGACGGATTGATCTGTTTTAGGGATCCAACGTTCCGTTAAGCAAATCCCGGTAAATTCAGTCCAACTTTTGCTGTTTGACACGGCCAGGCCGTTTTTGCGCTTGTCTCCGTTTTGCTGCAAGTTTGCGGCGAAGATCGTTCGAACAGAATGCGGCCCATTTCGCGCGCCAGCCATGCGTGAAATTACAAGTAAGTCTCAAAAACGAGTCATAAATCAACTCGTTTCTGTAAATATGATCACTGTTCGGCTTGTTGTTACTCTTGCCGTTCCTGAATAAACACGAGTTTCAGTCGATCGTTGGAGGATAAAAGAGGTCTTGCTCTCTCTTCTTCACTTTGAGTGGCGCTAATTGCAGAGTGGTATTGTTCTGTTCGGGTGCTGAATAAGTAGCAATTGTTTTTGAGGACATCTAGTTTTCAAAAATAAGATGTCCATTTACACATTTTACTTTTACATATTTTCTCATTAATCGAAGGCAAGAGGTCGCGTTTGTTTGTCATGTCAAAGGTCTAGCTGGTTTATTCCATGTATGAATAAAGCAAGTCCACGACTGAGTAAAGAGAACTGTGCGGGAGGCAATTACTAGTGAACTCGAAAAATTCAGTAATTAATTGAAATCTTTGTTCGCGAAATCGCCCTGGGATTATCCTTCCACTATCATAAATGTTTTGATAAAAAACTGAAATCTAGCTGTTTTATTTTCTACTGCGGGTTTTTATTTGGGTTAAACTCACAATAAGAACATTTAGGAACACTTCTCTCTTGAAAAGACTGTTGATGTAAGCAAGACCAGAATCCTTTCTATTTTTATTGTTTAAGCCTCTTTGATCTAATATTGGTATAGTCGCGTCAGAAAGTGACAGAATTAGATAAAGATTACACTGAGAATCGAATGATGGATGTCCATAGAAAAAACGCTGACATGTTATGGCTGGAGTGACCACATGAATGATACGCTTTCTTGGGCTGAGTATTACGGCGTAACCCAGCAAAAAGACATAAAGCTGGCAACAATGTGTAAGACCTGTCTTGACTTCAGACATTTTACACAATTCCTGCAAGTGTAAAAGGCGCAATGGTTATCACTATACATGTAAACCGGAAAGCGCCTGGTGAGATTTTTAACCAGGCAATCACGTTTGTACTTTTTGTAGTTTTTAATACATAAACATGTCTGTGGTAGTTTTCAACAAAGGTTTTCATTTGTGCCGCGTTATTTTAACGACCCCCTTTTCCGGTCCTGCCGACAATTACTTTATGATAGTCTGAAAAATTACTTTACGACAGTTGAAAACATTTTTTGAAGCAAGATGCCCCGTGAAGTTTATTTATACTGTTCTGCTTTGTGCACAAAACCACCTTTTCCGGTCTCACAGTTCCTTTCGTTTGTCCATTTGTTTTGACAGTCTAAACAAATTTTGCACTGCTCTGCCTCAATTAGTTCCTGATGTTGCACAACGACAAATTGCATTTTAGAGACATAGCAATTTATATTTAGAGTGGGAATATGCGTTAACATGACAACATATTACATCCGTCTGAAAGCGCACCCTGAAAGTGCACTATGAACTGTTAAAAGCCTACCATTGGGGAAAGAAAATCAAATTGTAATAAATAATATATTCAGCAAAGGGAGAGAAAACAACCTGACAATTAAAAACGCAGTCTTATTTTGCAGCCATGTGCATAACCTTTTTGTAAGGCTCTTACCCATTGCTAATATTGTATTCAATTTATTCTCAGAATTAGAAGCCCTTGAGGCATGCTACTGGTTGAAAGCTGCAGGATTTCCACAATATTCACAGGCCTATGAAGGTAATGCATTGCTCTCTCAGAAAAAAGTAGGCTCTATAAAAAAGAGGGGAACAAACAAACATTTGAATGTGTTTAGCTGGAGCAGCCACAACACTCTTTAAGAGTGTCAGAAGCGTGGACTTCAATTGTGTTGTAATGGTGCCGTTTATCAGGGCAAACTTGCTCTTAGGCAACAGGCAGCCCAATCTGCTGGTCCTGGTGGTGCCTTTCATCTGTTGCCTTGCATGTAGCAGCGGGACATACTAGTACTAGGAATAGGATGAAATTCTATTCCATTACAACGTTACTACCAGCATTTTAGCAGGTTTCCTAATGGTTTGTGGCACCTATTTACACACCTGGGTAGGGAGGGATCATGAAGCAAAGTTTCTTGTCTAACAAAACTATAGTAATGCAGTAGTAGAGACCAAGTTGGAGCCATCAACCTTCAGACCAACACATGTATAAATCACTTCACCTCCAGACCGCCACAGCATTAGACCTTCCAAGTAAAGATTTTTTTTTAACACAAATACTGACAGTTTATCTTTTCATATGTCATCTAGATGGCAAGTTTCCTATTGACACAGCATCTGTCATCAAGGAACATGACTTCCTGGACCAGGATTCAATTCAGTCCTTGTACAGGTAAGGGGTTTGAAAACCAGTTTTAAAGTTTTCATTTGGTTTACTGGACACTGTTGTTTGTGATTGAAATCTTCTTTTCATTTCTGTAGACGTCTTCAAACGCTCAATCGATGTGCAAAAATGAATCTTCACATCAAGGTAATGTAAGAGGAATTTCTTAATCCTTAAAGCCTCGATATCAGCATGTATATTCTCCTAACTGTTTTATATTTCTTCTGGTACTTGTTGGGAGAATTTGCTTAAACATCAAGACATTTCATCTTACATGTGATCATTTCCTTTATTCTCATGACCTGTATGACTTTGGGGGCTTAGAGGGTTAAAAAGCTTATAAAGGGTTAAATCTGCTTTAACAGTAAGTAACTTCCTTGCAGCTTTTTGTTTTACATTTAATCAGCTGAAGAATGAACCCTTGTTATTGGCAACTCTTCAACAAAGTACTCATGAGTAGGGCATAACTGAAGTGTCAAATTGCCAAAAAAAAACTGATTTGCAGGGCCAAGTGTTGGAACTTGAAGCTTTGATTTGTTTGGCCAGTCCATCTTAAAATGTCTATGGTTAGCATGCCAAAACCTTTAACAAAAAGAATAATATCTCTACAACAAATACATAAAGAAGCATGAAGAATAGAGCAACTTATAATGAAAACAGCTGACTTAGTCAACAGGGCATTTCTTACAAGGCACCAAGGTGGTGCCTAGCCTAGCCACACTGCCAAGGCTTAGCGCAAAGATGCAAAGTTCTTTTTAAAACATCTTTTGATAAGTGGTTTTAGAAGAGACAGGATTCTGCACATCAAGAAGCAACTTATTTCCTCAACTGCAGACAGAAAAATAGAACAATAAGCCAAGACAAGGATTATTCACAAGTTGTTGTTAATGATGATTAAGGAAGTTTAATCCGGGTCAACCTGTCTCTTATCTCTAAAAGACTGTTAGTTGATAAGGGGATACAAAGTAGCAGAGAATGTACCACAGCTCTTCTAATCTTCTTACCTCTCAACAGAGTGATGGTTATGATTCAGATGAGGAAGACTTGATTGCTTTAAGTTCAAGATGGAAACTTCAAAATAAGAATCGACGCTGGCCAAGCCGTAGGAATGG
>Ga0099818_1168861_pt1:10000-14319 | contig 14319 bp, 14 predicted proteins | sample SidCnscriptome_3_FD_81133 | JGI IMG/M metagenome (GOLD analysis project Ga0099818, IMG submission 81133) | Metatranscriptome of coral microbial communities from Puerto Morelos, Mexico - Siderastrea C C metatranscriptome (Eukaryote Community... | ecosystem: Host-associated >... | reverse complement strand
GATTGCCCATTTTTTTAGTTTCACGGGAAATATTTTTCGTGAATATTGGATTTCAGACTTAACCACTGGGAACAAATTTTCCTGGATCTTAGGCGATAATTGTATGTAACAAGAAAGAAATGTCATGTTTTCTTTTTTAATACCCAAAGCTTATCTCTGAAGGTACTTCCGTCACTTCTACTTCAGCAATCGTTAGTATTCCAAACTCGAGGCATGGCCAGATATTGATTTGTGACCTAGACAAAGAGGTAATGAGCTTCACATACAACTTAAATGAACTCGGGGCTGTCGTCAATGCAAAGATTGCCATAGCTGCTGCAAAGGGTATAGTTAAAGCAAGGAACAAAGAACTGTTAGGCGAGTATGGTGGCCACATAACACTAAGCAAGGGAAGTGAAAGATCAGCTTCAGCGTGATTACCTTGCAAACATCTCTGTGGTCCAGCAGTCTAGTAAAGTCCCTCCAGAGCTCATAATTAACACAGACCAGATGCCACGTAAAATTATCCCTCTGTCTGATTACACTACGAGCGAGATAGGCGAATTAGGTGTCTCAGTCACTGGAAAGGACGACAGGAGAGTGTTCACAGCAGTTCTCACAGAGATGAGTGGGATCTTTCTACCAATGTAACTTATTTATGATGGGAAAACAAATAGATGACATCCCAAAATGAATTTTCCAAAGGGGTTTCCAAAGGTCAAATACATAATTTAAAAGGCAGTATTGCTGCCCACGCAACTACCACTTATTGTAAAGAAAAGTTGCAACTGAAGGCCCTGCATAAAAAAGATGTACATGGTAGCTGGAAAATAGAAACTACAAATTACCCCTACTGGACTCCATGGGACTGCATCAGACCACTGAACCTCTGCAGAAACTGCAAGCAGTTATCGACTCATTTACAAGAATTTCAGATGACCTAAAGCTAAGGAAAGATACTGGAAGGCAGCTGGAAATCCTCCTGGCCAACTACATTGATGCCTTGACTACCAACATTAAAGATCGCCTTGGAAATTCTCCAAAGGTCATTTAAGCCTATGCCATCGTTCATCCCCTCTACTTCCTTCAACTGATGAAGACAGCTTCAGGGAATATGGCGAAGGTGAAGTGAAAATTATTGCCAATCATTCTTTCCAGGCAATGAAGATAAGATGACTAAGTTGCTTTCCCAGTGGTCACAAGTCAAGTTCTTTCTCTCTGGAAGGAAACTGCAAATACAGGCTGGAAACCAAAGCAGTACCTTCTTCATGTCCTTCATTCTGAAAAACAAAGGCATTTTCCACCCCTCTGAGTTTGAAGAGCTGTTGTTTGCGGCGAAAGTTGGGCTCTCCTTACCCTCTAGCAATTCCTGGCCAGAGAGAGGAAGTAGTGTTATTAACATTACAAAAACAAAGGTTTGCAACCGTCTGAATAGTAAGATGCTGAATGCCCTTATGCAAGTCCAGGCAAAACACCAAACCAATAATCGCACTTTGTCAGTCATTAAGTGAAATCAACTCTGTACAAACAATGGACTAAATTAAAGAACATTTGACTTTCTCAGCTGTTCCCAGAAGCTTCAACTGCTGCAAGAGTGCAAGCAAGACACATCTTTCTCAATGAGAACCTCACTACCCACAGGAGAAATTTGGTCAGACTGGCTAACATTAAGAAGGATGACAACCTGTTACAAAGCGTATGGACAATAGACAGAAAAGTATTCATCAAGACATCACCAGAAGGGAAACCCATCAAAATCTCTTCACAGGATGACCTAGAAAACCTTTAGGTGAAATGAAGATGTGACCATAGGAGTTGCAATCACAGTTTAAGCAATTGTGAATTAAATTCGAAAAAAAATTATTCGGGGCCTCAACAGGATTCAAGCCCGTGGCCTCTGCATTCACGCTGCAGTGCTCTACCAACTGAGCTATGAAGTACCCATACATCACACATCACAGGTTAAGATGAACGGGTTAAGATGAACTGAATAAATTGGACTGCTCCCAATGTATGGGTCTATCGGAACCTCACTGGAACTTCAACCTTCCTGGTCTGATATTTTCTCCAAATTTTGAGCTTCGGGTGTGGCTTATCTACAGGAGTGGCTTATACACGGGTGTTTACGGTATGTGCACAAGAAATGACATCAGATTACGTTTTAAGTCTGAGAACAACTTTTTTAAACAAACCATCAACAAATTCCCCTATCCCTTTCTTCTTCAGTATTTCAGTATTCCAGAGAGTTGACGAAACATTTTTACTTTACATTTTCACTTATATTAAAATGAACAGTGACAAAAAATTGTTATGCTCTTGAGAAAATGTCTCTATTTGCGTCATAGTTATATTGATTTTAGAACTGTGATGAAAGAAGACACATACAAGATTTGATTAAAGAAGGTAAGGGGCGATGGAGTGTCTCCAGCATGCTGCAGTGATGTTTTTAAATGGTTGTTAATTTGATGACTAGGGGAACCAATTTCCCTATGCCCTATTTCCCCTGGGAGAGGGTATGAAACCCACCAAAGGCAAAAGGAGCACACATCATCTTTGCCTCATCACATGCAGTCCTTATTTTAGTACCAGACAGGGGTTGGGCAGATGAAGATCAGAGCATCATCTCTTCAACGTCTGATCCACCAAGCCGGACTGGGAGTGACTACAAGGAGAAAGAGTAAGATTCACTGAGTTCAAGCAAGCTGCAGGAGAAATGATCGAGAAATTGAATCATTGAGTGGCCATCATGTCTAACACCATCAATCTGTGAATGAATGTGAAAGACTCGTCCAAAATGAGTGCTACAAACTGACTCACAGACTAAACAACAGTACTATTTCCAACTTCAAACAGAGCATTTTATTATGGCACTAAAGAAATTCATAACACAGCAAGGATGGCCACAGATTGTCTACAGCGATAATGGCACAACCTTTATGGGTGCTAATAATGAGCTGCAGAGATGCATTAAGCAACAGGGAAATCGAGTGGAAATTCCAGCCACCAAGTGCTCCACATTTTGGAGGTGTAAGGCAGAGGCTAGTGCAGGTGTAAGGGCGAGGCTAGTGCAAGGGCATGTTCGCACTATGCGAAATTTTGTTTGCTTTGCAAAAAAGTCTGTCAACGCGAAACCATTTTTAGTGCGAACTATTTTCGTGACCCACCAAAATTTTCGCAAGTGCCACCAAACTTCAAACATGCCGTCGACTAGCTTTGGAGGCCTACAATTTTTTGTCAGGCGAGAAAATCTATTGTTCTTTGACAGATACCCTTCAACGGGTCATCATATTTCATAATTGATATCAAGCAAAATGATATTATGTGCGTGACCCCGTTTACCGCCAAAACCACCATTTACCGCCATTCCAAGATGGATCCATGAGGAGAAAATCAAAATTCGTTCTTTCCCGAACATCAACAATATTACAACGTAAACTATTACAGATCTCAATTCTACTGCGAAGAGCCCCAGCCACAGTACTACTACCTTCAGCAAAGTCAACCACAAGTCGAAGGTGCCGGCGCTTCGATGCAGAATATTAATTCAAGAAACGGAGTTGCAGTCGCTGAGAGTTCCACAGAAAGCAGTGAAGGCACAAAAACTTCTGGTAAGAAGAAAAAACACAAATTATGAGACATTTCCACATGCCGAAGAGAGATACCTTCTTAATTTGTGGAAGGAGAACCACGACCAATTGGAAAGTAAAAATGCCCGTAGAGTGTGGGCCAAAATTGTGGATGATTTGAATGCGAGATTCGAGGGAAACCGCACAGTGGATAAGTGTATGCGCAAGATAAAATATCTCATCGACAAATACAAGGAAAAGAAAGACTGGAATCGTAAACAAAGCGGTGGTAATCTTAAAACGTCTCCTTTCTACGATGAGATTGACGAGGTTCTCGGGTGTTGTGATTTTGTAACATTTAACAATGTAAAGGAGAGTGCAGTGCCTTCACCCAATGCTTCCACTGCCTCGGCTGGTGCAAATGCAAGCAGCAGTGCTTCATCATCTCCAAAAGGATCTGTCACAGATAGCGATGTCGCCAATAACGAAAAATCACCAGACGATGTCCGAAAGGAACGAAGGCAGTGCGAGAAAAGGACAAATACAGCAGCCAAACAAGAGGACAGCGTGATAGCATCTACTTTAGAGTTAAGGAGCAAGGGGATAAATTGACGACCGTGCTGGAGGAGATGCAGACATCTCAAGCAGAGCAAATGAGAATGATGTCGCAGTTTATCGTTGCAATGGTGGAGGTCATGAAGAACACTAAAAGTTAAATGACTCTTTAGCAAACCGGTTCACTTTTTTTCTACGGGTTTTTACTGTTCTTGTTTA
>Ga0099818_1168861_pt1:0-7500 | contig 14319 bp, 14 predicted proteins | sample SidCnscriptome_3_FD_81133 | JGI IMG/M metagenome (GOLD analysis project Ga0099818, IMG submission 81133) | Metatranscriptome of coral microbial communities from Puerto Morelos, Mexico - Siderastrea C C metatranscriptome (Eukaryote Community... | ecosystem: Host-associated > Invertebrates... | reverse complement strand
AACAATAAACACTTGTCCACTCGTCCACTTGTCCACTCTCTACAAACCTGATTAGTTAGTCAAGTTCTTATTATGAATTCAAAATAAAAGTGCACTTTCCGTTGAGCGCATCATTCTTGCAACTACAATTTGGCCTGTTAACAATATTTGCTATGAGTTCATTGACATTGTGCGAAATCACCAGGTGCATCAAGTCCTGCCAACCACTAGGCGTTAGGGTCTATTAACAACCTTTTTATCCACTCGTTTCACTTTTAGTTCAATGGCAGATGTATGGAACGATGTATGGAATTTAAGCGTGGCTTCTCCGAAGCCAAATTCTAATCCACAGTTCTTATTAAGCATGTATTTAGCAGGTAAATTAATCTAACTTTATCTCCTTCCTTAACTATGTATTGATAGTTACTTTAAGTGTACATGACAGATTTTTGCTTGATAGAATCTACACAGTGTCCTGATAAGAACAGCAAGTAAAATTTTCAATATAGATTTTTCTTCCCCATGTTTTAACCGTCTAAAAACGTGAAATTTCACTTTCGGTGGGGTACAAAACCGCACAAGAGACTGGGAAAGATTGTGACGTCAAAACAGGACTTCTTGTTTTGCAGCAAGCAAGTTTCTTAGTTGTTTTCTTATGATTGTGGCAGTGCGACGGGATATTTTGTGTTTGTTTGACCTACTTAGAGTAAAAAGAACGGCACAAGTCAAAGGAAATTTGCAAAGCTTGAATATAAACGTCTGTGAACAAGGATCGTGATTTCTGGAAACAATATGGAACATTCAGACGCGGAATCCATCGAGTCTCGCTCGCATATCTGTGAGACAGAACTCGACGAAGATGAGACAGACATTTACTACTCAGATCCAGAAGGTCTCTACATGTACATGGATGAACCTCTTGCTGACGACCACTAGTTAGCTGAATATAACAGAAAAATAGAACTGAATGAAAGGAGAAACCAGGAGCTGCAAAACCACTTCGTCAGGATCGTTGGAACCAAGACTTAGTGAGTGTCCCGCAAGCGTCGACTTCTCACTTCTAAATTATCAATCAGAAATATTTGCCGACCATTGTAATTGAGATAAAAGTTGCCGATTAATGGCATATTTTTTAAAGGGGAAATACTGTGTTCCTTGTTTATTTCACAGGTCTTCATGTCGCAATTGTGCTCTAGATCGGCTTCAAAATCCCGGAGAATGCCTTTGCTGCAAGGAAATAGAAAAGTGCGTCGAATCTCTTAGAAGTGCAGCTGTTCTGAATGAGGTGGAAGTAAGCCCCGAATGCATTACATTGCATCCAGGTTTTGGAGTCGTTTGCCTAGTGGTTTATCTAAGTTTATTTGCATTTTTTACTTTTTAATGGAGGACCCTTCACAGGGTGCAGAGAGTCACTTTTGACCGTCCTGCTGATAATTTACATATCTCTGAACCTCTTATCGCACAAGGCATACGAAAACAAAAGGATTAATTGTTATTCAATGACATGAAAATAAGTGGCTGGGTATTATACAATTAAATTTATTTAATATAAAGTTTAAATCACAAACACACCTTACTCCAAAATAGCAGCCACGCAGCAAACACTGGCACAAGCAGCACAAAAGGCCAAGAAGGCCAGAGAAAAATATCACCAGTTGTTCGCGAAGTGAAGGCAAGGAGATATCATTGAGAGAAAACCATGGCAAATGTTGCATATGGTCTGCATTTGTTAACTGAGGATGATATACCAGGATTTACATTCAGGATATCCACACAGTCTTCTTAGGATCCGTCCAAACTGAAGCAGTAATTGAAATTTGCGCTTTTGAGTCCATTTCTCACAAGTATGTTAAGCCCTTGTATGTTCTTCTATTCGATTTGCTTTAACGAAATCAACTTTGAGATCATACTTTTTTTTTCTGCTAAGTTATCAGTATCATTGGGCACATTCAGCACAGAATCATCATAAAGGTCATCAAGGGGGTGACATGGATAATTTGGTGTGATATTGAAAGATGTGTCATGTCACTGGACTGGATTTACCGGTATATTACACATTACTTTAAAGTTGGATTCTTGGAAAGTACGTTGATACACCCAAATGATCCCACTGTTCTTCTTCCAAACCTGGTTTCAACATGCCCATGACCCTCAGCAATTTTGCTGACATTACAAGTCTGGATTAATCTTAAGTCTGGATCAATATTTGAACAGATAAAATAAATCCTTGTAACTTAGATGTCCTGTCAACTTTCGTGGCTTCATATAGTTGACAGACAATTACCCAAACTTTTCTGGTCTTGTAGACAGGACAAGGTGAAATACCTTCTACCCTTGGCTTGTGCCATCTCTGCAGGGTTGAAGTGCAAGCTGAAGAGTTTTGATCCACTTCATATTAAATTTCTGTGACACTGTTGCAGTTTTAAAGAGTGTTTTTGCAGACTTTTGGTATCAAACCCTGATTTACCAGCGGCACAAGAAGGGCCATACCTTGCATGAACAACATCAACAGTGACAATACAATGTACATGACACATGATCTAACTCCTGGGGATGTTCGTTTCTATTGGGATTGTGGAAGCAAGGTATGTACTAGCTTTGGCTAACCCAGATGGAAGAGAACGATGATCACTTTAATTATACGATAGTTAGTTTATCTTTCAAGATTGTTGTCAAACCATTAGCATCTAATTAATACCAAGACAAACTATCAAAAAAAGAGCAGAATTGTAAGTCACTGACACACACTCCCATTCACGCAGAATTGCAAGTTTTAGAGAAGAAGGAGAAAAAGACACTCAAAGTAAAAGTGTCTAGTGTGATTGAGCCATTCAAACAGTCCTCTCGCAGCAGCAAGTCGCTCATTTCAATCATCAAGTAAAAACACAAAAATCCTTCTTTCAAACTGGTGGAGAACGGACCGTTCCTTTGGCAAACAGACCGTCTATGACCGGCAACTCAAGCAGTCACCAAACTGGTATTCTTCATCCAGACGAGCTCACTTGTGAGCAGACTGTGAGAAATGACTTTGGCAAAATCATCTTCACTCAGTAACAAGACTTTCCAGTTGCTGCTGATGATGATAAAAACTGAAGACAAAGTGGTGCACAACTCTGAAGCCTAGATCTCAAGACAATAGACTCTTTCAAGTCATGTTCAACACTTTAAGGCCTTACTCTTATAGAAGTTATTTCTAGTTTATCAGTTATGCCAGAATTTACCTACTATATAGTATTACTTGGGCTAGGAATAGAAGAATGTTTCCTTATTATCGTACAAACATAGACTTTTACGGTTATGAGAACGAGAATGTCAAAAATTGGCTCATTCGATTTCAACACTTTCTGATTGTTTAAATGGCTTTGAGGCACATGGATGTGAAGCCGCACGTATTTTTCCCTTTTTCCTTCGTGGTGTCGCACAAACGTGGTATTATTCCTTAGCACATGACATACGTGATAATATTTTGGATCTTCAAAAAGCTTTTATTTCTCGATTTCTGTAGTATGAATACAGATTTCGTGTACGCGCAGAACTGGAGTTCAAACGACAAGGTATTTCAGAGTCTTTACAACATTATATTGATTTTATTGAAGAAAGAGCCCAATTACTCGAAATCGACGGCGAAACTAAATTATTTGTCTTTGCAAATGGCCTTCGCGTTAATATTGAACGTGAGGTATTGATGAAGAGTCCCAAATCTTTCTACAAAGCAGTCAGTTTAGCTCAGCATAAAGTTTTAGTCGATGAAATGATATCAAATGCTGATTGCTTTTTTAACAAGTATTTTCAGTTTCCTCCAGCGGATGCTGGCATGTCATCTGATCATGATAAATGTGCTTCTATGTCTCATAAAAAGGATCCAAATTCTGCCCCCCAACCAAATATGACGGGTACGAAAACGAAATTAAATAAGTTGAAAGAGGAATGGAACCTACTTAGAAGAAATGCTGTAGACAATTCCGTTGAGCATGAAATTCGTTTCGATATTTGCCCAGTTATGACCGCACCAAAGTTGTTTGACGGAAACTTAACTCAAGTTTTCATGACAGAAGACAAGGCCGAAGAATTATATTGTGTTAATACTACTGAAGTGACACCTTTCGTGGATGAAGTAAAGATTACCATTTATCAAGAAGTTACTCACGTAAAAGATATTGCATTTGGCAAGTTCACCGAAAGTTCCCCAAAACAGAAAAATTGTTTATCTTCGTCAGCAATCGTTCACTACAAAAATATAACAAATATCCCCACAAAATTGGTCACCCTGTAATTGCACAAAATTGGTCATCCTGTAAAGGTGGAGAAATTGGTTTGTTTTTTTCCCTACGGTGCTCCCCTGATGGCAAAGTTGTGGACCTTTCCAGTGAAGATCAATTTGGCCTTGCTGACGTTAAATGTCCAAGCTCAAAGTTTAATGTCACACCAGAGGATGCTTGCAGCGATCCAAGCTTTGCCTAGAGACTGTGAATGCTCTAAAAAGACCAGAACAAAATTGTGAGTATTATGACCAGGTTCAAGGCCAAATGGCCCTCTCAGGGGCCAAATGGTGTGATTTTATAGTTTATACATGTACATCCAGAGGACTCAGCATTGAACATATTCCGTTTGATCAAGAGCACTGAGCTCATTGCTGGCTATATTAAATTCAATCTACTTTCGCTGCTTTTTATCAGCTGCAGCCAAAAAAGTATGGTTTAACTCGCTATGCCCCAATGATGATCAGAATCAAATTTGTTGTTATATCAATGTATGATCAGGTCATAAGAATACAGGGATTATATATTCTTTTGACGTTTATGCAACGTTTCCCAAATACCATCATAACAAACACTTAAACATGCTAGTAGATATTGGGAATTAATGCAAGAACAATGCATTGTGAAACACACAGTTTGTGATAATACAGTACTTGATTCCCTGGAACAAGAAAACAAATACTTGGAGTATGAAATAAAGTAAAAATAGAGTATAAATTTGTATAAGAATTCAATGCCACAAAGTGTGGCCGACTTTAATCAGTGATACATCTGGGAAACAGTTCAGGCACACTAATTGATTTGAAATCAATATAATGTAACAGCTAATTTCCAGAGAGGCAAGCTGATACAGTTTGCAGTCTGTGCTGTGTGTCAATAATAAGACCTGATCATTTTAGCAATAATTTTTTTTACAAGCAGAAGAATTGAATCAATCCTCTATTATCAGCAGTAGTACATATGTGTAAGGTGGGACCCTCTTGTGGTAAGGACCCTTTTGGACTTGGATGGTTTCAGTGTGTCACTATTTTGATACGTGGTTTATTGGTGTCTAAAGTGATGCATCAAACACTTTAAAAAGCGTTTCTTCAGGATCTTCAAACAAGGAGTTGTAACCAACTTCAAGGTGTCTGGATACCTGACAAAACACTCATACATGTGTAGAAAAGTGTTTGATATAGCTTACACAGTACCCAACGTGAACGTTTTAAACATACTTCTATCCCCTTAACTGTAATTTCTTGAGGTTGTCATTTTACTATTGTTATTATCCGTACTCATATATTTTAACCCCGTCTATGAGTGTATATCAAGGAGTGTATATTTAGGCCTGTACACTAAGTTTTGTATAAGAATAATAACTAATACTAGTTTCTTTATTATTGTTATTATTATTATTATTATTATTATTACTATTATTATTATTATTATTATTATTATTATTATTATTATTATTTTCCTCTTAAACTGTTGTACAATGTAATGCAAGTTCTATTACAGGCTGCACTCCAAATTCACTTTTGGTCTGGACAAGATAGTAACATTAAACAAACAATTTCTATTCCAAACAAGGAACACGACCCCATAAGGCCACAGGGTACCCAAAACCACACGGGCCATATTTCCCTTTGTGAAGTTTGTTCTGTTCTGTTCTGTTCTTGATCTTGGATTATCTTCCTGCCATTAGACGTGGCTTATCTGGCCAAACACGCCAAAAACAGGGTCAAAATACAGAGCCTGCTGACAGTCAGAACAAGTGGGATGATCCTACAGGATCACTCTCAGTTCGAGAGGAAAACGATCTTGATTTTGGCTCCGAAGAGGAGTCACTCTTGTTTGGTGCAAAAACTACATGGAGCAGTTCTGGACTCCCAAAAGGGAGACATCTCTGAGACAACACCACCAAAAAGGCCTAGCAGTCATTCTTTAACATTTCTGTCATGCAACAATGTTACAGATGGAATCCGACCCATAAAATAAAAAAATTCACAGAAATTGGCATTACTTCCATTTCCCTTTGAAGTACAGGACGTTGATAGATTTAGCCAATCACCTGGCGATTTTGGTCTAAGACACTTAAATATGTCCTACACGACAAATTTTTTTTTAGAATCATAGTCTGACTGCTCAATATGGCAATATGGCGTCCACACCGAAGAGATCATGAGTAGAATTTATCGATCCAGGAGACATTCCCGGCATTATTTAGAATGATGATGAGGAGCCTGAAGGTTTGTCAAGTGACAAAGAGAGTTATTTGGACTGGCAGCTTGAAAATCAGAGCGAAGAATCAAGGCAAGTGATGGATAAACTTTCCAACACAAGGTTTCGCAACAGTGACGCAGTTGAAAACATGTTCTTGAAATACGAGGACATGCTCTTCACGTTGTCCTCCTACAGTGTACTTCAGTTTCTTGCCCATATCATAAAATGTGTCTATAAATTCATATATGAGAGTGAACAGTGCAATAATTTTCGAGGAAAACTTGGGCCCCATTTACCTTGCAATGGGAGGCTTTCCAGTCACGCATTTGCAGAACAACATGAACTGTGCTTTGAAATTATACTTACCTCAGAAACTTGCTTTTCTATTATGAAGCCCACTCTACTGACTGTGGATCATGCAGATCCCTTTCAGGCAGCACTGCAAGATATATATACCTGGAAACACTATGACACCTTCATACAAAGTAAATCGCTCTTTCGAGTGGCGAAGGGTACCTTTTACATCTAAACAAATTTGTATTTGTTTCCATGTCTGTGACATACATTTGAACTTAACCTTTCAAAATTTTCTCACCATTATTAAATTTTTTCAGCCAAAGTATAAGAAAAAGTCAGTCTGTCATAGATCAAACAGTGTCATAAATCATGATGATTAAAAGAAAAGACCTACATACACTGTACCAAGCTTGGTCTGCTTGTGAAATCTGTCTCCTATCTGGCTGGCTCCATATGTTAAGGCATCAATCTTCACGTTTGCAGTTGAAGCTGCAGAAACAGGATTGGTCACTAAAGTATGTCTTCCTTAGTAGTAGTTTGATGGATCCCCCTAAGGGAAGAATGCTTGCCTTCCCACACTTGGAAACAGGTCATTCTCTGTTGCAGCTCCCAAATTATGGAAAAGTTTGCCTGCCCAGATTTTGTCTTGCCTGTTTGTTTCGTTGATTGGCCACCGCCAATATCTAATCTTGTCTGCCACTTTAGCTGGTTTCCTTAAGAACATGTCTGCAAATATTGCCAAAGACAAGAACGTTTCAGT
>Ga0099818_1533823_pt1 | contig 14867 bp, 7 predicted proteins | sample SidCnscriptome_3_FD_81133 | JGI IMG/M metagenome (GOLD analysis project Ga0099818, IMG submission 81133) | Metatranscriptome of coral microbial communities from Puerto Morelos, Mexico - Siderastrea C C metatranscriptome (Eukaryote Community... | ecosystem: Host-associated > Invertebrates >... | reverse complement strand
CTGATTTGGCTCAGCTCTCTATTTCCATCCCCTACGTGTGCCTTCCGTGCGCACGTGGCGGAGCCAGAGAGGGTGGCTGAATCTCTCTTAACGTAGCAACAAAAATCAGTGAATTTTCATGATGTTGACAATGAAGCTATGGTGTTCGCTCTGGCTGCTGGACCTGGTCCATGCTGCCAAGGTGAAACCCAGTGTGAATGTCGCGGTCGCGGCTCCGCTGGATTTGGTGGTACAGGAACCTGGCTTTGGCAGCTCCAATCACACCCAGCTCTTCAAAAAGTTGGGTGATGAAGAGCCTGCCTTGGCTTTGATGAATGTGACCACTAATCACTCCTTGTTTGTGAAAGGAGATGAGGCGGTCCATGATCTCGGCAATGCATCAGACATGCCAATCGAAGAAGGCATGGAACACAATATCGTGGATGCACTCGAATCTGAAGGGGAACACGACGATGCTTATGGACACGATGATCAGGAAGATTATCATGACGAGGAACACGACCATTTCCTGGAATATGATGAAAACCACGTGTCCGAGTTCGAAAAGATGGACGAGGATGATTCCCTGGCCTTGGCCTCGGAAATGGCTGCGGAAAAAGGGATGAGTGTCTCCAACAGCTCGATGAACTTGAGTGAGGCGATGACTGGAGAAATGGAGGCCAGCGGTTCTTGGCGCTGGCGAAACCCCAGGGGCTGCCGCCGTCCCAGGCGGTGGGGACATCGTATGATTTGCGTGGAGTGCCACCGTGGTTGGCGCAGATACGGCCACTACTGCCATGCACGACACTGTGGCCATCCTTGCAAGAGTTGCCCAGGCTTTTGGCATCGTCAGCAAAACAACCATTGCAACTCTTGCCACGGTGGTTGGGCCTTGGTGGGACGCACTTGCAAGACGGAGCATGTGGTGCACAGTGGATGGAGTCATCGTGGTGATGACAAAATCACATGGGTTGACTGCCCGCATGGCATGTGGGTAAAGGATTGCTGGTCCAACGGAGGTCATCACAATGATGGTGCATGGCCAAGTCACAACGCTCGACGATGTCACGCACAGAGTGGTCATGGCCGTGAAGCTGTCCGTGCGTTTGCCAGATGCTGGACCACCCCAATGATTGCTGAGGGCGGGCATCATTGGCGTAGAGGTCATTTCCAACGGGGCTGCCATAGAGGTGAACCCATTTCATGCAGCTGCATGAGTGCATGGCGCAGTGGAAATCAATGTGGTGCTTGGACCAACCGTTGGCACACCGCACGATGGGGTCACTTTGGAGTGGAGCATGGCAGGTGCCGACGTTATGGCAACTTTCACATCAAGGTCTTCGCTTTGTGCTCACAGAAAAAATGTGGCAACTACAATTGTCCTCGAGGCTGGTCTCGAAAGCATCCAAATACCATTGGTCACAGCGTGGGGAAGTGCTGCCAGAGAGCCTATACTTGTGGGCATCCCTGCAAGAGCTGCCCTGCATCACAGCATCGACAGCAAAACAACCACTGCAATGCCTGCCACGGTGGATGGGCATTGGTTGGACGCACCTGCAAGACGGAGCATGTGGTGCACAGTCGATGGAGTCATCGTGGTGATGACAAACTCACATGGGTGGATTGCCCCAATGGCATGTGGGTGAAGGAGTGCTATTCGAATGGAGGTCATCACAACGATGGTGCCTGGCCCAGTCACAATGGACGACGCTGTCATGCCCAGAGTGGACATGGACATGAAAATGTGCGTGCCATCGCACGATGCTGGACCCAGTACACCCTTGCTGAGGGTGGGCATCACTGGCGTCGAAATCATTACCAACGGGGCTGCAGCAAAGGTGAAGCCATTGGTTGCACCTGCATGAGTGCGTGGCGCGCTGGAAATCAGTGTGGTGCTTGGACCAACCGTTGGGCCACCTCTCGCTGGGGCTTCTTTCGTCCTGAGAATGGCATGTGCCGTCGTTTTGGCAACTTCCATATCAAGGTCTTTGCCTTGTGCTCGCAGAAACCTTGTGGCAACTACAATTGCCCTGCAGGCTATGTGCGCAAGCATGCTAACACCATCGGTCAGAGCGTGGGCAAATGCTGTACACCGGCGCCCTGCCCTGCCGGCTCGCATGGAAGAAATGTGCCAAGTGGTTGCCATTGCCATGCAGGTTACAAAGGCGCCATTGGGAAGACCAACCGTCATCCCTACTATTCAGGTGGTTGTACACCTGCCCCTTGTCCTTGGTGGACAGATGGATCCAACGTGGTGAGTGGCTGCAAGTGCTGGAAGGGCTATTTTGGTGGTCTCACTAAAAAAGCAGGTGCGCCTTACTTCAACGGCGACTGCAAGTCTGCATTGATTGGTGGAACCTTTGCCTTCCACAGCGCGACTCACAACCGCTTCTTAAAGATGACACACCATGACATGATGCGCAGTCCCCCGAGAAGGGCGGATCAGCTGCCCAATGGTTGGAGGGCAGAATTTTTCAAGATCTTCAATGGTGGTCACGGACGTGTCGGTTTGTATGGATATGCAGCAGGGAGGTTTATGGTCATGGCTCATCATAACATGGCTGTGACCAAGAACTTTTATGGCTGGGAGAGGTTCCGCGTTTGGGATGCTGGCAGTGGCAATGTGGCCATGCACAATGACCACCATAATCGCTTCGTGCGTATGAGCAATCGACACGTGGATACGAGTGGCCATAGAAATTGCCGAGATTTGCCTGGTGGTTGGCAATGGGAGCGCTTCAAGATTGTTCAGGCGCTTCCCAACCTGAAACCTGGGTCGATCATTGCACTGAGGGCACGCGGCCGATTCATACAGATGTATTCAGCATGGCAATTGCGAGGTTGGCACGCTAGTCCTAATCAACTGCAAGATAGCTGGCACAGCTTGTACTTTCAGGTGAAGGATGTTGGCAATGGGCAAATTGCCTTGTGGAATTATTGGATGAAGAACTATGTCCGACTCCACCCTCATGATATCTACCGCACGACGGAGCTGAATGATGAGGCCAAATTCACCGTGGTGGATGCGGGTCATGGAAGGATTGCCTTGCACAACCCACGCTTCAATCGCTTTTTATGCCAATCAGGCAATGGCAATACTTATCCGACGGGCCCCAGGGATGGAGATAAACTACATGGCAGCTGGCACGATTGCATGTTCACCATCACCAAGGTCTTCAGCTGCAAAACTGGTGGCGGTACTAATTGTCGCAGCTGTGTAGCACCAGGACATCGACAGATGAACAACCAATGTAATGCCTGCAATGCGGGCTACGCCTTGAAGCACCATAAGTGCCATTTGGTTGGATGCCCTGCCTGGACGGATGGACAAAATGTTCCCAGTGGATGCAAATGCTGGAAGGGTTACTTTGGACATATCAAAGCAACCACCAGTGCTCCATACTACTCGGGACGCTGCATGTCCGAGCTGGTGGGCGGTACCTTTGCCTTTCATAATGCTTGGAATCAACGTTTCATCAAGATGGTCAACAACGACTTGACACGAAGTCCTTCAAGAAAAGTCGATCAGTTGCCCGACGGTTGGGGTGCAGAACGTTTCAAGATCTTTGATGGAGGTGATGGACGCATTGGTGCCAAAGGTTGGAATGGACAGTTTGCGATGATGAATGGTGGGGACGCCAGGAGCATTGGCCACATGGGAGCCTATGAAAGATTCCGTGTGCGCGATGCGGGAGGAGGCAATATGGCCTTGCATAACGACAACCACAATCGCTTCCTGCGCATGAGCGATCGTACCATGGATACGAGTGGACACAAGGGCATGAAGGATCTACCAGGTGGATGGCAGTGGGAACGCTTCAAGGTGGTTCAGGCGATTCCAGGGCTGAAGCCTGGTACCGTCATCGCGTTGTACTCCTTGGGTCGCTACTTCCAGATGACTCACGCCTGGCATCTGAACGCCTATGCGTGCCGCGTGGATCAACTGCAGGATGGCTGGCCAACGGTGCGTTTCAAGGTGGTGGACGGTGGAAATGGGCAAATTGCCTTGTACAACGAGTACTTCAAGAACTATGTGAGGCTTCATCACGGAGACATGTATCGCACTACCGCCTTCGACGATGAGGCCCGCTTCACCGTCGTGGACGCGGGTGGTGGCAAGATCGCATTGCACAATGCCAAGCACAATCGCTTTGTCGCAGTGCACCACAATGGCGATCAATATGCCACTGGCCACAGGGATGGTGACAAGCTGCCTGGAAACTGGCACGGTGCCATGTTCCAAGTCATTCAGGCCAGTTTCCATTGCCACAGTGGTGGTGGCGGCAAATGTCGTAGCTGCCCTCCACCGGGGCAGCGAAAGTTTACGAACCAATGTAACAGCTGCAATGCTGGCTACTACTTGCACCATTCCAAGTGTAATGCAGCCAAATGCCCTCAATGGTCCGATGGATCTACAGTGCCCAGTGGATGCAAGTGCTGGAAGGGCTACTTTGGTTCATTGAAGGCTTCCAGAAGTTCTCCTTACTACACAGGTTCCTGCAAGTCTGCCTTGGTGGGTGGCACCGTCGCCTTTCACAACAAGAACAGCAATCGTTTCATGAAGATGGTGAAGAATGATATGACGCGAAGTCCAAGGAGGAATGCGGATCATTTGCCAAACGGTTGGGCCGCTGAACGCTTCAAGATTATGGAGGGCGGTGATGGTCGCGTGGGTATCAAAGGCACTTGGGCAAACCAGTATACCATGATGAACCGTGCGGACGCCAAGAGCATTGGCCACATGGGATCTTGGGAACGATTCCGCATCAAGGATGCAGGCAACAACGAAGTGGCGATGCATAACGACCAGCACAATCGCTTCTTGCGGATGTCGGATCGTACAATGGACACCAGTGGCCACAAGGGTATGAATCAGTTGCCCGGTGGTTGGCAATGGGAACGCTTTCAAGTGGTCCAGGCGGTGAACAGCCTGAAACCCGGCAACTTGGTCGCCCTCTACTGCCCTTCCAACCAACGCTACATGCAGATTACCCACTCATGGCATGTCAATTCCCACAAGAGTTCTATTGGCGCGATGACAGACGGGTGGACGAGCGTTTGGTTCGAGGTGGCTGATGCGGGCATGGGCCAAATCGCCTTGTACAACGACAACATGAAGAGCTTTGTTGAGATGACCAACAATGACGTGAAGCGCTCCACCAAGTTGGACGATGAGGGGCGCTTTACTGTGGTGGATGTGGGTGGTGGCAAGGTGGCCTTGCACAATGCCAAGTATAATCGCTTCCTGGCAGTGCACGGCAATGGCGATGCGTATGTGACCCATGTGAAGGATGGTGACAAGTTTCCAAGCAGTGGGTGGGGTTGGGCCGAGTTCCAAGTGATCCAGGTCTACAAATGCAACTCCGGTGGTGGAAACAAGTGCAAAGCCTGCCAGCCACATGGAACTCGTCAGTCCTCGAATGACTGCCTGCATTGCAATACTGGTTACTACCTGCACAATCGCAAGTGCGTGCCCTTCGGATGCGACACGAAGAAGTGCAAGAGCTGTGTCGCCCAACACTTGCGAAAGGGACATGCGCATTGCCAGACGTGCCATAGTGGCAAAGTGGTGATTGGCACGGACTGCAAGAGCGAGCATTGGGTACACAGCGGCTGGTCGGGACCCCATGATGATAACGTGGCCACGGCCATCTGTCCCAACGGTATGTGGCTCAAAAGCTGCAATATCAATCGACGAAGAGGCAACCACTGGGACTGGGGCGATGGCGCCTTCGTGGATGACGACGCCAAGAAGTGTACCGTGCGGACGGGCGCTTCCCGGAATCGACTGCAAGCCAAGGCTTTGTGTACCACCAAGCAGACCTATGGTGTGAGAACACATGGCATGCACCGAGGCGTTAGGCAAACCATTTGTCCAAAGGCAATTCATTGTCAGTGCCATACGTTCTGGGAAGTGCGCAATCAATGTGACAACAGGCAAGCCACCTTTGCACCGGTTGGTGGCCGCTGCAAGCGCTCCAGTCGTGGCCCGAAGCAGGTGTCGGCTATTTGTGAGGTCGCAGGCTGCTCCACTGGTTCCGGAAGCAAATGTAAGACCTGCATTGGATACAGAGAGCGAGCGGCCATCGATCACTGCGCCAGCTGCAATCCTGGCTACTATCTCTCTGGCACCACGTGCAAGGCTTATTCCTGTGGTGGAAAGTGCAAGACCTGTGTGTCTCAAGAAAAACGCACCAAAAATGATCAATGCGCGAGCTGCCATGGTGGCTATTACTTGGATGGCAACGTGTGCAAGCCCTATGGCTGCAACACCAAGCTTTGCAAGAGCTGTGTCGCACAGCACTTACGAACAAGCGCGAACCATTGTGCATCTTGCCATCCGGGCTACTATCCAGAGAAAGGTACTTGCAAGGCCTACGGCTGCAATACCGACGTCTGTGCCACCTGCGTGGCACAGAAGCACCGACAGGCTCATGTGCATTGTAAGACTTGCCCCAAGGGCACAGTCATCGTGGGTCGTACTTGCAAGAGCAGCCACGTGACACGCAGCGGCTGGTCTGCCAGACGCGACGATGCCGTGGCCACCGCGGTGTGCCCAGCAGGCATGTGGCTCAAACGCTGTGATATTGAGAGGCATCGCCACAATCGTTGGTCCTGGGGCGATGGTGCTTTCGTGGATGAGAACGCCCAGAAATGCACCGTGCGGACGAGCCGGGATCGCAACCCGCTCAGGGCCAAGGCCACCTGCACTACCAAGCAGACTTATGGCTTGAAATCAGCTGGTGGAATGAAAAGAGGGAAGATGCAGACCATCTGCCCAACAGCCATCTTTTGTACCTGCGAATCTTGGTGGGAAGTGCGCCACAATTGCGACCATAGTATTTCAATCTTCGCCCCAGTGAATGGCATTTGCGCGCGTGCCAATAATGGAAAGAAGATGGTGAACGCTATTTGCGAGATGGTTCCATGCTCCACGGGCTCTGGCGACAAGTGCAAGACTTGCAAGGGCTATAGAGAACGTGCCGCCGTGGATCATTGCGACAGCTGCAACCCTGGATACTATGTGTCTGGTACCAGCTGCAAGGCCTATTCATGCGGAGGCAACTGCAAAGCATGTGTAGCACAACATCTACGCACGAAAGACGATCATTGCAATGCTTGCCACCCTGGTTACTAGTTGGACAATGGAGAGTGCAAGCCCTATGGCTGCGACACCAAGAAGTGTCGCAGCTGCGTTGCACAACAACACCGAACTCAACATAACCACTGCAATTCTTGCCACGGTGGGCACTACTTGCAAGGGAAGAACTGCAAGGCCTATGGCTGTACTACGGGCGCGGGAGACAAGTGCAAGACCTGCGTGTCTCAAGGCAAACGTAAGGAAGATAGCCACTGCGCCGCGTGCAATGGTGGTTACTACCTCTTCAGCCGCGATTGCCAGGCCTTCAAATGTCAAGAGGGCAAGAATCGCCTCTGCAGCAGCTGCCGCGCGCAAGCGGACCAGCAGATGGATGACCATTGCCAGAGCTGTAACTTTGGTTACGTGCTGAAGGGTGGCGTTTGTCAGTCCGTGATGGTGGGCTCCACCATTGCCATTCACAACAGCGCTTGGAATCGCTATGTGAAGCTGGGTAGGCACGACTTGACACGAAGCCCTATCAAGGGCAAGGACAGTTTCCCTGCTGGATGGCAAGCTGAACGCTTCTTGGTGATCGATGCCGGCAAAGGCCGAGTGACCTTGAAGAACCCATACTATAAGAAGGTCATTAGCGTGAAGTCTTCGGGTGACTTGGAACCGGCAGCAGAACCAGTGCCGACGTGTGACGATGCCAAGTTCGGACTGAATATTTGTTCCCAGTGGTGCAACCATGATGGTATCTGGGGATGCGGCATTGGCAAGTTGGTAGGAGCGGATGGCAGGAATACAGACAACAAGGATTATATTTGTGATTGTTCCGGATGCTCTGGCTGTGCTGAGAGTGACACCACGTGGGTGCCTGTATGGACTGGTAAGGATGTGGCCTTCCATTCACCAGCACGTAATGCATGGATGCAGATGACGGGAGCTACTATGATGAGCAAGATGTCCTACCGCGCAGATCAGATCCAAGGGGACTGGACGACCTTCACCATTCGTCAGCCCCATCCGTTGTTGGCGCCTGGATCCGTCATTGCCATTCATAATGGCAAACACAATCGTTTCTTGGGATTGAATTCAAAAGACACCTTTGTGAGTCCGGTGAAGGCCAAGAATGGTTTCCACGATGGTTGGACCTGGGCCAAGTTCCGTGTGGTGGACGCTGGCTTTGGCTTGATCGCCTTGTACAACGTCAAGGAACAGCGCTTCGTGCGTTTGCACGGGAGGGACTTGCGTGTCAGTGGCAAGCGTTCGGATGGCAGACTTCCAGGTAGTTGGACCGATGAGCGCTTTACAGTGGTGAATGGAGGAAAGGGAGAGTTGGCTTTCCACAATCCACGATACAACCGCTACATCCGCCTCCATCCCGGGGCTGCTGACACCAGTCCCGTGAGGGACGCGGACGATTTGCCACATTGGTACACCTGGGAACGTTTTACCATTATCAATGTGAAGTTCACCTGTGGCACCGGCAGCGGAACCGCATGCAAGAGCTGCAAAAATCACAATGATCGTACAGTGAAGAACCATTGTGCTAGCTGCAATGCTGGGTACAAGTTGGTCGGTACGAAATGTCAGGCCGTGGCATGCCCTGCCAATTCTGCTGGCAAGAGCATTGGAGAAGGATGCAGCTGCAATGCAGGCTTCTCTGGTGCCATCGCGGCTTCTACCAGCAGTCCTTACTTCACAGGTGCCTGCAATGCTGTGGCATGCCCTTCCTGGACTACCGGTAAGAACGTGCCAAGTGGCTGCAGCTGCTTTAAGGGTTACTTTGGTGATATCAAGGCCAAGTCAGGCCATCCATACTTCACCGGCACATGCAAGTCGGCCTTGGTGGGTGCTACCATTGCCTTGCACAACAAGGCGAACAATCGCTTCATGAAGATGGTGGCCAACGACATGCAACGCAGTCCTACTCGAAGGGCAGATGCCTTGCCGGATGGCTGGGCAGCAGAGCGTTTCAAGGTCTACGAGGGTGGTGCAGGACGTGTGGGCTTCCAAAACCCACACTATAAGAAGTATGTGTGTATGGACCGTACAAACATGCGCAACATCGGTCACATGCGTTCCTGGGAGTTGTTCCGCATGGTGGATGCTGGAAATGGGGATGTGGCCTTCCACAGCAGCGTCCACAATCGCTTCATCCGTCTGGGCAATCGAGCGCTGGACGTCAGCGGCGCCAAAGGCATGTTGAACTTGCCGAGTGGCTGGAGTTGGGAGCGGTTCAAGGTGGTACAGGCTATTCCAGGTTTGAAGCCTGGAACCATCGTGGCGTTGCACAATAATGGCCGTTACCTCCAGATGACCGATCATTTGGCCATGGTGGGATATCGCGCCAACATCAATCAACTGAAAGATGGTTGGTGGGGCCTTCGGTTCAAGGTGGTAGATGCTGGCCTGGGTCAACTGGCCTTCTACAATACCAACTTGCAGAGTTACATGGAAATGACGGACAAGGACATCTTGCGTACCGGCAAAATGGCTGAGACTTCCATCTCAGATGAGGCACGCTTCACCATTGTGGACATGGGATCAGGCAAGATTGCCCTGCACAATGCCAAGTACAACCGTTTTGTGGCTCAACGTTCTTCTGGTGCTGTGGATCGTAGCATCGTGAAGGATGGAGATAAAATCCCTGCCAACTGGGCTGATGCGATCTTCACCGTGGTCCAGGCCTATAAGTGCGAGACGGGGAACACGGGCAGCGCGTGCAAGTCATGTGCTGCACCGGGCAAACGTGAGGTGGAAAACCATTGCGCTAGCTGCAACTCGGGTTTTGCCTTGGTGGGACGCATTTGTAAGGACCAACACGTGGTGCACAGTGGTTGGTCTGGACGGGCGGACGATGCCAAAGCCACGGCCACGTGCCCTGAAGGCATGTGGATCAAGAAGTGCGAAATTCTGAAGAAGAGCGATTGGGGCGATGGTGCCTATGTGGACGATGCCGCCAAAACGTGCACGGTGCAGACGAGCCGCTCGCGAAACCCCGTGCGTGCCAAGGCGACCTGTAGCACTACTCCAACCTTCGGCTTGATGTCACACAATGGCCGTTGGGCACGAGGAAGACTGACAGTACCATGCCCAAAAGCTGTTGCTTGCACCTGCCATTCAGCATGGGAAGTGTCCAAGCAATGTGGAAACGTGGCGGTGTTCGCGCCGAACGGCGGCCGCTGCGCAGGCAATGGCGGCAAGAGAAGGTTGCAGGCCGTTTGCGAGGTGGTGCCATGCTCCACTGGTGCTGGGGACAAATGCAAGACATGCAAAGGGATCCGAGAGCGACAGGCAGAGGACCATTGTGCCACTTGCAATCCTGGTTACTACATCTCCGGCACAGGCTGCAAGGCTTATGCCTGCGAGAAGAAGGGTGGCTCTTCGTGCAAGACCTGCGTCGCACAAGACCAGCGCACGGCGGACAACCAATGTGCCACCTGCAACCCTGGCTTTGCACGCGTTGGTAGCGTGTGCAAGAACCAACACAAAGTGATCTCTGGATGGTCTCGTTATGGCGACGACAAGAGGGTTACTGTCACGTGTCCTGCTGGCATGTGGGTTAAGAAGTGCGGTGGAGGTGCCAAAGCAGATGGTAGCTTTGTCAGTGCGAATGGCAGAAAGTGCACCGCACAAGCGGGATACAGAAGCTCTCGCGTCCGTGCTGCTGCTACATGTTGGACCACAGAGACTATCCCACAGGTGAGTTCAGTCAAGGTGACCGACAAACATTGGACCACGGTAGACTGTAAGGTGGGTGATGCTGTTGGATGCACTTGCTTCTCTTGGTGGAGAGTGAACAACAAGTGCTTTGCCCCGGACAAGAAGAGTAGTGGTGACAGTTTTGCCCCGACCCCGATCGATCACAAGTGCACCCGTTGGAGTGGCAATCACCGCGTCCAGGTGACAGCCTTGTGCTCTCAGGAGAAGTGCTCCACTTTCGAATGCACTGCAGGCTACACCCCAAAGCCGGGCACCACCACTGGTTCCAGCACTGACAGCTGCTGCACTCCTGTCGCATGCCCTGCGGGTTCCAGTGGCCTCAACGTACACAGCGGCTGCACCTGTGATGCAGGTTACACTGGCTCCATTGCCAAGAGCTTAGAGGCTCCTTATTTCACAGGATCCTGTGAGGCGGTCTCATGCCCAAAGAACAGTCACGGCAAAAGCTTGGCAGCAGGCTGCACTTGTGACAAAGGCTATTCTGGTACCATCACTGCTACCAGTGTGGATCCTTTCTTCTCGGGCACTTGCGTGAAGACTTGCGCACTCTTCACTTGTCCACAAGGTTGGCAACCCTTGGGTGATGATGTGGTTGGCTCTACGCTCAGTCAGTGCTGCGAAGCCGTGCCATGCCCTTCAGGTGCCAGTGGCAGTAATGTGGTGGATGGTTGCAGCTGTAAAGCAGGATTCAATGGCAAGATCAGTCCTTCCAGCACAAGCCCATACTACAGCGGGTCGTGCACTTCGGTGGATTGTCCAGCCAACTCGGAGGGTGCCAACGTACCAGCAGGCTGCAGCTGCGAAGCAGGCTTCAGTGGAAGCATCCAGGCTATTACCACGGCACCCTTCTACAAAGGTGCCTGTGCCCCAGTAGCCTGTCCTGCCAACTCTGCTGGCAACAACATCCCGGCTGGCTGCAGCTGCGTGGCGGGCTTCAGTGGTTCCATCACCAAGTCCATCAAAGATCCGTTCTTCACGGGCAGCTGTACTGCTGTGAAGTGCCCAGCGCACAGCAGTGGAACAGATGTGCCAAGTGGATGTGCTTGTGTGGCAGGGTACTCTGGCACAATCGCCGCAACCACAGCCACACCTTTCTTCAGTGGCGAGTGTAAAGCAGTGGCATGCCCTGCGCACTCTGTAGGAGACAACGTGCCTGCTGGATGCAAGTGCAAAGAAGGTTATAAGGGAAGCATCGTAGGCACCACAGCTAGTCCTTTCTTCGCGGGAAGCTGTACGCCAGTGGCATGCCCTGCACACAGCACGGGCAACAACATCCCTGGTGGCTGCGACTGTTTGGCAGGTTACTCTGGTACCATTACCGGAGATGATGAAAATCCCTACTACGAAGGCAGCTGTTCTGCTGTGCCGTGCCCATCAGGTTCCCAAGGCACTGACATCCCGAGCGGATGCACCTGTCAAGCAGGATTCAGCGGAACGGTCACAGCATCGAAGACCTCTCCTTTCTTCAGTGGAGGTTGCACAGCGGTGGCTTGCCCTGCGAACTCTCACGGCACTAATGTGCCGAGCGGATGCACCTGCAACTCTGGCTATAGTGGTACTATCACTGCCAGCACCAGTGCTCCATTCTTCACGGGTGTTTGTGAAGAGACTTGCAGTCTTTTCACCTGCCCAGTGGGCTTCAAACCCAAACCAAAAGCCACTCTCGGAAATTCTCAGGAGCTTTGCTGCGAAGCAGTGGCATGTCCAAGCAACGCACAGGGTACGGATGTATCGAAAGGTTGCACATGCAATGCTGGCTTCAGCGGGGCAGTGATTGCCACAGCTGCCAGTCCATATTACAACGATGGCTGCACAGCAGTGAAGTGCCCAGCACATGCCACTGGTACCGATGTGCCTAGCGGTTGCGCTTGTGATGCAGGCTATAGCGGCAGTATCTCAGCGACCACGTCGGCACCATTCTTCAGCGGGACTTGCGAGGCCGTGGCGTGCCCTCCGAACTCGGCTGGATCCAACGTGCCGAGTGGTTGCAAGTGTAACAGCGGCTTCTCTGGAACGGTGGTGGCGACCGAAGCGACACCGTTTTACACTAGCACCTGTGTAGCAGTGGCATGCCCAACACATTCCAGTGGCACGGATGTGCCCAGTGGATGCAGCTGTTTGGCGGGCTACAGTGGTGCTATCACTGCTAGCAGCTCATCGCCTTTCTTCACGGGATCTTGTGATGCAGTCGCTTGCCCCAAGAACTCCAAGGGACCCAATGTCCCAAGTGGATGCACATGCAAAGATGGCTTCATCGGTAGCGTAGCTGCCAGCACTGCGGCACCATTCTACACCACCAGTTGCACTGCTGTGGATTGCCCAGCCAACTCCGGAGGTACAGATGTTCAACAAGGCTGTACCTGCAATGCTGGCTTTGAAGGTGTAATTACAGCAGCGCCGTCTGGCTTCAGCGGAAAGTGCACTCCTGCTGCATGCCCGGCTCGTTCCAGTGGCTCTGACATCGTCAGCGGCTGTAAATGCGATGCAGGATATACCGGAGCGGTCACTGCCAAGATTGGTGCACCATTCTTTGATGGTGGCTGTGAAGCTTGGAGTTGTTCTCTTGGTACTGGAGGGCAATGCCAGAGTTGTGTGGAACAAACAAAGCGCACGCAGGCCGACCACTGTGCCAGCTGCAATGATGGCTTTTACATCGATGAACCTGCATGTAAGGCGATGGCTGTGGGCCAGAAATGCGGAGGCCCAGCATGTGCAAAGAGTTGCCAGGGCGAAAAGTGTGGCTACAAGTGTGCAGGATCTTTGTTCGGCCAGGAGGAGTGCGCACGTGACTGCAAGGGTAGTGAATGTGGATCTCAATGCATTGGTGGAAATTGCGCATCTGGCTGCCAAGGAGACAAGTGCAGCTATGAATGTTCGGGTGGCGATACGAAACAACAGTGCGGTATGGGCTGCAAAGGTTTGGAGTGTGGCTACTACTGTAAAGGCACTGAGTGTGCCAGGGAATGCGACGGTGATCGTTGCGGCAGCTACTGCAGTGGTGAGAAAGGTAGTGAAGGCCATTGCGCTTACAAGTGCAAGGGCAGGCAATGCGGTTTCGAATGCATTGGTACCATGTGCGCCGCCGAATGCATTGGTGACCGCTGTGCTTATCGTTGCCAGGGCAAGCATGAGGATGTGGGCAGCTGCGGTACGAAATGCCAAGGTTTAGAATGTGCGTACCGGTGCGATGGCAGCAGTTGTGCTGAACTCTGCGAAGGTGAACGCTGTGGTTTCGGCTGCGCCAGCGGGAGTGGCAGCAGTCAGACTTGTGCCAAACAGTGCAAGGGCGAGGAGTGCGGTTCTGAGTGCGTTGGTGGCATGTGTGCCGCCAAGTGCCAGGGATACAAATGTGCCCACAAGTGCTCGGGCTCGAATGGGGAGCAACAAGCCTGTGGTTCTGAGTGTGTGGGAACACTCTGTGCTGCCAAGTGCACTGGTGCTGAGTGTGCAAAGGGATGCCAGGGCGATTTCTGTGGAAAAGAATGTAGTGGAACTGCAGGTGCGAAGTCCCATTGCGCTGCCGGATGCGTTGGCCGACGCTGCGCTGCCAAGTGCAAAGGAGCCTATTGTGCAGCTGGTTGTCAAGGTATTGGTTGCGCCAACGGCTGTGAAGGTGATCAGTGTGACGCAGGTTGCACGGGCGACCATTGCTCCAAAGGAGCGGTGCCAGCATCCACATGTGTTCAGGCCTTGGCTAGCAACCCCAATCTCTGTGGATTGAAATCATCCTACAAGGATGAGGTCATTTTCGCAGGGGAAGATGCCAAGGATGTGTGTTGCAGCAAGACTGACTGTCCAGCAGGTTACGAGTTGGTGAATGGAGAGTGCGAGATGCCGGGCTGCAAGGGAACGTTGGTCCAAGGCTGTTATTTGACCAACTACACTCAGTGCGACAACACATACATGAAGTACGAGACGGAATACATTCAGTGCGGTGTCAGTGGTCCCAACTGCTTGTCCGAAGCAGTGTGCAAGGGCAGGTGAAGAGCTCTTTGCTAGAGACGACGCCCTCGTGGGCAAATCTTTGCTGCAGCTGGACCGATGCTACTATAGCCTCAACCGGGCTTTTAAAGGGGAC
>Ga0099818_1210728_pt1 | contig 15388 bp, 9 predicted proteins | sample SidCnscriptome_3_FD_81133 | JGI IMG/M metagenome (GOLD analysis project Ga0099818, IMG submission 81133) | Metatranscriptome of coral microbial communities from Puerto Morelos, Mexico - Siderastrea C C metatranscriptome (Eukaryote Community... | ecosystem: Host-associated > Invertebrates >... | reverse complement strand
CCCTAATAAAAAACCAAGATTCCAAAAATAATTTATGATCAGAGGACAAGGATATGATTGTAAATGAGATTTCATTAGTAATAAAAAATATAAGAGTTTTAATGTCTTATTTTCCTGAAGAAGATTTTACACTTATTATTATTGGTTATTAGAAAGGAATTTGGGAATGAATGTAAACAATAATAATAAAGAAGAATACAATAAAATATATAAATTTATTAATATTAATATTTACTTTTATTATTCCTTAAGGGTTTATTAGCAGAGAATGGTAACCGATAACTAGCGAAATAGTCCCAGAAAATACTAAAAAAGCAATATTATTCCTTATGGGTGGCTCGTGTAAGGGATCATTTGGGCAAACGAGCCACTAGAATGAAGATAATAAAAGAAGATGAAAACTATAAGAGATGCAGGATATGAGATTCTTGCCCCAGTATGCAGGTTTTCGTCTCGGGAAGCGTCCTAAGGAAGCAAGAATCCCAACCTAGACAGTTAATAAGAGAATTTAAGTGAATAAATCCATTAAAATACCATTAAAAAATACTATAAAGATACAACTATAAAGTGAATCAGTGTAAAGGAAATTGCCAATAGAATTAACATAGATGCAGATATATAAAAAGATATAAAATTAACATTATATTATTAACCCAGCCACCGTGTGTACCATCCACATACAACTTCTTTCATCTTTCTGGGACTAATCTCCCTTACTAACCGTTCATTCACTTTATAATCCCATGCACTTTCTAGGATTTTAAGCTGTTACCAATCCCTCTAAATCTATAATTAATTCTTGCTATTTTATTATTCCTTAATATTTTAGTATCTTAAAGTCACTTCATATATTTTATTATTATTCTTTTATTTTTGTATCTGCATTCTCTTTATTATTGTCATCTCTTCATCTTTCTATTTCCTTTCAATAACTTACCATTTCTATAATCTTTGTATTTATTATTTACAGGAATCTTCTTATCATATTCTTATTATGTTGTATCTTCAACTTTATTGATGAATTATCTGGATTTCTATCATTATTGGGTTCATTCCCAGTCTTTCTTAGTTTATGAATCTAGGATTTTATCTGAATTTACCTTTGTGAATGAACACTTTATAATCTTTGTATTTCTTAGGTTTCTTGAATTCTCTTTACCTTAAGCCTCTCTTCTTGGACCTTCAGGAACCTTTCTATCTTCCAGTTAATAATCTTATTGGGGATCATGGGTCTCTTGCCCAAGTTACCAGGCTTATTGGGTCTAGTACGCGAGGCTCGGCCTAAGAGACTCCACATAACCGCTGCATTAATCCTTAATCTTGGATGATTTTGTTCTTATTCTTTGCATTCCTTTGTTAATTTATTATTATTTCTGTATTCTCTTATTATTTGTATCTATTATTAGTTACTTCCTTTCTGCTATCTGCATCTTCTTTTATCATATCTTTAATGGAGTTTTAATTGGTGTTTCCTTTGCCGCTATAACACTCTTCTTTCCTCATTTGGGAATCTTATCTAGCCTTTTCCTTTTGTAATTCTATGGTCTCTATCCTATCGTCAGTCTTGCTTCCATCACAAGGAATTATTAAGGTTTAATCTTGTTCTTGAGCCAAATATCAAGGATTATTATGTTATTTTTGGATATCTTTGATTGGATTCTTCTGTTTATTATCTGTCTATCAATATCTATAAATTATATCTTTATTATTGTCTTTTACAGGAGTTTTATCTTCTTTTATATGCTTTTTGTAGGTGTCATCTTCTCTCTTGGAATCTTTGTATCTATTATTAATAAAGGTAGAAATTCTATAATCTTTAGTGTTTATTCCCTAAGTTTACAATCTTATCTTCTGTTACTAAAAACTACATAATTTATATCTTTTGTAAGGGATTAAAGGTCATATTATTTCTATATTATCTTCCTATATCTTTGGGTCTATCTTCCTATCAATATTATTTAGTATTTTCTTGGGTCTTTCTTCTTGGTTAATCTGTGTAGCACCTTCCTCACCTCTCACTCATCCCTCGTAACTAAGGAACTTGTCGTATTCGCGATCTTATGTTAAGGATCATTCACAAAGAAAACATTATTTTTATATAGTTATTTATTAAGGATTTCTTATTTGCTTTCTCTTTCTAGTGATCAATGTTCCCGAGTAAATAAGCGGTTAAACCTTCATGACTAATCTCAACAATCAACATTTTTCTTCTTTATTCTTTACTGTGGGGGCCTTCACAATCTATTATTATTGGTATTCTCGCTCCCGAAGGCCCCCTATTCACCAATAAACATTGATTTTTAATTGACTTTCTAGGGCTGGTACGGGATAATAAAGCAAGGTTTACTCACCAAGAATTCACTTTATTATCATTCTTCTAATGCATAATTCCTTTCGGTGGCTCGCTCCATCACTCTTTCCACCTCTATTAAGCCAACCAATCATGCGAGCCACCCCATTAATGAAGCATTCAATGTCTTATTTTCTGGGCTCTTGTGGTCTCTCTTTCGTCATTACTGCTTCCGTCTTCTATTCACTTCCTAACCGTTCAAACAAAGAATTAAATTGAATGGTTGGTTAGTGCCTTAAGCCGGTTAATGAAGTCTTCTAAGTCCTTAAAATCCCAGTAATCTTATGTTTACAATAGGTTTACTTCTTGCGTTCACCAGTTTAGGCGGGTACACTGTCTCTCTTGGGCCCTATGCGCTGGGCCCAATGAACACTAGATGCAGGGAATATGGACTGGTCATAAGCTTGTGATCATCGGATTGTCCACTTACTAGAGTTACCATAGGATTCACTTTGTAGTTCCTTCCACCAGTCATGAGGCCCCTAGATCCCGTTCACCAATCAATTTCTTGGTCTACATCAGATATTAATGAACCTACATAAGCTGTATTAATACACAATAATAAAACCTGAATTCTGAATGAAAACAAGATTAACGATTGGACCAGAAGATATTATAAGAGGAGATTATAGACCAAAATATGCAAGATTATCAATAAAATAAGAAAGTTTACAATCATATTAACCGCTGGAAGCCATTAAAGATACAATTAAAGACCAATAAATTACTAAATGTAGATGAAATTAATAAGACTTTCGGCCGTCAAGTGTGTGACCTTAGAAGCAGAAATTATGCCTGTAACTGAAATGAACAAGATCTAGAATAACTATAAAATATATGATTAACAGAAGACAATGAGATCCCAAAGAAGTAAACCAATTAATATAGGATGTGAAAGGAATGTTAATATGATTGGTTACCAAAGGTTAACAGAATTAATATAAAATAGGAGATTATAGAAAAGATAATGAAGTAAATCCAATAAATTAACATTATAAAGTGAAAATTGGTTATGAAGTGACAATAAGATAAAAGAATTAAATCTTTTAAGGAATAATAAGATACAGATAAGAAACTAATTAACAAGAGAATACAGAATTAAAATGAAATATTATTGGTTATAGAAGGCATAGAATTACAAAATGAACCAGAATAAACATCAATAAACCTTAATAAATCTCTAGATTCAAGAGCCTTTTAGGCGGAAAGATACAGCCAAATAAATGAAATTAATAATTAATGATTGACAATAGAAGACTTTGGGACCCTTATAAGCCCAGATAAGACGCTTAGCAAGCCTTTCTACAGCCAAATGAAACCTCAAGATCTTATTGATTGGATAGATGGAGGGTGTGTTACTAAGAGAGAAAACTATATTAATAGAGGCTTATAAACCAAGAAGAAGATAACACAAGATGATAACTGCAGAAGTTGTAACTAATAATAATATGAACCAAGAGACTGAAGATAGGATTAATAAAGGCAGACACTATAATAAAGATAATTCTATGGAAGGTTTACTCACGAAGAAAGACTGACAATAAACCTTAGAAACTCCTCCGAAAGACTCACAGCCTAACCGTTTAAACAAAAGATTCACATAAGAAATATAAAAGTCTTGGAATGCACCTATAAGAGAGAAAACTGTAATCATAAGAGATTTTAAGGAGTTCTTTGGTCCTTAGCAGAGAGAATGGAACGGAAGTAAGCAAGATTACCAATAGAAAGATGAAAGAATATAAGATTATAACTCAAGGATATTGGAAATCCAGGAATTATTAATCCTTAAAACAGATAATAAATGTAATCGCGAGGACACGAAGAATGCAGCGGTAGAAAGGTGAAGAAGCCTCCATTATTAAGATAAAATCATAGATTCTGAGGGATTCTTAGGCTTATTATCAACAAAAATAACACTTTATAAATGAAGAAAGAGTGAACAGAAGACCCAATAATAATGCATTGTAAGCAAAAGAGATGAAAGGATTGTGAATGGGTGGTAACTGCCAAGTCTTTAAGGAACCTCCAGAAAGTAGCATAAATAACATAAAAGAAATGTAAACAGAAGATTCATCTACAGAATAAATATCAATAATAAAGCACTAAAAAGATAAATAATAAGAGCTGCATTTATGAAATTAAAATGAATTTTTAGTAACTTTATGGGCTTATATGCAGCTCTTCCACAACCTATAATAATAAGATGATAACCGCCAATAGGCTTAGAAACTGAGGAAGTAGACGCATTAATGAAGCAAGAGACACAATAAAAGAGAATTATATTGTTGAGATTAGTCCCGGGAAGATACCCAAGATTTACACCATAAAGAAAGCAATAAGACCAACAGAATTAAGAATAATCCCAGATAATAAATGAAGCTTCTTAAGGCACTTTAGGACAAGAATGAAGCATAAGATCTAGATTCACGGCTTAATAGAGCGTGTAGACAGGGAATCCCAGATCAAGAATCTAATCTCAGATACAAAGAAATGATGAAATAAGAGAAGTAAACTATAAAGAGGAAATCCTTAGAAATGACAGGAATAATATGATTGTAAATGAAAGATAATAAGATTGCAAAGATATGAGAGAAAGAGATAGCATTAACAAAGAATTAAGAAAATTCCATTAAGATAATACTAAAAGAGAATACAGAAGTTATAATAATAACAACTTTATGGAGCTACATACAAGCCATTATTCACCAAGAAATAAGAGAATTAATATGAAGTAAGCATTAGAAGACAAGGCCATGAGGCTGAGAACCAATCATGAAAGCTTAAGTCAAGGATGAAGACACTAAACCCTTAATAAATACCAATAAATATAATAAAAATGAAAATAAAAGAGATTTAATCCATAAAGAACAAAGAAAACAAGAATAACATAAGATAAAAACCATTCAGAATTAAATCTATTTTCATTTTTAGAGGCTTCTGCCGACAAGAACACGAATAAATAATGGGTTTAGGGACGAATGATAAGCCGCGTAAGCGAGCGAGAGGTGCAAGAACTGGATAAGGGTGGACTGGTAATCCCTAGTAATGGATGAAAGAAGTAAATCTTATGTGAATTGGGGCTTACTTGCGACGAAAGAGTGACGAAAGAAGCCGTGTAACCCCCAATTATCTGAGACAATCCAGCGGTTGATGCTAGATTCACAGCCTATTATTATTGTCCAGCCTTCACGGGTTAAAGGCGGTAGGGGTAAGGAGAGTAAGCCTGTCGTAGCAAAGCATTCTCGATTCCAAGTCTTGTATGGGACACTCCAGCCTTAACCGTGTATCCTAGAGTTATGATCACAAGTTAATAATTCCTGACTTTATTATGCCTAAGTTAATCCAAATAGTTGACTTCCTATCACATTCACAGCCCATGCGGGCGCATAAACACTCATATTATTCAGGTTTTGAGAGACTTTGTTAGGCTAATAGGCTGTTACACTCGTGTTCAATAGTCCTCACTTCTTCAGTCTCATGTTCATGCACCCGTCTATAAGGCATAACCGGTGTTACCCAAAAACCAATCCACTTACAACCGGTTCATGCTTAATGTCATAAAATCAAGAATTATATTGTGTTTTCCTGTCACTCATTTCTACCTTCCTTTCACATATCTTGTTAGGGCCAATCATTCCCCAATATCAATAATATTTCTTATTTTATGCTAATTTCCTATTAATATTGCCTTTTCCTTCAATAATAATTCAGTTTTAATGATATTTATTTGGATTTCTTCTTATTTTATGATTATTCATTGGTTTTTGACTTACAGTATTCTCCTATTTTATTTATCTGGGATGGTTGGCACTAAGAATCTCTTAGAAATCCCTTAATATTTGCATTTATTATCTTAATTCTTTGTTTTTATTATTTTAAGGGTGTATTATTAACCAATAAGTTTACAATCTTAATATTTCTTATGTTTCTAATATTTACCAGGTAATTTGCTATCTGGAGTTCTATCTGGGGGTTACAACCTTGCCTTTTTCACTAAGAATTACTTAGAATTTCTATTATTAAAGGTTTATATTATTTAGATTTTATTGCTCCTATCTTATCATTCTATCTGGATTTATTTGGTCATTACAACCGCTGGACTGTCTTGGTCTATAAAGTGAATTAAATTTCTAATATCTTCATCTTTGTTTACGGGAATTATTATTATATGATTATTATGGGATTATTCGTCTTATCTTTCTATTATTATTGTTTTTATGCAGTTTTAATGATTTCCACCTTTAATTTCCTTTGTTAATAGGCTTCAGGATCTAGGATTCTCTTCTTAGTAATGCCCAATGACTAACCGTTCATTCCAGGTATTTGGATGTCCAATGCCAACTTTTCATTTATACGCTTCTATCTTCTTATGTGTATCATTCTCTTATTTTGGGATAATAACTCTATCATCTTCGTCTTCTATTGTCATTCATTAAGGTTTCTTGGTTATTGGCCGTAGCAGGACTTTTCTCATCTGGTATACTCTTGTGGCCTTGTATCCTTACCAAGAAACCAATTATATTATTTGTGTGGTTCATTCGTCTGGTGGCAAGCATAATATTATTATAATTCTATTTTTATTGTTCTTTACGCTCGCTTGCCACCAAGGAACCACACAATATAATATAGTATTTTAAAGGTATTTTATGATATCTTTTGGTCTCTTGGTACCTTCTAGGACTGGGATAACCTTGTCAGCTGCCATCCGGGTAACCTTTCGTCCACTAACTGGCTGGGTTCATTGTCCAACCTTAAGTCCCAGAAACGAGTGGGCAGGAGTAAGTCAGTCTAGGGGCGCCAGCGGGGATTATTAAGTGGATGTAGAAACCAATAGTAATAATAAGATTATGACCGTTACCAAAGATTACCGAGAATTCTATCCGCGTGTACAACAGATACAAATGAAGAAGTAAACCTTAAAAGCCGCTTGTACAAGAGACTCATGACGGAAGAAACGACAATAAGATAGCAATAATATGCCAAAGATAATAAAAATATTAAGAAATTTCCAATAGAATAATTCTTAATGGTTGATTTTACAGGAGAAATAACTTTAGAATGGAATTAATGAAGCGGTAAGTCCAAAAGCAATAATAATCCTTGGAAATGCGGGTCAGGTGATTGGACATTAGGGGTAACCGCAGGATTAATTAAGTGATTTTAAGAGAAAGACACAATAAATGTAATAAAAATACAAATAATTATGGGATACAAAAGGTATTAATAGAGACCAAGATACCCGAATGGCCAACAAAGATAACACAGAATTAGACCAGCCCACGAGAGACAGATAAGACCCGACAATAGAAGATTAAAAAGATATAATTAATGGTTTATACCCAAGAACATAAATAATAGATTTTATGACCTTCATTTACCCAAAATAGAATAGAATTATACCTGTAATGCAAAGAATAAGACAAAAAGAATGAATGGAGAGATATAAATGAAGGTTTTACAGGAGATAATATTAGTAAATACAAATAATATAAATGTAATCTTCTTGGTAACTGACATAAAAGAGAATTAGAAAGTCATAATATGCTGTACCACCAAAGGAAACAAGAATATAATTGATAATGAGAGAAGAAGCTGCACTGGTAACGGATAAGGTCGGAAGGTTGGACCTCTCTTTGGCCTTACTGGGTGATCTTGTCCTCAGATAATAGGCTGGTTACCGTCTCTCTAGCCAAAAAGCCCACAAAGAATTCATGCTTTTTGGCCCACAAGGGATTATTAAAGGTATAGGACGTGTGAGACGGTTAGGCGAGATATGGGTGAAGGAGTGTGGGGGTCCCTAGGGCCAAGTAACTCACAAAAGATTCTTGTAATGACCCCCACACACGCCTAATAATCCAAAAAGTAAGATCGCGGGACCTTTGTAGCAAGCCATGATGGAGTGTTCCCCCGTTAACCGTGCTAGAGATCAAGGATTATTAGTCTCTCCTATTAGGCTGGAAAGGTTAACTCCTGTAAAATACCCACCAAGAATTCATTTAGTTTTCTTGGATTTCTTTCTTTCTTTCTCTGTTTCCTTTCACATATTAACCATTAAATTTACATTTCTTATTTATTACATAGAATTAAATCTGTTATCATTTTCCTCTTATACATTCTATGTTATGGTCTTCATCTTATGTAGGTTCATTATGTGACTTACAATGCAATTATTATTAGTTATATCTTTTAATGAATTAATTAATAAAATGCATTTCTTAAGGTTCTTTGCTAAGTAACCAACCATATAATTCCCTTCTTTCTTGGTGAAAGGCATATTATTACTCTCTTATCTTTCATTTTGGTCTATTATCATATCTTAAGGGTCTATTATAGATTCATTCTTGCTATCTTCATTCATCTTTCCCTTAGAGAATCCTATTGCATTTATGATTTCCTTTCAGTTATTATTAATTATAAAGTCATATTATCTTGTATTGGCCATATTATTATCTTATGTGCCTCGTAATCAAAGAAGTCTTCATTCATAAACTGCCAAGTGACTTTATAATCTCTAATATTTTCTATCTTCATCATTTAATGTTATTTTTTAATGTTAATGATCCCTAATAATGCTTTCTACGTGAACTTGTCGTGTCTTATACGCTCTAAGGATTATATCTTTTGGGTCTATTTGGCTCATCACTTTATAATTTATTGTTTACATTCTGGTTGGTTCTTGTGTTTACAGTTAATATTCTTCATTTCTTTCTTATTTTAGTTTCAGCTTTAATGGTTTTCATATAATTGATATCTTTTAATATTTGCTTTTAATATCTTCTTTTAAGTGATTTTTAATGATATTTTATTGTCTCTTGGTGTATACGCTCTCTTAATCTTACAGTTACCTCTCTTATAATCAGTTATTTTGTTGGTCTTTATGCTCCATTCAGGTATTTTGTCATCTTCTTTGCTCTCTTCTCACAAATAATCTCATTAATCCTTAGAATTACTTTCCTTTCGTCATTATAGGTGGCTCATGATCACATCTTCTGGTTCTCGGGTAAGGCTGGCTCCCTAACAAGAGTAATAACTGGAGTTTTATTGCTTACAAGAGACAAGAATTCTCTCGGTTTAATCGTGTACACTCTAGATTTAATATGTGACAGGTAATTTCCTTCAGTTATGGACGGTTATGCCAAAGAACATAATAAAAACATAACATAAATTATATAATCCTGCATTCATAATCCTTGATAGCGAGGGATAGTTGGTAATGAATGAAATGAACCAGAACACGAGACTAGCGAAGGTAAAAATTATGAATTCTTTGTTACAGGGGTTACGGTGGATGTGCTAAGGGTCTTGGAAGGGCTGGTGTAAGGACTAGAATTACCTGTCATATCCTGTACCAACCATCCATTGTATCCTCCAGCGCTTGCCCACTGGACGCAAGCGAGCGTATGGAGTGCTGACAATAGGCACGAAAGGACAAGCGAGTGAAGCGGCATGTGGCAAGCCCCAAAAGGACGAGAGACTGGCCATTACTAAGAAGCGTGGAACCTGAGACTCATTCCCAGACAGCCACAATAGGATGACTTCCTCCAGGTATAAGGCTGATAAGGTCCAAGCTCTAGATCCAGCGGAATAAAACACAAGAATATTAACAGTAAAAAATATTATTAATTCTACATTCTATGCTTCCTTCTTGGAATTCTATAAAAACCTTCACTAATAAAATGATGAGTTACAACCTATAACCTTCATTTATACAGCCTTTTGGTCGTATCTCGTTAACGTCTCACACCTCCCGCTAGGCGGGGCCCTATTATATCTTCTGGTGGGCGTCGCAAGCGTGAGAGGACGACAAGCCTGTGGACTGGGTAAGTTGGACCTTCCTTGACTTATGATTGAGGGTGTGTGTGTGGTTGGGGCAAGGCACGAGCCGCTTGGCGGCTTATTCCCCGAGTGCCTTGCACCCACACACCACCCATAATAATCCCTAATAATTACGCTTGCTTCGCATCCTATAAATGAAGAGAATATTGTGTGACTTTTGTTGTCCCTTATGGCGAAGCAAGCATAACTTTATAATTATTAGGGATTATTATTGGCCCATAGGCCCCGCTCACTCACCTCTCTTCCTTATGCCACGCGAGTGGAGTGAGCGTGGAACCTATGGAAGGCATTGGTTGGGGCCTTTTCACTTACGGCCGTCGGTCTAGCGACGCATATTCCCTTGTGCTAGCGTGGCAAGCCTGGCGTAAGTAAGCCTTAGTAACCACTCAATCAAAGAAAATTAATATTTTTATAGCTTTTGTGGTTACTAAGCCCCTATAAAGAGAGAAATATTGGCCACTGATCACGAGCGAAGGACCTTGACCGCCTATTGGATGATAAAGTCATGACACAAGTTACCTCAGATATAAACCTATAAGATCAAGAATCCTGGATATGAAAACAATATTAACTGATGAATAATAAAGTCATTCTTGGTAACTGATCCCCAAGTTATGACCCAAGAGTAACACCTTAACCCCTTATCCGCTTCTAGGACTTGATTGGGACCTTTAGCAAGAGAATGAAGCAGTGAATCCTTACCAAAGAATGCATAATGCATAAGGAAATACAAATAATAAGAATATAATCTCGTCTGCTGGATCTAGGAGCCACACAAGAGACGCAAGCAGACGACCCCATACACCCAATATTATTAACTTTTAGGGATTACTTGGGCTATTTGGCTTTATGAATGAAGGATTCTTTGATTTACAGGTTAATATTGGTGTATAAAGCCAAATAGACACATAAAAATAGAATTATATTTGCATTATTACGCATGCCCAATTACACGTCCTACATCTTCCCACGCTTTATTCATTAATAATTGGGCATGCGCATGAAAGAAGTAAGTTGTAGGGGCAAATAAGTCACTAAAATCATTAATTTTATTGTTTCTTTTGCCAACCAGGGAATTTAATCCTTAATATTTGCCCCTATAAAGTTATTATTATATGATGGGTTAACACAAGAAAATCAACCAAGATGACCAAATAGCCTAGCAAATCCCAAATAAAAAATGAAATTTATTATTTTAGGGGATTTGTGGGGGCTATTTGGGTGTATATGGGTGGTGCGTCCTTCCGCCGCATGGCGGGCTCCCTTACACGCACCCAAGACACAAGTTACCTGTCAGGCCCCTACCTCGCTCATCCTTCTCTCGTTCGGGGGACGGCTCTTGAGGGCCGAGCCTAGGGACGAGGACTAGCTTAATGTCACAATATAAGTCATGACTTGGTAACGGGGAAAGGCAAGACCCTTAACACCTTCAATCACGAGTCACGGCTAGAGACCAAGGATCACGAGCTTAGAATATAGGATGATAAGATAGCAAGGTTATGCCACATTAAATCTCAAGATCTAGAATTAGTTGTTACCTTATGGCCAAAGACAGGCAAAAAGAATTAAAAAATTACAAATTTTATATTTATTTTTGCTGGTCTTTGGGGGCTTGCCCACTTCCGCTGCGCCAAGGGACGAGGACGGGAGGAAGGCAGGGCTGCCGCAAGGATATGAGACACGGTGTACGCGATAGGAAAGGCAAGGAGGAACCAAACAGCCTAACCTCGTCTTACACACTGGGACTAGAACCTGAGGATGGAACTGAGGGTGAATACCAGCCTATAAACCAAGAATTATATTGTATTCTTTGGTGCCTTCGTGACTAGACGGTTAGTACCTGAATGGCCAGGATAAGATCCCAAAGATAACATCAGAATATAATGTCCAGGTAAATACAAATAATAAAAGATATTAAAAATAATAGAATTCTTAATGATAACAATCTTATGTGAAAGGTATAGGATTAAGGCTGAAGAAGACAAGGATATGATTATAGAAGTAATAAGAATAAAGTGCCTTTTGGAAAGCAAAGAAGATTTTACACAGAATAAATTCATTAAAGATATTATAAGAGATGCAGATAATAATATTGTTTTCTTGGTCTACCGGGTCAATAACTGAAGCATGTGGATGTAACTGAAGGTAGAAACTAAGTAATAAAATGAATGCTTTTATGAAAGGAATGAAGGAAGCATGGGCCTTGAAGGCATAAGATGAATAATTAAGTGAATGAATGTAACTGTAAGGCAATAGAAAGCATAATACCTGTAAATAATAGATTTAATGATTTTAATGTGACTTACAATGCAATATTAATACAAAGTTATGCCAAGACACTAAGATAAGATAGTAATCCTATAAGAGAAAAAGATGCTACAGAATAAATATGAATATGAAGACAAATGTAAAGCCAAAGAAAGCTTGCTAAGAGACAACTAAATAAAGATATGAAATCTAGATAGAAAACAAGGAATTACCAATATTAATAGAAACATAATGGCATTTAAGAGATGAAAGAAGTGGATAGGGACCAATGAATCCCAGCAAAAAAATCATGAAATTTATGATATTAAAAGTAGATTTCCTACAGACGCATGCCAACTTTAAGAGATTTTAGGAGGGAATTAAGGAAGTTGTAGGAAGAGAAGCCTCTAAGAACCAGATTATTTGTGAGGATCCAACATTCCAGTGGTTCCCGGCATCTAAGAAGAGGTGGTTAGTCCTCGCCTTATACGCTGGAAAGGATCTTGACGGTGGAAGTAAGCCCCAGGTAAGACTCGTGTCCACTATCCGGCTGTTGACAGTGTGTCTTGGTGACCAACAATAACCTTCAATCACATAATGAATTCCAAGATTTATAATGAATGATATTATGCCAGCCTACGTTAGAAGTCCTTAAATTGCCTATAGAATTAGAAAATGAATGTCAACTGATGATGATCCAAGTAAGAGAGACCAGAAACTATAATAAATTCCCAGTTACCTACACCGGCTAGCAAATCAAGGTTTAAACCAGCTCATGATCAAAGAAGTAAGAGAAATAACCTAGTAAATCCCAGGAAAATAATCTCTGATAACCAGCATATAGAAGCAGAAATAAGTAAAAATAAATATTAATGGTTATAGGGCCCCTTGGGGACGCGAAGGCTGAAGAAACCATAAAATGAATTTATAATTGCTTTTTTGGTTGATTTGGCCAAGGGGCCCCCTAACAATAATAATAAAATGCCAATAAAAATAATGGGTGTAAACTTTAGAATATTGGAAATTCATATATTTTATAATTGTGGACTTTTTTATTGGCATTTAATTGAAATCTTATGGTTATTTATCTTTCTAGTCTTTTATTATTTTATTAGTCTTCTGGTGGCTCTTTTCACTCACCCGGGGTACCCGCACCGTAAACACCATACAAAATAATATTATTTGCTGCCTTCATGCCTCGTCTGTGGGGCTTTCTTAGTGACGAGGCCCATAAGCAGCATATAATATTGAGAATTAATCCCAAGATTTCCAAGATAGATAGGTGGTGACCCTTACCTCTAATAAAAATCATTGGAATTTCTGATTCATCTTAGGACTGGGGTAGACTCTCTGGCGCATACTCTGGTTCACCTTTCCAATAGCCTGACTGCCACATCCAATCACATGACTTTCCTCGGCTGATAGTGTCCTGACCAAGCATAACATGCCTTTCATCTCTCTAACTCTTGGTCCACAGCCTATGATTGCCCAAGGGAAGGGATTAGTGACCCCGGGGCCCCCTCACATAATATTCCTTTTGGGCACAAAGCAACAATAAAAGCAAAGAAAATTCTAAATTTTATTGATTTTATTTGGGCTTTGTGAGGGAAGGTTAGACAGGTGGTTAGAATCCTAGGCTTGGAGGTGAGACTGAATGGCCATGAAATCTAGTCCCAGCTGCAGCGGTAAGACTATTGAAAAGACGAGTCTTATCCAGACCAGGCGTTAACAGTCCTTAGGTTCCCCAAAGACCCACCAAAACTCAATAAAACTTACATTTTTAATGATTTTTGAGTGTCTTTGTGGCCGTCGCAAGCGTGTTAAGGATGAAAAATCCAGGTTTTATTATTGAGAAAGGGTTAAGGCCGACAGTAAACCTCAAGATATAGATAGGATATGGATGATAAGATACTAAAAATAAAAGAAATAAGATTATTAATAAGGCCCGTCAATCACAGGAAAACACTAAAATATAATAAAATACAAATAAAATATTAAGATTGACGGGCTAGCAAAGAGATAGGAAGATAGAAGTGAATGGTTATAGGAAGATAAGACTCTAAGCCTAAGATAACTGAAAACATGACATTCAATCAAAGAAAGATGGCAAGGAACCTAAGGACTGTGAATGAAGCATTAAATTGAATCATTATAGGTGGACTGTGAACACGCGGATAGATCTTGGGCATTGGATACAGCTTAATATTGGATAATAATCCCTTAAAATACTAATAATCTTTTGGGCGTACTAGAGCTTACTAGAAGGGAACAAGAAAGTCTTGCCTCAGATACACGGATAATTACAAAGAAATAATAAAAAAGAAGAGTGTAATGGGCCAAGCCACCTAAAAATCATAAAATTGCAATTTATTTTAGTGTGTTTAGTGTCCGGTGGCTTGGCTTAAGAGAAGTAAACCTTAGAATTAATGCTGAATAAAAGAAATAATTACAAAGAAGCAAAGAATATGATCAATAATAAATTAACAATAGAAATATAATAGATGCATAAGATAAAAAGCATTCCAAGAGACATAGCATAGAAGATAGAAGCATATTATAGAAGAATAAAGATATTTTAAGAGAGTTATGCCAATAAGAGAAGTAAACACTAGAATGTACAAGAGGAAAAGGTAGGACAGGAATGTTGATACAGATAATAATATTAATATAAAAATAAAAGCATAAGATGAATCCAAATAAACATTCAAGATTAAAACCTTTTGTAAACTAAGAATTAATTCAACTTTAATGTGATTCTGGTGGCTCTATATCTGAGGACTTAATCCCTGACACCTTACTAAGATAAAGATATACTTGTAGAAAAAGATAGGAAAGTTATTCCTGATCCAATAGATGACAGGGAATTCCAGGAATGAAAAGAATCTGGAAAGGATGGGATTCTTCTTGGCATAAGATTAAATCCTAAGAAATGCATTGGGGAAAAGGTAAGAAGAA
>Ga0099818_1202005_pt1 | contig 16211 bp, 5 predicted proteins | sample SidCnscriptome_3_FD_81133 | JGI IMG/M metagenome (GOLD analysis project Ga0099818, IMG submission 81133) | Metatranscriptome of coral microbial communities from Puerto Morelos, Mexico - Siderastrea C C metatranscriptome (Eukaryote Community... | ecosystem: Host-associated > Invertebrates >... | reverse complement strand
AATTATTAGGGGTTATAGAAGCCAATGGACTGGATTATAAGAGAGAAGAGAAACCAAAAGACTAACAAAATAACTATAAAGTGTTAATTATTAGAAAGGAATGAAGGAAGACCACAAAATCAATAGGCTTTCTAATTGAGAATTTTACAGTTGTGATTGGTTATAGAAGAGGTTCCAAGTAAGAAAATAATAGTAATTCTAAGTGAAAGATATGTGAAAATAAGATTAGATTCATTGCTAGGGAGAAGTAACCTCAAGAACTAGAATGTGGAAATCCTTGGAATCTTCTTGGGGACAGACGGTAGACACTAGAAACTAAAATAAGAGATAGAAAATATGAAGCTATTATAATGTCAATAATCCTGGGAATCAAAGGTATAATCACAAAGAAACTAGCAAATACTAAAATAAAAAGATATTATATTCACGGATTAAGAGGGATAGCCAATAGAAACAAAGATGAAGATATGACCATAAGAGAGAACAAGATATTAATGTGGCCCGTGGGCTACAGCCGCTGCGTAAACACTAATAAAAATATTAGATTTTATGATTTTCTTGGTTATTTGTCTTAATTATTTCTTATGTGTGTTTCCCTGGCCCTTGGGCACTTGCCATGCATTATTCATTGATTTTTGATTGACAAAGCTCCAAGGAAGAGAGACAAGTGCCCAAGGAAACACACAAGATAAATTATTAAGAGTTTTTATGATATTATTTGGTAGGTGCTTCGCCCCAGCACGCGGGACGCGTGGGCAGGGAAGGAGATGGAAGTGCCCCAATAATCCTAAGTGAATCGTATGTTAATGTGTGATCCTAAGGCACTATCCACCTCTAATGATTGGCCGTGACTTACCATTCTCTCCTTACTTGGCCAAAGAAGTCTTGCCTTATGATCAGCTCCATTTCTAATATCTTTGTATTCATCCGGGCAACCAGTGTATCTGGAGGTTTATTGTGGGATTCTGTGTCCTAAAGTCACCCAATGAATCTAGAATGTTATCTTCTTGGACATTATGCGTCAACCGTAAGTTAGGAAGTCTTCTTGGGTATCTTCCCCGTCTATTTGGTATATGCTGTAGATGAAATCTTCTTAAAATCCATAAAATTCTTCACTTTTGGACACTTCTTTGTCTTCTAATTAATATAACTTTCTATCTTATATCTCTGTAAAATCCTTAATAATTATTGACTTTCTTCTTCACATTCTGTAGCATCTTCCTCTTGCCCATAACAGGGATTTTATCTTCTAAGATTCTTTTATTTGCATCTTTCTCTTATTTTAGTTTAGTTTGTATGATTTCTTCTATATCTTTATCTTTGTAAGCATCTCTTATAAGCCATTATAATTCTCTTTTTACATGTCTTTTATTACATTTATTGTCATTTCCATATTATTTTCTTATCTATTTCTCTGGTTTTTATTACTTTTAGTATCTTCTGGGTCTATTTTCTTACTTATAATATCTTCTTTTACATATCTTTTCCTATTGTATTCTTCAGGATTTATTATCTGGTGACCAATTTCCCCTAGAAATTACAATTGTTTTCTTGGATGCTTGCCAATCCTTGGAGGTTCCTTCGTCCATAAGCAGGGAAGGCTGGTAAAGTGACTTAAGATAATAAAATTGAGTGACTTATGGCCATAGAACACCTGCTAAGAGACCCAAGAAGTCTTTCAATCAAATGTAAACTCATTAATAATTCAATCATAATTTATGGTTTTTGGTACACATTGCGTCTGGTGTACACGGCCATCCCTCGTATCCTCCGCTCGCTTCTCTCGCTTGGGCGTAGCAGACGCTTACAAAGAAGATAATAATCCTGTGAACCCAAGTAATTACTAGAGGAGAAGATTCACCAGAAAGTATTATTAAGAGAGGTAACTATAGGATTAATAGAATTATAATAACTATAAAGAAATATTAATAAAATGACAATAGAATTAATTATATGGTTGGTCCCTTACAAAGAACTTAATAAAAGCATAAAGACCAATAACTGAAGGTGAAGAAAGGCATGTTAAAGATAGCAAAGATAATAGAATAAGAAGATTCCTGTCATAGAAAACTATAATAAATTCCATAAAAATGAGAGATAAGAGCAATAAAAACTCAATTATAACATATGATCCAAGTAATGAACCATTCAGCCGCAGCGTATAAAAAGATAGAAATCTTGGAAGTTATTGTAGGGGACTCTTAACCCGTTACCTGGATGATATGATCCTGAGGTTACAACTGTAAAATCTTCTTCACCTAAAGGTTACAACTTAATAATTTCATTTATTCTATGCTATTTTCATTTGGCTTTACAGGACTTTATAGTGTTCACTTTCTTTGATTGCCTTGCTGCCTTCACCCTTCTGTCGTGCTTTCTAATTGGTGAATCAACTTATTTGCTTCTTTGGTGTATCTTCCCCATTAATGAAGTCTTCTATCTCACGTAGGAAGCATGGAAGTTGTGACCCTTATTGACCAGCCGTGACCAATGATCATGAGTTTAGGCCTAACAGATTCTAACCTTCTATCTAGCTCCAGATACCATAAAATACCAATAGATTTATTGATTTTATGCATTAATATCCTGTCCAAGACCCACAATGGAAGGTTTTATTAATGGGTTTACAGCTGACGATATCCTCCTCCAATTATTGACTTGCTTCCACGGTTAAGGGCGGTAGGGCGTACTAAGACTCTCTCACGACTTTATCCTCTTGTATGACTTCCCGCCTACACTAACTTCCAATATCCTAAATAAACCATGCAATGTTAACGTGTGAGAGGCTTGTGGATCTAGATGGGTGATTACCGGGTGAACTCCTCATAAAAGATATTAAAGTTATAATTTTATTATTGGTATTTTCTAGTATCTTCAACAGTCTTTAGGTCCAAAGAATTCTCTATATTTAATTTATTTTATCTTATTTTATCATATCTTTTTAGTATTTTGCTCTCTTAATATTATTGTTTACATGAAGGTTTCTAGGTTTACTGTAGGCTTCTTCTCTCTCATAATTAGTGTTCATCAGTTACTAAGCATCAAGGATTATTAATCTTGCTATCTCATTTGTTAAGGATCTATTATAATGGTTTTTCCTATCTTTTGCTCCAGTTATTGAGTCAATTCTAAGGTTTATTGTCTCGCTTTACCCACTTACGCTGGATTCTGCATCAGATTTAATCTAGTTTTCAGGGATTTTATGCTTTATTCCGGCCTATTAACACAGTTACAACTTTATGATGCTAACTTCCAGCGGTGATCGTGAGTCTAGTTACGAGGCTGCTACCGTCGTGAGTCCACATATTATGATTGAAACCTTCATGAACAGAATCTTATTGGACCTTTAGAGCCTATTGTCTGGCTCCATTCCTTTCCTAACCATTCAGTCCCAATAATCTGATGTAACCTTCCAGGCACTTTGGTGGACTTCTTGCGTCTACATCTTGGGTTAAGGCAGAAGTGTACATGAGGTTGCAATGATTTCCTTTCGTCTATCTACCTGGGAATGAATCTTATGCTTGATATTGAGCGTGAACAGTGGACATTATTATTAACTTTTGTATAGTATTTCTTGGACTTATCTCTTTCTTTATTCATCATTTCTTAGGATTGTTATCATATCTTGTTCATATCAGGAATTTTATTATTGCTTTTTACATGAATCTATTAAGTTATATCTTTTCTATCTTCTAATAATCAAGGAAATTCTTGTCTCTCTTTCTCTATTATTTATGGGTTTCTATGGTAGGTTTACTTCTTGGATTTCATTCTGATGGTTCATATCTTGTGTCACCAGCCGCTATAATCCTATAATAATTTCTTGATTTTATATCCTTAATTCTGAGGGTTACAACCTTCTATTATGGCCATTACAACTTCTTTTCTTATATTATTTTAATAGTATTTTATAGTTGTAACCTTCAGTAACGGTCATAAAAGTCATGAAATCTTGATTGATTATATGGTTTATGGGGTCTTCTCGCGATTAGTCCCATCAAAATTCCTTAATAATCCCTGCACATTGGACGCGAGAACACTATTAATAAAGGTAGAAATCTTATGGCCATAACCTACTGTAACCCTCCATCCAGATAATTTCCTTGTGTCCAAAGGCTTGCTAAGGACCATCCACACGTTCATCTCTCTCTAAAATCAATAAATCTTGAATGTTTACTCGCGTTATCGGTGGTCAGTTTTTCTTTATTCTATCTTCTAAGCCTCTTGTACGTTCCCTCGCTTGTGGGGTCTCTTACGCGAGGGCCAATTAACATAAAATAAGACAAAATAAATACAAAAAATATTAATTGTTAATTTTATATCTTTATTTAGTTTCTTGGAGGTTCTGTTGACTCCTTGCGTCTATTGGATGACTTTCTACTGGCAATGTGAATCCTAAGACTTCTATATGGCCAAGAGTCACTGTAAAATCCTTTAAACTTATCTTTTTATATCTCTATTATCTTCTATTATGCTATTCTTCTTTGGTCACTTCATTATTAATATTGTATTTTTATATAGTTTTTATTCTCTTATATTATCTTGTTTCTCTTATTTTATGTATCTGGTGTTCTTCCTCTTGCGCAAGCGGCTTAAGAAGTTAATATTATTGGGTTTATAACTGAGGGGCGTCCACATGACAGGAATAATCTTTGCTTTTTTATTAATATTTTTACATATTATATGCTTCTTTCCGTCGGTAAACGTGAATTCCAAGAGTGATAAGGCCCTAAGAAGTTAATATTATTAGAGCTTCCACAGTTTATGCTTGAGGGACTTCCCAGGTGCCTTCATCCTTGCTTACTTGCCGCTACCACCATTCTCCTTGCCGAAGGCCCACAATATGCTTCAATAATATGCTAGCGCCAGCGTGACCCCGCGTCCCTTGTCGGGCGGCCATAAGGATTAAACCTACTGTAAGCGTCTCGTGACCAATGATCTCCTCCCAAAGTTCACGGCTGATTATTGTCTTCTTCTCTCATATCTTTATGATTGTTTCTTTAGTTTCATTCTTTATATGCAGTTATTATTAATGCATTCTTGTTGGATTCATTGGTTTCTTTGCTAAGGATCTTTATAAAGTTACTATTATTTTCTATCTTAGAAGCTTCTTGTATTCTCATGTCTTATATGCAGGTATAATTCTATTTTAAAGTATTTTTACAGGAATCTTTGTATTCTATTATCTTAGTTCCCTTAAGGGCCAATAATATGCTATGTTAATAATCTTTGCTTTTCTTAGGTGTTACTCTCGGGTGACTTGCTACCTTCATGAAGGATTACATTGCTTGCCTTTTGATTGCTAGTTTCTCAGCTTCTATCTTCTATCTCAGGATTTTTCTCTCTTAATGGGTCATCTTGGTTGATTTTCTTCTTAATAATGCATTAATAATGAGGGAGAAGGCGAGTGAACGAGCGGGATACTTGGGGATGAGTCTTAATAGAGGGAGATAAGGGGTGAGGAGTGTTGACCCACGGCTGGTGAACGAGAATGTGAGGAGGTTAGGCCCTTAGAATTCACTTATGATTCACTTCCTAGGACTGGAGGCGTGTTAAGGTCACAGGATTATTATCTGGTGTACGCAAGGTCCTAAGAAAGGCTGGGAATGCATGATCTTGTGAGCCTATACGCTGGTTCATTCTCCCTCGCGAGCCCCCATTATCCCTCACACTTGGCTCCCGAAGGTTATTATTATTGGTTATTTGGTGTATAGGGTGGTGTCCGGCGGCATCCATTCCCGGAGGCTGGTGTGGCCGTCTAGCCGCCTATTGGACACCACCCATAAACCAAATAATATAATTGTATTCTTGTGGCCGTGTGAATGAACCTAATGTAGCTGCATATAATAGAAAATTTCATTAAAACTTCATTAATAATATGGCACATGCAGCTACATCCATTCACACTGCCACCCCAATAATAAACTGTCAAGGAATTTTAGACATTACATTGACTTCCTACCGACGGTTACCAGTGTTCACACGATTCTATCCTCAATGTCTGGCTGTGAAGGAGTGTTCACTCGTCTTCTTTGGACATGCATTCACACTCCTTTCGTCAGTTTACACGGTTAATCTTATATTATTAAGGGATTTAAGGGCTTAATGGGTCATCAGAGATTACGATAGACCGAGAATGAGAGATAGATGGCCCCAAAGGAAGGTAGAAGTAAACCTTCATGGCCACGCGTGAAGCGCGTGCAGGATACAATTAAAGGTTTAAACCCACCAGAACTTGAATGAAATGATAGGGAAGGAGTCTCCACGCCAGTTCTTTCTCTTATGTGTCTAGGATTATATCTTCTGGTACAAATAACTTCCTAGATTTCCAGGTTATTCCACTTACAACTTTCATTTCCTTCTTTATTCGCCCTTATGGCTTACTACATCCTCTGTTTCCAATCTACATCTTTCTCTTTTATTGTTTACTTGCTTCCTTAGGGCGAATAAACTCATGTAAAATTCACTTTATATTAATTCTATTATGCTTTATTAGTATTTTTGTCTTCATTTCTCTCTTAGAAAGCCTTCTATCTTATAATTCTCTTAATAATCCTTAGTGAATGCTTCTGTCTCTCATTATAAAGTCATATTATGCATCTCTTATAATTGCCTTTTCATTTAGTATTTTAGGGTTTTCTGTTACCAGCCATTCAGTTTCTACGTGAGAAGTCCACAAAACCTATAATAATTCCTTTCGTGTGTAGGCCAAGCACCCGCCGTAGGGCCACATAAGCACATAAAATTACATTTTTATTCTGTTCATTCGGGTGCTTGGATGCTATTATTAAAGGTTTATGTCAGGAGGAAGTCTCCCTCAGATTCATTCTAAAGTTGAATCACAAGTCCCTAGGCTGGTCAATAAATCTCTTGGCTTACACGTTACCAGCGCTTCCCACGTCCCTTGAACGAAAGGATGACTGGCAATAAGAGAATTATATGGGCTCTTGGCAGTTAATAAGCCTCTTACCCCTACCATAACTCAAGACCCAACCCTCATCAAGATCCAAAATTGGAAGCAGTTATAGGGCCAAATAACCAAAGAAATAAAATAGTTTTTACTTTTATGGTCCCTTGGTGGGTTATTTGGCCAAGACACAAGCATAATATCTGGAGAATAAAAGTCATAACCTTACCATCTTCTCCCGTCACCAAAGAAGTCCAGATAGAAAACTTCCTAGAAATGGCAAAGAGAATCCAAGAAACCTACATAAAATAGAATAATTCTTGATAATAATAATATGAATTACATGGATTTCCAAGTTACCTAATGCCCAAGAAGAGTGAACGAGTAGACGAAAGAAGTGGATTTCTTAGGATTATTGGGGATCATTAAGCATAAATTCAATAAAATATATTATTTGCTTGGTACATTAGGTTCATCTTTTTGGCTTAATGATCCCCTATAATCCACATAATAATTCTATTGTGTTTACTGACTCGTCTGTGGGCGGGCTTAATGGGCCATCATAAGTCTCTTGGTGTAGGCCCGCCCACGTGGCAGACGAGTCCCATAAACACATTAAAATAGAATTATTATTGTTCCTGGAGCCTTGTGGACGTCTCACATAAGAGATTATTGTTGTCCTTGGCCAGTTATTCCTCTTCCACAAGGCTCCATAACAGATAATTAAGTCATGAGATTGATGGTGTACGAAAGGAAAAGGAAAGGTTAACCGCTTCTATCCTCTGGTGTCTGGGTCTTGTCGTGCCTCCTAGCCCCTCCACCAGGCTGCCACCACCCAAGCCTCCTATATTCTCTTCCTTAAGGCACTTCATTCATAATAGGTGAAACGATGTAAGCTGATTGGGTCCTAAAGATACAAATTAATCCTGATAAGAGCCTTCAGAAACTGAGAAACCTTCATTAATAAAGTGAGTGACAGTAAATAATAGAATAGAATATTTTACAGGTTTTGTGAGTGTACACACGGCGGCTGAATGGGTTACACCTTCCATAGAATGCATTATTATTGAGTGATTCCCCGTCCCTCGGCAGCCAGTCGATTGCCGGAATGAAGGCTTCATGGTTGGTGTCCTCAGGTTCTATCTGGGAATTACCAGTCATTCTTGGGTTCATGCTTCATGGATTAAGGCTTCTGGTACGGGAAAAGTCCCCAAAAGACAAAAATAATTGATTTTTTAGAGACTTTTTAGGGACTTTTCAGCCATTATGGGCGAGGAAGCTTAGAAGGAGTGAGCAAGATCCTGTAGCGGGACATTAGCAGCTGTGGACCAGTGGACAAGAGGCTTACAGTATGCTCCAAATAAGATAATAACTGTAAAAATCCTAATAAATGAAATAAATTCCTGGAATTATTAATGAAAACAGAACCCAAGTAGAAGGGGATAGGAAGACAATGTTAACTTCTGTAGGTGGACAAGACTCTGATGCGGAAGGTAAGACGAGTGTTAACCAGCCAATATAATCACAAAAGATATAAATTATTAAGTTTATTGGTGCTTTTGGTAACTAAGATAAGAAAATTAATATAAATTTAATAGTTATTGAAGGTAAAGGCAAAGAGAATGAACAAAAGCACCAAGAAACATTAATAATAGATGATAAAGTCATGAAATCTGAGGTAACTTTAGGATTCTAAGTCCTGGAAACAAGCATGAGACACTTAACCCCTGATCCATAAGGACGAAGGAGAGGCGGATAAGGCCCAGAAAGTGGTAACAGAATCATATTGGCTTATAAGAGAGGTAAGCACTGGTAACAAGGAAATATAAATGAGTTTATGGTGGCTTACGCCCAAAGGAACACTAATAAGAAGATAGCATAAAGAAGAAACTATAAGAAATGTAAATTAATAGAAATATAATAGGAAATGCAAATAGTATTAATAATAGAGAAAAATCCTGGAGAAGACACTAAGATAGCAAAGAATATTAATAAAATGAACCATTATAAGAGAGTATTAACAAGATAGAATTAATGAAATGGCAAGTTAGTATTAACAAAGAATCCAAATAGAAGAAGATGGTACCCGCCAGTTAATAAGATCAAGAATTATTGATTTTAAGGAAGCATAAGAGAGTAATAATCCTGTAAACAAGAGAATAGAGGCAGATAAAGATAGAAAAGTTATTAATAGAGAATGGTAAAGAAGGAAATAAGAGAGTAAAACCTAAGATAATAATAATAGCATAAAGAAGAATCCCAGAGAATATTCACCAAAAGATACTATAGAAAGCATAAAGATATAGAAGATTTAATCCTTGATATAGAACCAAAAGAACTAAGAAAGTATTATTAATGAAATGTCCAAGAACTAGAATAACTATAAAGAAAGACAGAAAATAGAAATCTTATTGATAGGGACCAAAGGTTAAGGATATGATAACAAAAATAACACAGAATCCCTTACAAGAGACGACAGAAGTGCGAAGGAAATCTCATTAACACAGATAACAAATAAGAATTCCTGCAAAGATACACATAAACCCAAATAAATAACATGAAAACTATAATAGATTCATGAGAGAGAACCTGTTATCCTTGCTTCCGTCATGATGCGTCTTTGGGAGCAGTTACTAAGAAAGACCGACAAGAACCTGCCTTCATCCACGCGTTTACTCGCGCTAGCGTACCAGAAGCAACTAATAATAATTGGTGAGACGTGTACATGAGATTGATAATAGAAGAAGTTGTGACACCTAGACTGGAGAATGAAAGTAGGAACTAGATTATAAGCCAAGACAAGACACAAATGAACAATAGAATGGAATAAATGAGATATAATTGCAAAGTTATTAATAAAGCATAATATGATAAGAGAATTAATATGAACCAACCAAAAGAAACAAGATTAATGATTAGAGAGATAATTGGCAAAGAGTCATCACAAAAGATATCAGAAATTATTATTGATAACATTCCAGATTTAATATGTGCCCTTAGAAGATATCATTAGCATAGAAACAAATAAGAAAAAGATGCAGCGGTTGATGTGAGACACTGTGTCCCAGCTCCATAAAGTTGTTATCCTTGTCATTCCCGTCCTTTCCAGCGGTTTACTTGGGTCTCCTTCTCCACTTACTAAGGCTGCACTGTCCAAGAAGAATGCAAGCTTATCACTGTTCCCGGATCTTAGTGGACTTCCCTCCTTACCAGCCTTCATGGCCCCCTCTCGCGACGGAAGGATGAAGGAGCGGAGGAAAGGGGCACAGAAGGCAAGGTAAGACCCAACCTGACCAGATCCATTGGAAAGGTCCAACATTCCTGTAATAATAGGGCCCAATAAGCCAAAATTCCTTAAAAATCCCATTAAATTTTGGCTTCTTGGGGCTTTTAAGAGACTTTATGGTGGTGGAAGGCAGCATATTATGATTGAAAATTAATTGAATTTATGCTTAATGCTGCCTTCCCCCACCTTCATCCACCAAGCAAGGCTTGGGGCCCCGGCCTGCGGCAGCATATTCCTCACTTACACTCACCCCCGGGGACCCCAATAAGGATGAAAAAGTTGAAGCTGTATGGTAATGTGAGAGGTAAGACCCAGCCAAAGATAGGATAATAGAAGAGAATATAATAAGAAAGGAAAACCAAATAATAACAAGATACACAGATTAGAAATGGATAAAGGAAGAAGTAATTATTAGAAGTTATAGATTTAATCCTAAAGATACTAAAGAAACAAATAAATTATAAAGTGTTATTTACCTGAAAGGAATATTAATAGAGAGATATACCCAAGATAATAAACCACAAGATCTAGCATAATAAAACACCAGAATAAACCTAAGAGATGACACTAAATAAGAGAATCCTAGACAAGATAAGATTGAATCCCTTGTGAATAAAGCATTAATAAAAGACAAATAAAATAATAAATTCCTATATTTTTAGGACACGAGAACCAAGAAGATGACACGATAGAAGCGATAACCGCTGGTCACAAATGATGGATGGACGAGAGTAGTGGGAGAACCTGAGGGGCTTAGAAGGGCAAACCAGCCTGTGGATCAAAGAAAGATGAACCGGATAATGGAAGTAGAAATCACAAGGCACCTAACAAATAAGAAAAAGATGCACCGGATATCCCAGAACTTTAAAATAGCAAGATTATTAACTCCTGAGAATGGTCCATTAAGGAAGAATTAAGCCAAAGAATGCAGGAAATGAAGGTTAACACAAGATAGAAGCATATTAGGCGAAAGGAATGCCAATAAGATACATTTAATGAAAGAAATAAGTAATAATAAGAGCAAAAACTAGAAACTAATTAATAAATAATGAAGAACTTTAACATTATAATGGCCAAGTGGCCCCAGATAAGAGACTTTAAGATACACCAAAATACCATTAGAAGATAGAAAAGATAATGAAGAAATCTATAAAATTTAATGATTTCCATCATTTTAGGGGATTTTACAAGAGTTTTAACTTCTGGAGACACAAGGGCCAGATACTGTAGGAGCAAATAATATAGATTTTATAGTTATTGGTGGAAGGAACCACAGCATATGATAACTGGAATCTTGGAAGAACTGGATGGTAGCAGCTGACAAGGTTCCCGCCTAACAAATGCAATCTCAGCTTCTATCGCCTTATCTGGGACAAGATAACCCCTGACAATAGGATTAGAATGATAACCAGCCAATAGAAAACTGAAGATATTATAAATTCATATTTAATAGAAGATTGCAAAGAAGCAAAGAAATAAAGAAATGAAGAAGTTAACATTAGAATGCAAAGATATCCAAAAATAAGATAATTATCAGATAAATATAATGTGAAAGGAATATTAATGTAGAAAGAGAATTATAAATGAAGGTTTAATACAAAAGATATAAGAAAATAATATTAATAAAGAAAGACAAAAATCCTCTAAAACTATAATAATAATATGCGCGATAGCGCCACAAGAACTCATAAAATGAATGGTTATGGGAGGAGGTTAGTGGTGGAAGTGGCACAATGAACATTCAATGGACGGTTGTGGCTAGAGAAGATGACCCCAAAAGTCTTGAATCTAGAGCTTACACTGCCACATCCATGCACTCTTCTTACCTTCCGCTACCTACCACGTCCATATCCTTCCCCACTTAGTAAGCTTCTGTATGGCGGAGAGAAGGATATTATTGGGTCTGGTTAATACTCTCCTCCACTGACCCGGTTATCGATTTCCAGATCTTATGTATGTGGCTGGGACTAATAATCTCTTCTTCTAAGGTGCCATGCAGGTTTCACTTATTGGATTTCCTGTCACACATTATCATTTCTTAGGTCTCATCTCATGAGTTTATTATGTGTTGTGGCCCATTAAACCCTCATAGAATTACCAAAAGTCACTTTATAATCCCTTACACTGGGCCACATTACTCTCTTCCTTCCGTCAATATGCGTCGCTAGACCGGGGAGCGGCAATGAGCGCGGAATGGAGGATAGGTGGGATGACTTCTCGGTTCTAATTCTCAGGTTTATTTTCTTCTTTAAGGGATTTTATGGTGGTGTGATTCTCTTGTTAATAGTCTTCCCTCTTGGCCGAAGGCTCCCACCACCATAAAACCCCATAATAATACGCTTGCGACGGCATCCAAGAAACAATCAATAAAAAATATAAAGAATTTATGATTTTTATTGGAGTTTCTTGGGACCCGTGAGTAACAGCCTGGCCGCCTTACCCCTGTTAACCCACATCCCCGATCCCGAGGCTCATGTTCATTCACCTCTAGATCTAGGATGTGATTCTAAGGTTAACATTGTAAGTCTATTGGGTCCAACCACCGATGGCCACAAAGAAGTCATGATGGGAGATAAGGGTGGTTGGACGTGAATATTAGTGTTACCTTTGTCACCAGATAATACACTTGTAACCTTCTCTCCGCCCAAATAGCCAAAAACCTGCATAAAATCAATAAATATTATGGATTTTATAGGGTTTTGTCGGGCTATTTGGCCATAACAGAGAATTAAATCCTAGATTTGTAAGTGAATAATAGTGTTACCTTAAGGCCAAATAACAAAGAAATCCAAATAAAATATTAAGTTTTATTAATTTCTTTGGTTATTTGGTGGTGGGCCCTAAGGAACTCTCTTACGCCCACCCGTACACACGCGCCACCGCGTTTGGGGGCTGCGCCAGCCTATTCACATATAATAAAAGAAGCGTGTGAAGGACAAGAATTCCCTGTAATCAAGAGTGAAGACAGAAGTTGTAACACAGATAACCCGCCAGTTAGTAACTCAAGATATAGAAGATGGTACCTGTAGGAAAGGAAATCAGAGATTAAAAAATACCATTAAATTCACAAATAACTTTAGAAATATAAGAAATATTAATGTTATAGCGGCTGGCCCACCATAAGAAACAAAATAATAAAATGCGAGATTAATGGGCCAGCCTAATGAAAGAAGTAAGTAATGTGTATTATTAGAAGATAAAGTCAGGACAGAAGACGTAAGCTGTAAGGGGCCTAGAAGGTGAAACAGATGATGCAGTTACCGCTGGCGTGTACACAAGACTCATAAACCCTGATATACCTTAATAAATCTCCAAGAGAAAGAAGTAATGACAATGAGAGAAAGAGATGTAACCTTGGAACACCATAAGATATAATCTGTAAGCAATCAACATGACATAGAAACCAGAAAGTATTCGCAAGGAAAGGCAACAATGAATCCAAGATGACGGGTTACCAAAGCCTTTAATGACCAAGAACGCAAGATAATAAAGATAGGATTAGCAAAGACTATTAACAAAGAACACTAAATAAGAGAAGTAGAAACCCTTATAGAAGACGATAGAAGCAGTTAATAAGAGCAAGATAATAAAGAAAATCACAATAGAATGAATGGCCAGTACAAATAAATGATGAATTCAGAGATTTATGAAGTGATTTACACCAGATAAAAACTCATTAAGTTGTAACAGATAATAAAAGAAATATAATTGCCAATAGAATAAGAGAATTAACATTTAATATCAAAAAATAATGATATTATTTGGGGATTTTACAGCTATTAATATTGAAAATTAACAGAATTTATATTTCTTTATTTAGTTTATGGAAGGTGCCAAGCACATAATAAGAATGAAACACTTAAAAATTGATATTTTATTGAAGGAAATGTAGGGTCTAAACGGTTAGGAAGAAAGCCACCAGAAATGCAAGAACTAAGTTATTTTTGATTGGCTTTATAGGCGCTTACGCGAGGATTCTTAGTCTTGGGGTTAGTGGAGGAACCTTGGCACATACACACGCCTAATAATCCAATAAGAGAATCAAGCCAAGGGAAGGTAGAAACTAAGTTATAGATTGGTCATGAAGGCAAGATCCTGTTCAAGAAGCCTGGGAGATCCAAGTAATGACCAAAAGACTCTTATGCGGGGCCCTTGGCCCCTGTGCGAGGACACTATTAATTCAATAATGAACATGAGATTATATTGGTCACGGATTACGTCTGATGCAGCTTCCATTGTCAATAACCGGCAGTTACCATTCCCTCATCTAGGACGCTCCACAATAGAAGGTTGAATGTTGAATGGAGAAATCAAGGAAATGTAATCTTGAATGCTTACAATATGCTGTCGGGAATTCTCTTTGTCAACCAATCATAAAATCATTATTTTTATATTGTTTTCTCTGTTAATGATTCTCATTTCTTTGATCTTTAATGTTAATTTATTATTATTTCTTAGTAACTTCTTTGGTTAATGATCCTTGCCATGCTCACTTCATCCTTAATCTGTGATAGAAGACATTAATTCTCACATCCTAACAGCTCCACCCCTGTCATCACTTTAAAATACAATTATATTATTAGTGTGTATGCGTCGCTAGACCCCGCTCCGCAGGAAATGAACATTAGAAATGAAATTATTAATGCTGTAGGTGAAAGACCCAAAAAATAAAAGAAATTTAATTTTCTTGGGGCTTTCCCCGGTAGCAAGTGAGTGTAAAGATAGGATTAATTCTGAGGATCAAATCTCAGTTCCATTCAGTTACCTACTTTCCCCTCCAATAATGCACTAAAAAATCAAGAAATTTTATATTTTTTGAGCATTATTGGGCCCAAAAACCCACGCAAAAACCATAAAATAAGAGAATTTTAATGGATTTTTGCAGGTTTTTGGAAGGGAATCAGTGTTCAATCTTAGGTCCAAACCTTACAGTAGCCTCTTGTCTCACCTTCTCCATCTATTGGGTCTTGTGCTTGGGGAAAGCCCCGCATGGCGGCTGCGCCCAAGCCCCAATAAGAGGAGGGAGAAGGCCACAAGAGGGTTACCAGTTGGCTGGGACCTAGATCTAGAGCCACGACAGGTTAATATTGTCAGGACTTACGCTGGACGGTCTATTACCAAGAATTTATTTTATTATTAATGGTTAACCGAGGTAGAATGTCAACCTTCCTTTCACCCACTTGCGTCCACATCCAATCTCATGTTCTCCTTCCCTGTCAGTTACCTCTAGTCTCCCAAAGACACCCCAAAATTATTAAATTTATTGGCATTTTGGGGGGTCTTAGTAAGGTGAATCAGTGTTTAATCTAGTGAATCAAGGGTCTACTGTCATAGCCTGGTAAGGACAAGACCAATAAACTGACAGGAAATCTAGATCTCGGGTTACACGTTCCCTTCCTTAAGGCACCTTCATGGATTCGTCTGTTGGCCAAGGCGCGGGCATGATTGGAGGGAATAAGGCAAGAGAACACCCGCGCCAACAGACGAATAACACAACATAAATAATATAATTGAATCTTTTTGGGTGAGTGTAAAGACCGGGGGAAGAGGCCCTAGGAAGTGACGAATGTTAACATCAGATAATTTTATATTTATTGGTGCTTAAGGGCCTCTTCCCCCTCCATTATTCACTTTATAGTTTTATTGTGTGGGTTTATGTGGGTGTGTGGGAGCATTCTCTAAGCCATTAAGTCACTTACGCGGGCTCCCACACACACCCACACAATAAACCCCAAAGAAACAGCCAAAATAAATGATTTTTTAAGTGATTTTAAAGGCATTTTGGCTGGTTTCTTTGGCCATATCCTTACCATTCCCACCCATTCCCCAAGAACCCCCCATAAAATAACAATAAATTTTATTGATTTTAAGGGGTTCTTGTAAGTGGGAATGGATGTAGGAAGTTGAATCTTGAGGTTGATCCTAAGCCTTGGAACCTTCGGTGGACGGAGAACATGAGATTGCAAGTGAACAAGATTACATTGTATGCGGCTGGCGCTAGGACACTAATAACCCGGG
>Ga0099818_1121610_pt1 | contig 19268 bp, 5 predicted proteins | sample SidCnscriptome_3_FD_81133 | JGI IMG/M metagenome (GOLD analysis project Ga0099818, IMG submission 81133) | Metatranscriptome of coral microbial communities from Puerto Morelos, Mexico - Siderastrea C C metatranscriptome (Eukaryote Community... | ecosystem: Host-associated > Invertebrates >... | reverse complement strand
AATAGTTTCTTTGTAATTCTTTGGTTTTTAGTTTTCATATCCTTAATTTGGATAGGTGGTCAATTTCCTGTCGACAACTTTCTATCTTATGGTCGTATCTTGACATTATATTATTATTATTTTCTTATCTGTATCTTATTATCTTATGTGCTAGCGTCCGTCTGGCGGCATATTATTACTGAATTATTAGAAGATAAAAATGAAAGTTTATTGATGATATGCCTCAGATAATTGACCGGGAGATCAGGGGTTAGGATTCTAAAAGTTACAACAGATTTTTACCTTAAGACAGAGAACCGACAAAAGCGGGAAATGAAAGATATTGGAAGTGAACATAAGATTGTTAACAGGGGATATGATCAAGAAAGATGGAGCGTAGACCCTTAACGAGAGAACGCGAGTGGTAGAAAGGCTTACTAAAAACCACCAAAGACCCACATAATAAGAATGAAATTATGCCCGCCTAAAGGCAATAATCTTCTTAGCCGACGCTAGCAATCGTATGTACAAAAGGTTAATGAAGTCTCCCAGTGTATCCTCTCACGCAAAGAACCGAATAAAAGAAATAATAAATTTCAAGAAATATTGATTTTGTGAGGCTTCTTTGCCCCATAAATAACTTAATAAAATCCACCATTCACAAGTTCCTTCCCCGGGCCACTTATCCGTCCGCACGCATGGCCAAAAGGCAAGAAGAATTCCATAAAAGCCAGTTAATTTTTCATCTTTATACAGGCTTTTGGCCCTAAGAACCACATAAAATAAATGGATTCTTTGCGGACGGGTGGCCCGGATGATGCCAAAAGACCCACAAAATTCCATTAAAATTACATTTTTATTTAGTGTTTTGGCGAGATTAAACCTCAAGATTCAACCCTAAAGCCTTTTGTAGCGAAGGATGTCCACATGGCGGTTGCAAGTTGATGACGGATAGTTGGCTCTAGATCATGGGTTAGGAAGTGGTTAGTAATGGAGGATTTTACCTGAAGCTGTGAATGAAATGCTTCTTTATGCTTATGTGGGTTACTTGGTTACTTTGTTCACCAGGCAATAAAAGAAATAGGAAATTTTAATAGTTTTAAGGCAATCACAGCTTCATCCATCAAAGATAATTCCATTTAGAATCCTGCACCCGCTTGTTACCTGAGAATCCATAAAGTAAGCTGTAACCTTTGGAACGAATGAAAGACATAATATTCCTGTAATAAAAGATATAATCACAAGAAAATAAGATGAAAACCATATAGAAGAAGATAAAACCTGATAAAGTTGTGAAAGGATTGGTAATGAGAATAGGCCCAAAAAAGCCAGTTAAAATCTCAAAAATTATTATTTTCTTCATCTTTTTGGGCCTATTCACCCATCATATGCTTCTATCTTCAACTACAAATTAATTCTTGATATTATTTACGCTTACTTAGCCAAGAGATAGAAGCATATGACCCAGTAATGACAATAAGATGAAGACCATGAGGTAGAAACTGCCGCTGGACGCTATTAACCCAGCTCACGGATCGGTTCTAAGGGTGAACTCTCCTTCCCTAGGAATCTTCTCCTTCTATTAAGCCCCAACAAAGCCCAAAAACTATATTAAAAATACAATTTCTTTTGCTTTGTTGGGCCAAAGACACACACAAAATCACTAAAATTTTCTATCTTATTATTTTTGTGGAGTCTTTGAAGGAGCTGGTAAGGTTAGGATTATTGCCTCCAGTCCTGATAACAGATGTAAACCTTATAATCCGCCCCAAGGAACCCGCGTAAATAACTATAAAAAATATAATTTTTATTTTTATTTCCTTGCTTCCTTGAAGGTGCCATATGATTGAGACCCAGCAGCACGAAAGGCTCGTCAGTTTACAGTTGTGGACTTAGCACGAAAGGAGTAACCTGTGCAAGTAATCCTCAATTAGAAACTGTGTAACCAAGAGATTTAAACTGTCTAGGTGGGACCTATAAACTCATGAGATTTAATATGTAATCTTAGGACTTCTATGTTACCTTCAAGGACTAATAATCTTGTCTTAATAGGGCCAATCACCTGTAAAGAGACTTGCGAAGGAGGGAAGATTGGCCCATAAGACGAGATTATATTGTGGAAGGTCTTACCTCGCTCTATCTAGGTGTTCCAATGTCCCAACCTTACTGTCGAGGGAGGAGTGTTGACCCTTTGTATCAAGGATTAAACCTCCAGTAACCAGACGATTACATTGATCACAGAATTATACCTGGATGACCTTATCCTATCGTATGTGAGGGTGATGCGGCTCCTTAAGTTACCTAAAAACTCAATAATATTTGCGTGTCTTTGGCCGCATCACACATATAATCACATAATAATAACTTACGCTGGCGAGGCTAGACCAAATAAGCCAGTTAGTGAGTGAATGTCAAGCGCCTGTAAGCCTTAAGAAAGGAAGAATCCAGCCAAAGAAAGCAATAAAATGAATTATTAATGGCCATAGCCGGGCTCATCTCGCTCACTCGTGTCATCCGCCCGGACGAAGCAAACAAACCACTGTAAGCGCCTAAGAAGAGTGAACCTGTTGTGCTTAGACCCACCTCACACGATAGGACGAGACCCTGATAACTACAAAAGATTATAGAAATAAAAGATGAGATTATATGGTGGGTCTATAACAGAGAATTAAACCTGGAGATATAAGAGAGACGAAGTAATCCTCAAAACTATTGGATATGGGGACTAATGACACAGATTATTTTCTTAGGACTTAGTAAGCTTCTGTATGGGACAAGTAAGGCAAGATAACCTCAGAAACTAGAGAATGGACCATAAGATCGATAGCCCCAGAATAGGAGATGAAAGAGGTAGCAGGATCCAAGAGACCAAAGAATTAATAATAATTTCTTAGTAACGTTAACATAGAAAGAACTAAGTTATAGATGTAGAGGTTACTCCCGGCCAGCGATCATACCAATAATAATTTCCTTTATTCGTCTTCTGGCCGGGTGTGCTAAGACTCATTACTGGAGGAGAGGATTCACTAACCTAAGATTCACTCAGATAAATCCTCAAGACTAAACCCAAGTAGCGGAAACTATGATAATAAGATAGAAAATTGACCCCAGATATCCCTCAAAATCTAGGAAATTAGAAGTTGATGACGGAAGAAGTGGGATGTGAGCTTAGAACCTTCAATAATATAAGGCTTTCATTGTGGTAGCTGCATGTTCTGGACCAACTATCACAGGTTAATCTCGTCTACAACAGGCTGGCGGGTCTACTCCATCTATAATGCTTTCCATCATGCGTCTACACGCGGGATTGACCATTAACCCACTTATTCAGCTTAGAATTCAAGTTCTTGGCCTAATCTCACCTTCTATTCACGCTTGGCGTGCTCCCTCCCTACATTCTCTCATAATTAGTGCTTTCTGGGTGGGAGGGAGGACGCAAGCGTGCCAAGAGTGAGAGGTGGTTAGTGGTAGACGGTAGAAGTGGATGGGGAAGAGGAAGAGGGAAGGGTAAGGCCATGAATCCTGGAAATTATTATAGTTTTATGGGATTAGAAGCTCTTGTAAGGCACTATAAAGACCCAGAAATCCTTGCAATCGTCTGTAATGGCCATATCCTTGCCGCTCCATCCCTTTCTTTTGGTTCTGTGGTTAGTGTCTCATGCGCAAGCCGCGTACAGGGTCTTGTTGGTCCTACGCTGGTGGGCCTAGAACACTTAAAAATTAATGTTATTGTGCGGGCCCTTAGGATTCCTTTCAGCCCGCGTGTAGGCCCACCAGAGACTATGCCAAGAGAGTATGCTCCCGCCAGGGCCCAGCCGCGCTATCGCGTGTGAATCGGTGGAGGGACTTCTCAAAAAGAATCTGGGAATTTTGGTCATTACCAAGCCCCAAGAAACTAATAAAAATTCATTTTATTTTATTGTTTCTGGGGTATTTGGGCAAAGGCTTGGCTGTGAATCAAGGAAGAATTCTCTCGGGCGGGCCCCCAAATGATTCTTATTGGCCCGGGCGTATGATATGCTTAAAGGTATAGGATTGGGAAGCGGGTAATGGCGGATATGCACCAAAATACCTGAATAGATTCATTTAGAACAAAAAAACCAAGATAAAGGAAGAGGAAACTATAAATTAATATTAAAAACATAAGATGAATCTATAATAGAGATATGACAAGGAAATAGAATTAGTAACTTCTTAGATGCAGATACTAAAATAAGAGGAAACAGATATAAAATGAATTAAGAATGAAATGAAATAGCAAAGAATTATAAATGGAATGGTTGATAATAGAAGATAGAAGTGCTACATCTGGGGTCATATCCGAGAGTTAAGAGTTTTATGGAATGGTCATGAAAGCATGAACCCTAGAATGGAGAAGGAAAGGAATGACAATGCAAATAATAAGAGATTCTTGGTCCCGGCCTTAACACGTTAACACTGCTCCCACCTTCCTCACTCCTTACGTCGGTAGCTGGGTTAGAGGACATCATGTGGGTGGCAGCCCAAGGAACTCCTCAAAAAACCTATCAAAAATAAGTGAATTTTATGCTTATAATATGCTGCCACCCACCTCTCTCTCTTTATAATCCTTTATGGGTTACATCATTCTATTTGGATTCTTTGGTTCTCTGTTGGGCCCTATCAATATCTTTTTATTTTATTGTTCTTCTTGGGTTAACGTCTTCAGGCCCAACGGTTAATGAGATTGCAATTTCCTTTATTATTATTCTTTGTGGACTCTCTTAATTCATTAATAACATAGGATTCACATAATAAGAATTCTTCATTTTATTGTTCCTTAGTGATCATTCCCTTAAAAGTTATAATCTTATTATTTTTGTCTTTTGTTATTTCTTTGTATTATTTCTTTATAATATCTTCTTGTGTATTATCCGGGCTTCTGTCGTCCTATTACCGTCTCTAGGTGCCTTGGGACTTTATTAATGCAGGATTATTAGTTTCTGCTATCCCTCTTTATTAAGGGTTTCTACCTTATCTTGTGTTCTTCTTGTGTGTTTACCTGGGATTTATTAAGTTATTTCATTTCTAAAGGCTCTTATCATTCCTTCTATCTCCTGACCAAAAGGTAACATATTATATTTCATTTATTATTAATGGAATTATTATTATCTTAAGTTATTTTATTTCTGTAATCTCTTGTCTTATTATCAGTTATCAATTATATCTCTAATATTTTCCTATCTATATTTTCTATTCTCACTTATTAATCTGTGAATCTTGTCCTAACTCATGGGCTGTGATCGTGTCTCACCTTACTTTATGGCCCCAGCCCCAGCCTATTGGCGTACACAAGACCGCTAACAAGATTATTTACGTGGCTGGGGCCTTATGATGTGACTTTAAGGGTCTGGTAAGGGGCCCCACGCTCGCGTGGCGGATGACCATAAGCTGGTAATGTGAATCACCGGTTAATCTTGTCTTAGAACCAGTCAGGTTGTGAGATTTCATCCACAGTATACTCCCAATAACCTAAAAATCTAAATAAAATTATAAATTTTATAATATTTTTTGTTATTGGGCGTACAGGAAGGTTGAACCTGAGGATCATATTAAAGGTGGAAAGTTGGTAACTTCTAAGATTTACAAAGGCTTTTATCGTGTTCATTGTCAGGACTAAACTCAATAACCAGCAAAGAATATAAAAATAAGAAGAATATTATGTGGTGTGTTGGCCCCTGGGGATGCACATGAGGGAACAAAGAAGTTAATAATCCTTTTGGGGGGCCAACACTAAGAAACAACTATAAAAATAATGGCTTCTTGGGGCTTCCATCACACGTAAATATCCAAAAAGAATGAAGAAATCTATAATAATTGGTGATGGAAGGCAAGGAATAAAGACAAATAATTAAAAAATATAAGTCTTTTGGAACCTATTGTATCTGGGCTTAGACCCACTAAAATCCTTTTCATTTACAACTTACTTGGGTTCATTTCTCAATTATAATATGCTTCTTTCCGTTACCAATCTCAATAAACATCAATTTTTCTATCTGGAGTAAGTGAGGAGGATATGCTCTAATAATAATGAAGAAATCTTGGAAATCTTAGAAGCTGTTATAGTTGTGAAAGGTCCACCGCTAGACTGTAGAACCAGAAATTGAGATTGTAAACAGCTTATTGGCTTAGGAACATAAGATACATTTAATTGAATTATTATGTGCTTCATTCGTCCGTCCGCGAGCGTAGCACGCGCATAAGACCCAATAATGGACGAATGAAGCCCCAAAAGACCTAAAAAATATAGATTTTTGGCGGTCTTTTGCCTTAAACCATCCACTGTAAGCCTCGTGTTTCAAGGATTAAGGCTGGTAACGGGTTAGGAAGGGACCAATAAGATGCCAAAAAGCTGCATAAAGATAAGAAAAATGAAATTAAAATGAGTTTTTATTAGAGCTTTTTGGATGGCATCTTATTCTTATTATGTGTGCTTATGGGCCCTTGCTTCCTCGCTTGTGGCACGCTCGTCGCTTCTGAGGGCCCATAAGGGAGAATAGAAGGAGCTGTATGGTGGCAAGAAGACAATGAACACAGCATATAATTGATTGTTTGGTGGACAAGGTAACACAGAACCCCTAATAATACAGCATATAATAAGATAGAATTCTTCTTGGGTAACGTCAGGATATGATCACAAGCAAGCCAAACAATCCCAGATAACAAATGTAACTCAAGAAACAACTATAAAATTGAAAGTTCTTTGTAGGCTTCCTCACTCGATAGAAAGGGTCAGTTAATCCCAAAGTTACCATAGAATTACTATTTTATCTTCTAAGGAATGCTGGATATTGAAGGTCTTATATTCTCTTATTAATTGCCATTTCATTAATTCTATGGTAAGTTTGTACCTGGACATTAGAGTGACCAAGATCTCATCTTCTAAGAACCGCTTAAACGCTGGGAAGGAACCCCAAGAATAATATTATTTTCTTATGATTTTCATGTTTTTTGTGTTATGCCTTCAATCTTAATACTTGGTTTGCTGGTGATCCTTTCGTCCCAAGGGATTACTAAGATTCACTTAATATTATATTTGTATTTCATAGAATTCTTCACTTTTATTGGCTTCCTTTCACATAACTTTTCTATTTCTATAGTATCTTTAAAGGATTTTATCTGGATTTATCTTAATAAGTGAATTATAAGGTGTTATTATTGTCCTAAAGCCCGAGGAAGGAAGGCAATGCACATTACAGAAGTTGTAAATTCTATGATTTTTATAGTTATTTCCTAGATTTCCAGGTTTTGTGAGTCTTTTATGGGCGTTGGCCCCGTCATGTCTCTCTAAAAACCCATAATATTCCTCTTGGCCAACGCCCTAATAATACAGGAAATTATAATAATTGTAGGTTTTCTGGAGTTATTGATCAGTTAGCAAATGTAATCTCATATATAATCTCAGGTAATTTATGCTTGTGAATGCAGGTTTATTGTCCTTAGCCGGGTTTCTGCTGGAGTGTCCTACAACCTTCACTCACGATTGACTCACTTATTAATATCTTTGCATTTCTGCGTTACTCTTTCTAATGGATCTTTATTAATGGTAACAGAATTTATTATTAGTTGTACCTTCCCTCATAACCCATTATAATGTCATTCTTTCTTTGAAGGTAGCATGACTTCTTCATCTTCTTGGATTATTATCATTATATGTCTCTCTTATAAGGATCTTATCTTCTTTCACCTATCTTTGCTATCGATCTTATGGTCAATCCACCGGCTGTAAGTCACTTCCTAAGACTTCCTATTGTAAAATTCCCTTAAGATTATCTTTTTATATCTCTCTAATAATATTATTTTATGTTTCTTTTCTAAGGTGTCATCCTATTCTCCACTTATAATCCTAACCTCTGTTTCCTTTCACATTTTCATCTTTTGTTTATATTTCCTTGATTCTTTGCATTATATGGCTCTCTTATAATAACTTTATTGTGATTTTCTTTATTCTTATTGCTTTTGTACAGCTCCATTAATGGGTTCTCTGGGATATTTGGATTCATATTAATAATCTTATTGCATTTATGAAGTCTCTTTGCCAATCCTATTATTTATTATTACTGTTACAACTTTATTCTTATCTTTTAATGAATCTTTCTTGACTTTCCTTCTCTTATCCCTTACACCGGTTAACACTTCATTAACTGATGAATCTGGGATTGTCTTCTTGGGGCTGGGGGAAGTGTGTAGGACGAAAGGAGTGTGTGAGCCCCAGCCCCTCCAATGATTATTTAGTGACAATATGCTGGCGCAGCCCCCAAGCGCGACTACACGCGTATTATTCCTTAAAAGTCCCCAAATCCTTAATAAAATAAGTAATTTTATGAATTTTATTTGGATTTTAAGGGACTTTTAGTCTCTTGGCACGATTCCCAATAGAATTATTATGTGTTTTATTGTGTGGTTGGGGCCCATTAAATTCTCTTAATAATCACTCGCGATGGCCCCAACCACCCATACACATAATAATATTGGGAATCGGGGGGCCGGATAAGTGACTTCATGCCGGCCCCATGCCTACTCACGCCCAAAGACACATAATAAAAATTAAATTAAATTTGTATTTTTAGTGTCTTTGTAGGCGTGTGTAGGGGGTGGTGGGAGAGTTGGCACTCGGGGAAGGGCCGCCGTAGCCGCTCGTGCCTTGCTCACCCACCACCCGTGTACGCCATCCCGCCATCCCATTCGTCTTTTGTGTGTCTTATGGGCGCTAGCGCAGGGATGGCGGGCAATAAAACTCATGCAAATTGCCTAATAAATGCACAAGATCCCTTAAAATAACAAAAAAATATAAGAATTTGCATGATTTTTATTGATGAAAGGCAAGGTTGACTTCTTGGGTCCTTACCAGACGCTATCGATATCCAGGATTTCTTATTATTTGGGTTAATAATGGTGGGTCTTGCGCTGGCCTAATATCATTAATAATTTGGGTGTTTCTTTGTGCCAGCGCTTGTAAGACCCACCATAATGACCCAAATAACCCAGCTGTAGGACCAAGATCTCATCCCCAGACAGCTACCAAAGTTGTAACCTTTCCGTCTCTTGGCGCCAGCCGTGGATGGGAGGGAGTATGCTGGCGCAGCCCACATGAGTGGTGGCAGAACCCAAAAGACCAATAAAAATATATTAAAAATATAATTTTATTGAGACTTTTGGCCTGGTGGAGGGGACATGAAGGTTGAACCTGTCATAACAAAAGTCATGACTTCTGGAGCTATATCTGATGCCAATTTTTCCTTGATTCTCTGCTGGTGGGGCTCATGCTTTGTGGCTCTATGCTCCCTTCCGTCGCATGGCGCATGAGCCCCTAACACACTGGGAATTTCATTTGTTATCTGGTGTATAAAGTCACTTAATAAATGCAAATATTATATTTCTTCATTATTTATGGGTATTTTGGCATTATTTTGTACTTGCCAGGTGATTTATTCCTGTCGTTTGTGGGTCTAGTCCCTACCAAAAGGCCAAAGAAAATTGCATTTTTATTATTTGTTTGGGCCTTTTGGGGCACAAGACCCCCAATAAGAGAATTAGAATGAAGAATCCTGTAGGTGGCCAAAGAAACCCCTAAAATTCCTTAAAAAATTTATTAAAAATTATAAATTTGGGTATTTTGGGGTGTCTTTGGATGAAGGAAAGGATGACAGGATTTCTCAGTTATTATCCGGGTACCAACTTCCTGCCTTACCCCATCCACCAAGCCCCTAAAAATCCCAATAAAATTATAATTTTTAGGGAGCTTGGGGCCCTCACGCTGCGCTAGCATATTGTGCATGGGGTGTGGCAAGCCTGGCGGGTGAAGATGAGCCACGATACAAGCGGTTGACTTCTTCCTTGACCCTACAGCCAGGTAATGGACAACGGTGGAGCGGTTACTCAAGGAAATAATCTAGTTACGGGTCATCTGGGAAGTTCTCTCACCTCTACAGCCATAACCTTGGAATCTCAGGACTTTATTGGACGAAAGGTTGGACGATCCTATCCCGGTTAACGAGGGAAGTGTCCAGGACAAGATTTTATTTATATTATTTGCATTTACATTCACTAATTTATATCTTTCTATCTTGTTATAGTTGTATCTTAGAAGCTCTTGTAATTATAAAGTTGTTATTGTTGTAGGAGAAGATCTTATTAATTCTATTCTTTACTCTTGTGATTAGTGGTCAACCTTTCTTATAATATGCTTCTACATTCTTGTCCTTTCGTCTGGGATACACTGGTTCACTTTATTATCTTCTTTACTCTTTTGTTTCTATTATCTTTAGCATAACTTTCCTATTCTATTCTCTCTTATTAATATCATTATTTCTTAGGATTCAATCTTATGGTTGTTTCTCGGGTAAAATCCTCAATTCTTGGGAATAAAAGTCATTCTATTTAAATTGTGTCAGGATTTCATTTGTCTTTCTTATGTGAATCTATGTTAATTTCATGTTTTCCCTGGCAGTTATCATATTCTTGTGTCTTATGCTTTTAATATTTAATCTTAATTTTACTTATTTCTCTTAATCTTTGCAGGTTATTTTCTTAGGGATGGACCATTAAATCTATCTTATGGGCCAATAATAATCATAAAATTTTAAGATGTGATCCTATGTCCCCAAGCGTTAGAAGCGTTAGAGCTGGTGCTGGCCAATATGATATCTTCTAAGGGTCTTTACACTTCTCTTTTGCTTTGGTAACACGCATATAATAAGTTTATATCTTTTAATCTTATAGTGTTCTATCTTTGACTTTGCCAATAGAAATCTTAGTATTTTTAAGTGTCTCTAAGGGGCCGTCATAATGCCTTCCATCTTTCCCTTCGCTAGACGGCCCCAAGCATATTATATTTCTATTTTCTGATGTTATCTTATTATCTGATCTTCCTTTATTATTAATGCATAGTTATCATATTATGACTTTCTTTCTCACTAATCATTAATCTTTAATCTTTAATCTTCATTTCTTATCTGTTTCCTATCATTCTCATAACTTTATCTTGATTTATCTTAATAGTTCCTTAGAAATAACTTTGCATTTACATTTTAATTTACTTCTATCTTTATTAATCAGTTACCAACTTGCTTCCTTGGGCGCCAGCGGCTTTAATGCTATGTCAAGGATAATCTCGTCCTAGATACCCTCCCCACCAGTTCTCTCTCTTGCCCATCCGCGTTATCACTCGTCATATTATCCAGCCTTTGGAAGCAGTTTTCAATTATATTTTCATTTCTATTATCTTTGGGATTCTTTGTTTACAGTTCTACCTTAATGAGTTATCTTTGTCTTAATAATACAGCTACCAAGAATTCATCTTATTATCCGCCAGGCGTGACCACCAGAGAATATAATAAGTGGTGAGACGTTGACGAGAGCCAGTAGAAAGAAGAAAATTCCTTGATTTGTAGGGGCCAAAGCCACCCAAAATTCCCTAAAACTTACATTTTTATTAATTTTGTGGTGTCTTTGGGCGCATGGAGCGACGTAAGGAGCCTTAGAAACAAAGGAATTTAATAGGTGATATTAGAAGATAACCGCCTTTTGGCTTACAAGAACCTATTAAATCTCGAGAAAGGGATGGGATGACGAGAGTAGACGGGGGAAGTAAGTCAAAGAATCTAGGATATTATCTTAGTGGACTGGCGGGAATTAATCTTAGCTGAAGAAGTCCAGCAAACTGATTGGGTGGACAGACGAGGGTAACAGGCTGGGGTCAATAAGTTAGAAGCTTGTCAGCCTAAAGTCCCAGGAACGAGAGTAACCCAGTCCACCAATCAATCTACAGTTTTTACCTGAATCATTTGGCTCTTTACACTCACACCCCATCCATATACTTGCAATCTTATTGTCTTAATAGGTGAATCAACTTACGACAGCTCCCAATCAAACACCAGATAACCATTAATCCTGGAAATGTACATGAGATTTAATTCCCTGTAGAAAGACAATAAAGAAAGATGATAAAGTAAGGTTGAACGCTCCTTACCCAAGATACAGCTATTAAGAATGAACCAGTTATTGAGATGAAGACAGAATTAAACCTGGGAATGAACAAGATAATAAAAGAAGTTTCTAAGGGAATAATGAAGTTATAATAGCAATAAATAATATAAAATAGAATAATTCCTTGATTTGTAAGCAATAATAACACCTGTAAAGAGCCAAGTGGAAGCAGGGGTAACTATAAGAGAAAGATGAAGCAGTAATAATATAAAGTGAATCTAGATAGTCCCAAGATAACAGCTGATTATAGGATAGAAGGAGATAACCCTAACAAAATGAGAAGATATAAGCTGTATAATATCAAGAAAGAATTAAATTATTAAGAGATTTTAGAGGAAGAGATCCAACTAAGAGAGACATGAAGATAGAAGCATAACAGAAGATACTAAAAATATGATAAAATATAATAGTTTTAGAGAGACAAGCACACGATACCCAAAAAGATAAGATTCTGAATGAAATAAACATTAAAAAATATAAGATTAATAATATTATGGGATATGAGAGGCTTGTAAACACTAAATTAACATGAAATTAATAAAAACTGAGAGAATTTTACATAGATTTGGTTAGAGAAGAAGATTAACCTGCAAATAATAAGAATTACTTGATTTCTAGGGTGGTGTGCCCCAAAGGAACAATAAAAATGAGATTGGTAATGAGCAAAGAAGCATGGCACACCACCCATTATGCATAAAGAATGAAGAAAATAATAGAAATATAATAAGAAAACTATAATTTTCTATGTCAACAGTTGAGTTACAGCCAAGATTAACCAATGATTACCAAAAGAAAGAAAAATAATTGGTTTTATGCATGTGGCGGGCTCCTACGGGATGAGTGAAAGAAGCGACGTGGCATAGAGCCCGCCAGTGGAGGCAAGTCTAGGATTCTAACCTTCTATTTGGACCAGTCGTAAGTTGTCTTAGTTGGACCTAATCCTATCGTCTGATCCTAAGGTTCACGGGCTACATACAAGAGGTTAACCTCCTGCATCCACTTCTTTCTTGGTCATCATGCGTCATCTGTGTACCAACCACCATAAGGCATAGAAGGGGTCAACCATCCTATCTTCCTCACTTACACTTCATTCTTGATATGTGAGTTTACAAGCGTTAACCTTTTGGACCTAACTCATGCACCATCCTCCCTTCCAATAGACTTTCTGCGTGAACCTGTTGTGCTTGGCTGTAGAAACACTCATTAAAAACTCAGGAAATTATATCTTTTATGAGGTGTATCAGGTGTTAAGAGTCTCTAAAGGCCCGTCAGGCTTACTCTCGTGGCTTATCAGCCGTTATCATATCCTATGCCCCTTACAAGATCTTATTTATTTTCATTTACAATTACATTTCATTCATATTATTGGCTTATAATCTCCTATTAATATCATGCATTTTATTGTTTTCTTTGTACATATGCATCTATTAATAAAGCTTTCTTAATTATCTTTCTAGGTTTATTGGGTTTACATTGTCTCTTTGCATAGTTTCTTCTTAATCATTAATTTGTATCAGTTATTGAGTTTATGCTAGTTATCATCTGGCTCTCTTCGTCAGGAATCTTGGGACTTTATTGTTAATGGATGGCCAAGAAGCCTTGCTCACGAAGAAATCCTCAAAAAACAATAATTTTAATTGATATTTGCAAGGCTTCTTGGCCCTACAGTAACTCCCATTATCCCACCTTAAAACCATTAAAAATTAAAGTTATTTTTTGGTGATTTTTAATGGATTTTAAGGGAATAAAGTCATGACAAAGATCCAGAAAGGTTGGACATGAGAATGAACCTGCATAGGACGGTCTAAGGACAAGATTACACCTACAGCCGAGGAAGGTACCAGCAAATAATATTATTGGGTTTTATATGGGCTTTTCTGCCTCCACTCACTCCAATAATATGCTTTCCTTCGCATAAAACCCAATAATAATGAGATTGCAAGGGGCAGAAAGGCATGAGAATCCAAGAAACTGCATGTCAACTGACTTAATCCCAGCCAAAAGACGAATGAATGACATGATAACCAGCTTATTGGCCATCCCATAGAATTCTTGACTTTATTATTTACTGTAGGGGACTCTTAACCCGCTCTATCCACCGGTAATCCTTGGATCTTAGTGAATCAACTTTCTAATATTATTATTTACTTGAATCTCTTGTACAAAAGGCGGGTTAAAGGTCCCAACCAACTGGTACAAAGGCTTCAGGATTCATGGCCTTAACCACTTACAACTTCCATTTCCAATCCTGTCTGGCGATCCCAAGTCTTCCAATATCTTCAATTTCCAATATTTTTCTATCTTTGTCTTTGGCGGAAGGAAGCTATGTTAAGCTTGGTAAGTGGGATAACCTCAAGAGCCAATTATATGTCTGTTACCAAAGCCTTCACTCATCCGTCCATCCTTGAAGGCACAACAACATTAATAAATAGAATTATTTTGTGGATTTATGTGGATGGACGGTTAAGCGAGGATAGTGGGCATAGGATATGTGGATTCAAGGACTAACAAGACCCTGTACTAGAGACGAGTGTACACCAGATATAAATTCAAGATTAATGCTGTAACTGAAGGGTCAGGAACTTAGCACATGAGATTGAAAGGCTACGACAGGAATAAATTACCTGATATGGCCAAAGAAGCAACTAAAAATTCATTAAAAATTCATTTTTATTTGTTTCTTTGGGTTGGCATAAAGGATTTCGGCCGGATGCGCTAGCGCTAGCATATACTCACTTCCCACACCCGCTTGCGCAAGAGAATGAGACACGATGGAGCTGATCATAAGGGAGTGGCCTCGCAAGCGTCTGCTAAGGACCAACCAACCTGTAACCTCTGGACCTAGATCTCGAGGGATAAGACCGGGATAACCTTGTCCTTTCATCCAAGAAGCCTCAAAAAATGAATTATTTTTGGCTTCTTGGCGTGTGTGTGGGTCCATGCGCGAGGCTCTATTCCGTCCTTCGTAAGCCTCGCTAGGGAGCATGGGCCCATAAAGTAAGACAAAACCTGTAAGCTGTGGAAGGTCCTACATCCTTGATCTGGAGCTGGGATTAGTAAGCTCTAATAAAATACCATAAAATACCTATAAAATTTATAATTACTTCTTTTATTAGAGCTTCCTAATCCCCCACACCCAAGCAACAATAAAATTAATTTTTAATAGTTGCTTGCTTGTGGCCGCTGGAGTGAACTGGTTAAGGGGGGTGGGTCACGAGCGCGCATGCGGCTCTTCCCCGAGTGACCCACACCCCCCAGTTCTTTCCAGCGGTTACCAATGATTTCCTCTTCCATATCCTACTCACGCGTGCCCCGTTCCACCACTAAGAAACTATTAAAAATGCATGAGATTGGGCACGCGGGAGGAGGATATGGGCCAAAAGACGCTCAAAAATAATTAAAATTAATAATTTTTGGGTCTTTTGGAGGGAGACAAGGTAAGCTGTTTAGGCTGGAGAATTCATCCACAGTATGCACGCGTTAACGCGGTTGGGGCCTAGCGGCAGCCTATTCTCTTGGCACGGCTGGCGCAAGTAAGTGAGAAACCAACCACCTGTCAGGCACCAAGAATCTCATCCACTGTAAGGTCAGGACTATATCATCCGGTATAATCTCGTTCACTCTTCTTGTCCCTAGCACACACTCCCTTAAACCAATTAATGAAGTGTATGCTAGCGCCAGCGTGAACCGGCGGACATGAAGCCGGGGGAAAGACCCATAAAATTACAAGTTAACCCAAATATCACTTAGAAAATCAGAAATTATTAATATTTTATGGGTCTTTTAAGGGACTTTCCACCTCTGTTAACACTCATCTGGCCTGCGGCAGCATACATTCCCTGTCACGTAAGAAGACTTCATGGATTTAGTAAGGTATAAAGTTGGTAACAGCTTGGATTAAAGGTCAAGTTACCTCAGGTTCTAACTCCAGGATTAATAACTAAGCATAAATTACGAAAGGAAAAGGCAATGATAACCATAAAATAGAATTATTAAGTGTTAATATAGGAAGATAAAAGCAGAAATGTAAATAAATAAAAAAGATTCCAAAGACACTATTAATCCAATAAATGCATGAAAATACAAAATAATTCTCAATAATATAAGCTTCTAAAGCCTCTTCAGCCACCAAAGTGTACGCGGGATCACCCCTAATAATTAATATAGATTTCAACTTTATAGATTTCCACATCAGAATTCAAGTTCTTGACCTTTCTTAACCCATAACTCACTTATCTTTTTCATTCTTAATGCTGTGGTTGAGTCTTGTCTTAGGATATGATAAGGTTGGTTGGGACTTCCTAAATTCATTAATATTATATTTTATGGTTATTTACCCGAGGGCGTGCATTCTCTTCCTCGTAACCAACCACAAGATATAATCATATCATTCACGCCCTCGGGCGTCTTGGCTCTCTTATTCCCTTCTATCATTCCCTTAGCCAAGACGCATGGCCAAATAATCATCAAAAATAACTTAAAAATACAAGTTTTTTTGATATTATTTGGGTGTACAAGGACAAGATTTCCTGACCAGACTGGTACCTAAGAAGTCCTCCCACCTTACTCATGCCAAAGATCACTCAAAATTCCTTAAAAATTAATATTTTTATTGGTATTTTGGTAATCTTTGGGGGGCTCTAGGGGCCAGGCACTCGGGGAAATAGCCGGCTCACGCCGCTCGTGCCTTGCCCCTAAGAGCCCTTAAAGACCCATAAAAGTAATAAAAATATAGGATTTTAGAGGTTCTTTGTGGGTCTACATCCATTATTTTTCTATATTATTATGGCTCTCTTCCTCTAAAATCCACAAAGAACCTCATAAAATCTCTTATTTTTTCATCTTTTTAGGGATGTGGCCCAATAATCCTCTTCCCTAGGCCCGCGCCAATGAGCGGTTGGGCCACATACAATCTCATATTTTTTCCTGTCCAATAGGCTTGTGCACTTGTGTCTTTACCCACGCCAAGGGACCAAACAAATCCTTAAAAAAATAAAAAATAATTGTATTTTTAAGGGATTTGTGCGGGTCTCTTGGCCTTAACACTGCTTCCAAGCCAATAAGATTCTTTGATTTTTATACGAGGGAAGCAGTGTTACAGATAATAAAATAAATTCCTGTCACGTAGAAAGACTCACGATGGAACGGTTAGTGAAGGAGTGCCAAGTGACAGGAATTATTATTGTTGTTTCTTGGCATAATCCCGCGTAAACATTGCTTCCTTGCCAGTTCTTGGACCTAGATCTCATGCTAGATGCAGTTATTATTATAGGTTAATGAAGGTTGTGTCTTAGGGTCACGCTACCGTCTCTCACGCGAGGAGTGCCTTAAGGAGGGAGGAGCGTGCATGAAGGTAGCAAGACTCTTGGCCTACACCAGTTAATAAAGTTATGACAGGGAATGAAGGTAGAAGTGTATCTTAGAGACCGAAGTAAGTCATGAGTGAAGACTTTGTTAGGAGCTGAGAATCTTAGAAGCTGTATTAATAATAAAGACAAATAATTAACCTGTAATGACCAGAGAACAAAGAAATTCCAAGGTTTATACCAGCCTTCATGTTTGGGACCAGCGTAATAATCCCGTTCACCTTTCGTTTACTTGGGTTCTTGGTCTACATACGATAGGCGAGATGAGTCCTCAGGCCCTTACCGCTCCCTAGTGTTCCCTCCCACGACCGAAGGAAGTGCCCAAGTGAGTGAGTGTATGCTGCCGCTAGGCCACATCCGCGATTAGACGCGTGTGTAAGGCAAGGAAGGTTGAACCCGTGATCTCTAGCCCAGGCAGTTACCACCGTTCATCCCTTAGAAAGCCCCATAGAATAAAGCCAATAAAAGATATAAAAATTATAAATTTATTATTTCTTTTGGGTATTTAAGGGTCTTTGAAGGGCTCGGAGGTGAATCTAGGAGATTTAATTCCTTGTATTGGCCCTTCTGCTACCACTCACCCCTCCCAAGCACATAATAAAACTATAAAATTAGAAATTTTATTTGTTTTATACGGGTGCTTGGGGCCCTAAGATACACTTCATTTATTAATTGGGGTGCCTCGCTTCTTCCACCTTATTGGCTTCCCTTACGACCGAGGCACCATAAGGATGAAATAATCCATGTAGATTGATTAGAAGATAGAGCGAGAGCCTCCAATAAGTGAAAGAAATGTAATTTTAATGGATTTTAGAGGAATATTCTCGTCTCTGGAGGCTCTCGCACGAGTGTAAGGACCAATAATCACTGATTCATCTTTGGCGGCTCTTTACTCACGCCGGATGCGCTAGCGCGAGCATATTCACTCATATTAATAAAGTTATGCCAAAGGAAGGAGAAACGAGGTAGCTGTAAGGTTTAGACAATAAGATCCCAGCCAGTTATTACACCTTCTAGACTCGTCTGTTGGCCAATAATCATTGATTTTTATGTGAATAAGGCCAATTAAATAGCAAAGTTATGCCAAAAATCAATGATTATTCCCGCGTAACAGACGAGTCAAGGACACAATCTAATTACCTGGATTCACAATAAAGTCCTGACATTACCAAGGTTTATTATTGGTTATAGGCCCAAGATATCCTCAAAAATCAAGTATTTTATAGTTTTATCTTCTAATGAACCATATAATTGATATCTTCCAGGAATTTCCTTCTTTCTTGGGCCTGTCTAGGAAGCTTACCAACTGGATCTAGATCACGGGCAAGGACAAGAATGTAGCAGCAGAAACCCTTCTAAGAGACGAAAAGATAACATTAATATCACGAATAAAGAGAATGAACATGAAGATATAATTGGTATAAGAGCTGTTAACAAGCCACATTAACAATAGAATACAAAGAATTCCAAATTTACAATAGAATTATATCTGATTAGAAAGCCAGGCAGTAGAAACCCAAGAAGTAAACCTACCATAGAAAACAATAAGATTAAGAGAGACAAGTAACCAAAAGTAATAATAAATAATAGAATCGCATGCCCAAGTAAGTTAAAAACTCATAAAATTACAATTATTTTATTGTATTTGGAGGAGATTATAGTGGGCATGCGGAAGTAAGTGGAAGGTTGTAGGATATTAGAAGTCCCTAGAACATACAAAATATGACCAAAAACAACCAGAAGACCCAGAAAACAAGATTAATTCCCTGTAAACCCAAAATAATATCATGAATTCAATAAAATTCCTTTAAAAATCTCTTAATATTTTCATTATTTATATCTTTTGTATAGTATTTTAAAGGAATTTTATTGGATTCTTAATGGGGTGTGGGGGCACCAAAAGATCCCTTAAAGCCC